>JGI1689J12820_1000169_pt1 | contig 11273 bp, 12 predicted proteins | sample PRCRCaboRojoPR_6_FD_12820 | JGI IMG/M metagenome (IMG submission 12820)
AGTCTGCCAGTCCCTCGCGCTTCTCGGGATGCTTCCCGTAGTGAGCGAGCCACGACAGGAGTTCGTGCTTGAAGTCGCAGTAGTCGTCCACCATATTCATCCCGAACCCGCCGAGGTCTTCCTCGGAGCGTCGGCTCACGAGTGGGTAGGTGAACTCGTAGTCCTCGGGTGCGGGCGGAATCTCCCCGCTCATCGCGTCCCCACTGCCGAGGTTGTCGAGTGGGTCGGACGGGTTCATAGACCGACCTCCAAACTCGAATCGCTGTACGGCGCGGCGTCTGACGTTATGGTGTCCTGATAACTATGCGAATCGCAAGACGGCGTCGGGGTGCCCGTGTAGTAAAAGGGCGCGTTCTTGAGGTGCATTTGTTTCTCTCATAAGAACAGCGTAAAATGGGGAGAGAAACCGTGTAACCCCACTAAGCCTAGGCCGGGATTTGAACCCGGGCTCTCGTCCTTACCAAGGACGCGCTTTACCGCTAAGCTACCCAGGCGCACTTCCTCGTTGGCCGGATTCGTCTTTATGCGTTTCGATTACGCGCCGTCGTGTGGTCAGGTGTCAGTCGCCGACGACGGGACCCGGTCGTCGCCGCTCGAGGACGAGAGCGACGCGATCCGGTCGCCGAGCGACTCAGGCAGCGTGGTCGCCGGCGGCAGTCCCTCGTCGTACTGTCGGGCGAGGTTGGCGGCGAACTCCCGGAGTGCGGGCGGCACGTCGCCGCCGACGGCGGTCGCGCCGGCCTCGACCGCCAGCGCGAAGACGTCGGCTTCGAGGTTCCGGTCGAGCGCTTCGGGGTCGTCGGCGTGGCGGCGGGTCGTCTGGTCGCGTCCGAACGCCCGCACCGTGTCGACGGCCCGGTCTGCCGCCTCGGTGCGAGCGAGCAGGTAGAACCCTCGAGAGACCAGCACGTCGGCGGCGACGATCTCCAGGTCGGCGGGGATGTCGTCCTCGGCGGTGTCGGTCCACGGTTCCTCGTGGGCGAGCGAGCGGGTCAGACGGAGCCCCTCGTAGATGAGTTGCACTCCGGCGGATCGCTCGGTGACCCCCTCGAGGTTCACACTCGGTTCGAGGGCACGGGCACTGAGCAGCGCCAGGGCCCCCGGAATCATCGACGCCTCGGCGAGGCGTTCCTCGAGGACAGACGAGAGCCGTTCGGGCTCGACGTCCTCTAGAGCCTCGCGTGCGGCATCGCGGGCCCACATGGCGTCGTCCATTACGACTCGATAGCGGCGGGAAAGGCAAAGACCTTTGGAAAGGGCCGAACAGCACCGCCCATGATTCGCACCAGAGACGCCGGTCGCGTCCGGGTGGTCACGATCGATCGCCCCGACCGACGCAACGCGCTCACCCCCGACGGGCTGGACGCGCTGTCGACGGCGGTCACGGAGGCGACGACCCCGGTCGTCTACCTGCACGGTGCCGGCTCCGCGTTCTGCTCGGGAGCCGACCTGGAGGTCGTCGCGTCGCTCTCGGACCCCGAAGCGTTCGCGCGCCGCGGCCAGCGGGTCGCCACGGCGATCGAGTCGGCCGACAGCGTCGTCGTCGCCGGCATCGACGGCCCCGCCCGCGGCGGCGGGCTGGAACTCGCGCTGGCCTGTGACGTCCGGGTCGCGACGCCGGACGCGACGATGGCGGAACCCGGCGTCGAGTTCGGCCTGTTCGGCGCGTGGGGCGGGACCGTCCGCCTCCCGCGGGTGGTCGGCGAGGGCGAAGCGGCGGATCTGGCGCTCTCCGGCCGGGTCGTCGACGCCGAGGAGGCGCTCCGGATGGGGCTGGTCTCCCGGGTGACCGAGTCGCCCTACACCGTCGCCGAGGAGGTCGCCGAGAACGAGGCCGACGCCCTCGCCGTGGTCAAGTCACGATTGCGGGACGTCGGCGACGTGGAGAGTCGCGAGGCGGCGGAGGCGGCGGCCTTCGCGGAACTGGTCGAGGCACACGCAGACGACCTGGCGGCGCTCGCCGGCGGCGACGTCGACGAGGAGAGAGACGAGTCCGACGGCTGACCGCTCGCCGCCGTCAGGCGGCGCTACAGCCCGAGCGGGTCCGGCGCGGGCGGCATCGAACGCTTGTGCTCGCTTTGCTCGTAGAGGTCGACGACTTTGGCGACCTGTTGCTCGTCGACGCCGTCGAGCGCCCGGACCGTCGCGTCCGTCGAGAGCGGCCCGTCGACGTGGAGCGCGAGGATCGCGTCGATGACGTCGTAGGAGAGGCCGAGTTCCTCCTCGTCGGTCTGTCCGACCCACATGCCCGCGGTGGGCGTGCGCATCACCAGATCCGACGGGACGCCGACGTGGGCGGCGAGCTGGCGCACCTGCTGTTTGTAGAGGCTGCCGATGGGGTTGCAGTCGACCGCCTGGTCGCCGTACTTGGTGAAGTAGCCGGTGAGCGCCTCGGTCCGGTTGCCGGTGCCGAGGACGACCCGGTTCTCGTGGTTGGCGACGTAGTAGTTGAGGACGCCGCGGACGCGGACGCGGACGTTGCCGGTCGCGAGTTTGTCGTCTCGCCCTTCCGGGAACGCGCTCGTGAACCGGTCGACGATGCTCCGGATCTCGATGACGTCGTACGCGATTTCCAGCTCCTGTGCCACACGTTCGGCGTCGCTGCGGTCGTCCTCGCGGTTGACTTCGCTCGGCAGGATCAGTCCGTGGACGCGCTCCGGGTCGAGCGCCTCGGCGGCGAGATACGCCGTGAGCGTGCTGTCGATGCCGCCCGAGAGACCGAGGACCGCACCGTCGGCCCCGGCGTCGTCGACCACGTCCCGGATGAACTGCACGACGCGTTCGCGGGTCTGTTCCAGTTCGGCCTCCGAGAGGCGGAGGTCGAGCGGGGACGATTCGGTGAGAACCGTCGTCTGTTCTGTCATCGGTCACTCGTAGGCGCGAGGGGACCAAATAGCCACGCATTCGGGCGGTATTCCTGGACGCTCGTCCAGTCCGGCGAAGCGCTACGTTCAAGTGCGCCGACGCAAAAGTGACGGACGCCAGCGCCGGTGGTCCAGTGGCAGGACAGTGGCTTCCCAAGCCACTAGCCCGGGTTCGATTCCCGGTCGGCGCATTCTGCGACGAACGAACGTGAGGAGCGAACGCGCCAGCGAATCGAAGCCTATCAGTCGCAGCCCGGGACGCGACCGTCGGGAGCGACCCGGAACGTCTGACTTCGGTTCGATTCCCGGTCGGCGCACTCCCTTCTGTCGTGCCCCGACCGACGGTCACCTCACACCGGTCGGTGACCTCCCGGTCGGCGCACTCCGGTCGTCTTCTCACGCCTCGCGCTCGTGGACGACGTAGCCCTCAGCTTCGAGGGTCTCGCGGACGACCTCGCCGAACCGGGCTCGCATCTGCTCGGACAGTCGCTCGACGCTCACGTCCTGCTCGCGCAGTTCCACGTCCGTCTCGTTGCCGTCCTCGACGAAGCGATACCGGCGACCGTAATCTTCGCCGTTGTTACCGTAGACGATGACCGTCACGTAGGGGCGGCCGTGGTAGCCCCGGCCGCGTTCGCGGTCGTCGTGGGCGCTCCAGCTACCGACGCGGTGCACGGCGACGGTCTCGAAGTCCGAGAGGTTCGTGGCGTAGTTGCCGCCCACGAGCGCCCGTTCGAGCGTCGCCCGCTCCCACTCCTTTCGCTCGCCGGTATCGACGTGTTCGCCGACCACGCGCTCGGGCGTGATCTCGGTCACCTCCCACTCGGCGATGCGGGGCGAGGCGACGTCGCGGTCGGCGTCTTTGAGGTGGTCCCCGACGCGGACGCCGTAGTAGGCTGGCTGGCCGGCGTGCCACGAGACGTGAATCTCGTCGGGAGCGAGGCGGACCCGCGCCTCTCGGCCGCCGTAGATCCGGCGTTCGATTCGGGTGTACCTGTCGGTCGTGGACGATACCATGCGTCTCGTTGGCCGTCTGAGCGCTTAACGGTCGCGCCCGACCGCCTCCGGTCCCCGGTCGATCACCGACCGGAGCGCGTCGGTCGCCGACGCGTCGAACCGGAGGACGCGACGCCACCACGGCCCCTTCCCGGAGTCGTTCGAGAGTTCCGTCACCAGCCGATTCGCCGTCGCGCCGGCCTCCGGCGCGCTCAACGGGACCGCCCGGTCGAACAGGCGCGAACGGTCGTCGCCGGCGACGAACACCTTCGCGTCGACCGACTCGCGTTTCACGTGGGCGTTGCTCGCGAACCGTTCGCGCTCGTCGGCCGGCAGGTCGCAGTACGTCTCGCCCGTGATCGCTCGCTCGACGCGAAACTCCCCGATCAGATACGCGCCCCACTCCGGCGGCATCCAGTCGGGCGCGTCGGCGCGCTGGCCGCGGAGCGAGAGGGTCGCGTAGAAAAACAGCGAGTCACCGGGTTCGAGACGGGAGATCGGCCCCGCCTTGACGCCGTGCTCGTCGCCGTAGGTGTACGCCTTCGAGAGCGGATACTCGGCGAACTCCGGGTCGAGATGGAGCGGTCGGTCGAGCACCGACTCGGGGAAGTCGACCGAGAGGTGCGGTGCGAGATCCGCGTAGGTCGGCACGGGCTCTGCGGTCGGCTCGCGCTCGGGAATCGGGACGTACTCGAACGTCCCGTCGGGGTAGACGGGACCGCGAAAGCCGGGCAGCGTCGTGTTGGCCGCGACGTTGATGGCGACGCTTCTGGTCATGCGTCTCGCCACTCGCGGGCGAGCACCTTCAGCCGAGCGGACTGACGCAGTTCCGGCAGTAGGTGTACCCCGGTTCGTTCTCCTCGCCGCAGTACGGACAGCACGACTCGTCGACGGTGGGGTCCTGCGGCACGTCCAACCGACGGAAACGCGGGTCCGTCGTGCGCGTCGGACTCGTGTCCCCCTCGGCCTCCTCGGTACCGAGCGAGACGCCGTTGGCGAACGAGTCGTCGCGGTCCCAGAGATATCGGTAAACCAGCAACTGGAAGAGCGCCAGTCCGATGGCGTAGACCACGAGCCACCCCCAGGTCTCCATACCCGTGATATACGTTGTCAAGGTACTTCGACCCTTCGAATGTTCACATGGCACGCACATCGCACACTACTCCGGTCCTCGCGGCCCGGATCGGCGGACGGCGTCGCTCGCCTGCACAGGGGCGACGACGGATGGTGCCGACGCTCGTCGGATGCGTGCGGACGAACGAGGACCGTGACTCGAGAAAGCGAGGCGTTCGTTCGGGAGTCGCCGGTCGAATCAGCGCCGGCCCGGCGGCCGGAGGTCGCGCTGGAACTCGTCGAACACGTCGATGTCGTCGGGGATCTCGGCGTCGATCTGCCGCTCGTCGGCGTTCTTCGCGCCGCCGGCGTCGAGCGGTTCGGCGACCTCCTCCCAGCCGGGTTTCACCTTGACGCTCTTTGCGGGGATGCCGACGGCGATGTGGTGTGGCGGGATGTCGCCCTGCACCACCGCTCGCGCGCCGGCGACGGCGTTTTCGCCCACCCGGACTCCCGCGCGGATCATCGCGTCGTACATCACGCGAGCGTCGTCCTCGATCACGGTGTGGTAGTTCGTCACGTCGGTCTGGTCGACCACGTCGTGGCCGTGGCTGTAGACGTGGGCGTCGTCGCTGATGGAGACGCGGTCGCCGATGGTGATCCGACCCCGGTCGTCGAGGTGGACGTCGTCGTGGACGACGGTGTTGTCTCCCATGCGGATGTTGTGGCCGTACGTGAACGTGATGCCCTTGAACAGGCGGAGGTCGTCGCCGGCCTCCTCGAAGAGGTGGTTCGCGAGCACCTGTCTGAACCGGAGGGCGAACTCGACGTTGTCCGCCATCGGCGTCATGTCGAACTGCCGCCAGAGCCACTGGATCGCCTTCGACTCCTGGAACTTCTCTTCGTCTTTCTCCGCGTAGTACTCCGACTCGAGCGTGGCGTTGCACGGGTCGTACCCCTGCAGTCTGACGCGTTCGGTCGCCGAGACCGACGCCCCGCCTCGCCACGCCTCGTACGCCTCCCTGTCGCCGAAGAGGTCCACGAGGACGTCCTCGACCACGTCGCACGTCTCTTCGTCCGAACCGAGTCGCTCGTCGACCTCGTCGATGAAAGACCGAATGCCGTCCTCCGCGGAATCGGGGAGACTTACGTGGCGTTTCGTCATGGAAGAAACGTAGTCACTTTAGCGCCAAAAGGGGTTCGGGTGTGTGCGCCCGCCACCAGACCACACAACAGATTTGACTTGGTGGGTTCGTCGTCCCGTCTTCTTACCGAACGTTCGTGTTGGATAGTCGCGACCAACACACGACCGTCGCGGTCGGTGGCGTCCCGACGCGGGTAAGTCGCTCGCCCGTTCGTGGCTCGGTCCTCGTCGCTGGGTCGCGGTCGAAAAAGAGTGACCGAGGCGCGTCGGCTACGCGAGGAAGACGTGTCGCGGCCGGTCGGCGAGGACGTCGCGACCCCAGTCGACGGTGTCGCTGAAGGCGTCGCTCCGGAAGAAGCTCATCGCGTCGTCGCGCGAGCGCCACTGGCTGGAGATGAACATGTCGTTCTCGTCCTCGACGTTCACCATCAGGTCGGTCTGCTGGTGGCCCTCCATGTCGGCGAGGAGTCCGCCCACGGTGTCGAATTTCTCGACGAAGTCCTCCTGATGTTCGGGCTTGACGGTGTAGAACATCCCCATCGTGCCGAAGCCGGACTCCTCGCCGGCGCGGGAGACGACCTCCGGGAGGTCCGCGAGGAAGCCGGCGGCGGTCTCGGCGGCGCTTGCGGTCTCCCACAGGCTCACGACGGCGAGACGGTCTCGCTCGTGGGCCCGGTAGACGGCCGTCTTGACGTGGGTGTCGTAGTGGTCGAAGTTCGACCGCAGGCCGTCCACTTCGTCGAACAGTTCCTCCTCGTCGGCCTCGGAGTAGAGCACCGTCGCGTAGACGTCTTCGCCGTGGGGTTTGCCGGCGTAGATGTCCAGGTCCGAGAGCTCGCCCCGGATGTCCTCGGTCGTCTCGTCGCCGGTGCCGTGGGGCTGTCCCTCCCCGTGGGGCGACTCGCCGTCGCCCTCACCGTGTTCGGCCTCGCCGTGCGGGTGCTCGCCCGCGTCGCCCGTCGGGACGGTCTCGCCGGCGAGATACGCGTCGAGGTCTGAGGGCGGGAAGCGACGGCCGACGTAGAAGGGTCCGAACTCGCCGTACACCGAGGACGCCTCGTCGAAGCGGAGTTCGTAGACGATGTTCTTGAACTCGACCGGGTCCTCGCCGAACAGGGTGACGCCCCACTCCCAGTCGTCGAGTCCGGAACTCGCGGAGATGATCTGTTTGATCTTCCCGCCCCACTTGCGGGCCTTCTCGCCGTGGCTCGACATCATCTCGGCGCGCTCGTCGAACGGGAGGTCGTACCAGTTTTTCTCCTCGCCGCGGCGCTTGCTCATCGGGTAGAAGCAGACGAACTCGTCGTCGGGGACGTCCGGCTTGATCTTCGAGTCCATGTAGCGACGGAGCCCCTCGTCCATCTCCGCTTCGTCCTCGAAGTAGGCGTCGGTCGTGTAGCCGCTGACCTCCGTCACCGAGACGTAGGAGGTGGGCTGTTCGGTGTAGCCGGCCAGCGCCGTCTGCTCGAACTGTCGCTCGGCCCGCGAGAGGTCGTCGAGCGTCGGGCGCATGTGCATGATCAGGAGGTCCGCCTTGTCGCCGATCACCGAGAACACCCCGGAGCCACCTTCCGGGGCGTCCGCGACGCTCTCGTGTGCCTCGAGATACTCGACGCCCTCTTCGATGGCCCGCTCGCGCTCGCGCTCCGGGGCCTCGCGCCAGGCGTCCCAGTCGACGGTCCGGAAATCGTGCAGCACGTACCAGCCTTCGTCGGTCTGTGGCGGCTCGACCATGTTCGTCGCTTGGGACCGGAGCAGTATGGGAGTTGCGAGTCCGGCCGACGACGCCGCGACGCTCTCGCGCGTTCGACTCCTGTGCCCACACTCTCCGGTATCGAAACCCTTTCACGCGCACCCGGAGATTCACGGGTGATGCGGAAAAACGGTCCGCCGAAGGGACTCGTCGCCTATCTCGTCCTGGAGCTGCTGGAGGAGAAACCCCGGTACGGCTACGAGATTCTGAAGGAGATCACGGAACTGAGCGGCGGACACTGGGAGCCGTCGTACGGCTCTATCTACCCGCTTCTCTACAAGTTCGAGGAGAACGGCTGGACGGAGCGCTGCGAGCGCGAGGAGGAATCGGAGCGCAAGTACTTCCGGCTGACCGAGGAGGGCGAGGCCGAACTGGAGCACAAGCGCACGGAGGCTGGACAGACCGCCCGGGACCTCCACGACTCGATCCTCGGCTTCTATCACCTGTTCGTCAACTTCGCCTCCGACGACCGCTTCGAGATCAGCGTCGACGACGACGAGTGGGGGTTCGACGAGCGGTTCAGCCGCTGGATCTGCGAACAGGTCATTCGCCATCACGAACGGGACTACGGGGAGTTCGAGCGACTGGAGGACACGCCCGAAGAGTTCTACGAGCGCGTCGGGGTCGACCCCGACGAGTGAGCGCCCGGGGCTAGCCCGCGAGCACCGTCGGGCCGAATATCATCAGCAGTAGCGACGCGAGCATGGCCAGCCCGACGCTGGTCGTCACCGTCCGGACCAGCGCGGGCGGGTTCCCGACCGGGAGCCGCGAGACGACGGCTTCGGTGCTCGTCCGGAGGATGCGCCCGCCGTCGAGCGGATAGCCGGGGATGCAGTTGAACAGCCCGAGCTGGAGATTGATCCACGCGGTCCAGAACAGCGCGTTCGCGAGCAGGAACGCGCCGTTCCCGAGCACGGAGAGCGGTCCGCTGACGGTGTAGAAGTTCAGCACGTCGCCCGTGAAGCCGGGGAAGTTGGGGATGCCGATCACCAGCGACGCGAGCGGGAGGACGAGCGCGACGTAGACCCGACCGAGGACGGTGCCGAGCAGGTCCTGTATCGCGCCGGGGAGCGCCGCGCCGGGCCCGCCCTCGCCGCCGAGCAGTTCGAGGTAAGTCCCCGCCGGGTAGGTCTGGACGCCGAAGTCGGTCAGCAGGAGGCCGCTCGACCCGGGAAAGACCGTGACGCCGAGCAGCGCGTTCCCGTCGGCCTGGTTGCGCCCGAGCGTCACCGTCTCGCTCTCGACGGCGCCGTCGCGGTAGAACCGCACCTCGACGGTCTCGTCGGGGTCGTGTGCGTCGAGCACCGACTGGAGGTCTTCCGAGGACGTGACGCGGTCGCCGCCGATCGAGAGGACGATGAGACTCTGGTTGGTCTCGACGCCGGACCGGTTCAGCGGCCCGTCACCGGTGACGTCCGCGATGTACGCCCCGACGGGGACGACGCGGTCGCCCTCGCTCGTCGAGATCCGGGCGAACGTCTCGTCGCCGACCGCGGTGCGGAATCCGGAGCGCGTGTAGACTTCGGTTCCGTTGACCGCCGTCACCGCGATCGGGTCGTCCTGCGGACTGACCGAGAGGTTCGCGGGGTTGTCGCCGATCGTGCCGACGATAGCGAGCGAGCGCTCGACCGAAATCGTCCGTTCACCGTCGATCGTCACCGACAGCGTGCGCGCGTCCGTCGCGGCGAGCGCCTGGTCTAACTCCAGTTCGGTGGAGACGTTCTGTCCCGCGACCGCGGTGATGCGGTCGCCTTTCTCGATGCCGGCGGCGTCGGCGGGCGTGCCGCCGTACGCGCCGGCCATCGGGACGCCCGCGGCGACGGAGAACGCGCCGACCACCGGACCGAAGAGGAGCGCGAAGGCGACGGCGGTCACGGCGAAGTTGTTGGTGACCCCGGCGGCGAACATCCGGGTGCGACCGCCGCGGTCGGCCTCCCGCTGGCTCTCCTCGTCGGGTTCGACGAACGCCCCGACGGGCAGAATCGTCAGGAGGACGACGCCCATGGACTCGATGTCGATGTCCTCGACGCGACAGAGCAGTCCGTGACCGCCCTCGTGTACCACGAGCCCCACGAGCAGCCCGAAGAGGATCTCCGGGGCGACCGAGAGCGGCAGGAACTCGTTGACGCCCGGGATGACGAGGAAGTTCCGCGGCTGGTTGACCGCCGTCGGGGCGGGGGGATTCCGGAGGATGGCCAGCCCCTGCCAGAGCAGCGTCACGAACACGCCGGCCATGATGACGAGCGCGATCCCGACGCCGAGGTTCGACCACGCCCGCCAGAACCGCTTGGGCGCGGCGAGACGGTCGAGCAGCGCCCGCCCGCGTTTCGTGTGGACGGTCATCAACGGACCCTGCAGTCGGACCGAACGCGGTAACAGCCCGCGCTGTTTGAGGGTGAGAGCCGCCATAGAGTAGCCGAGGAGCCCTGCGAGAACCCAGAACAGCGTGTTCATCACGTGAATCCGAAGGCCGCGGTGGTGAAAGGCATTCGGGTTCACGGCGTCGACGACCCGCCGGAGCGCGGTTCCGCCGCGCTCGCGGGCGTGCGGTCTGCCGACAGTAACGCTGCGTCCGGTGACGAGTACAGCTAGTCGGAAGAGAAGTACCGTTAGATCGACGTATATCCGGTTTCTGGGAACTGACTCCACCGATTATGGTCGTCGCACTCCTCTCTCTGTACATGTCCCTCGACCGCCGCACCCTCCTCCGTCGCGCCGCCCTCCTCTCGGTCGCCGCGACCGCCGGCTGTCTCGACACCGGCCCCGAGGGGAACGCTCGTTCGTCGACCTCGAACACGGGGTCCGGCGACGGAGCGAGGGCACCGTACGGACCGATGGACCCCGAAGAGATGCCACACGACTACGAGGAGATGCCCCACCACCCCGACGGGATGCCCCACGGAGGCACACGTCACCACGGCCCGCGAAGCGACGACGCCGGGACGCCCCCGACCGGCGGCGACTCGCTGGCGTCGTGGTTCGAGGGCGTCGAGCACTACGACGGCGTCGTGGACAGACGAGGCGCGTCCAGCGTCGAGGTCCGAGTCGGCGCCGACAGCGACGGCGGAGCGTTCGCCTACGATCCGCCCGCGGTACGGGTCTCCACGGGCGCGACGGTCGTCTGGACGTGGACCGGCGCGGGCGGCGCACACGACGTCGTCGCGACGACCGGCGCGTTCGAGAGCCCGCTCCTCGACGCGTCGGGCGAGCGGTTCACCGTGACGTTCGACGCGGTCGGCGTCGACCCGTACTACTGTACGCCTCACCGGGCGCTCGGGATGAAAGGCGCGGTCGTCGTCGAGTGAGCGTCGGATGCGACCGGAGCGGCCGACCGCGTTCGGCCGTCAGCCCTCGCGGCGGAGTCGCGTGACGACGAACTCCCGGTCGAGTTCGCCGAGGAACTCGCCGAGCCGCGGCCCCTGTGGCTGGTCGAAGAAGAGCCGGTAGCCGGCCTCGAAGAAGT
>JGI1689J12820_1000171_pt1 | contig 11153 bp, 13 predicted proteins | sample PRCRCaboRojoPR_6_FD_12820 | JGI IMG/M metagenome (IMG submission 12820)
GCCAGAGGACCTCACCCTAGGCTTTTTCTCCTTTCCCGGGCCGGAAGCCCGGTAGGTCCGATAATCAAACCTACCACAGGGCCCCGGCCTGCTTGATATTGATTAAGTGGGGGAGGAAAGGTCTCGCGGTTTATAGGTACTGCATTGAAATGCCAGTATTTCCGCTATCAGGACAGTTCCTTCAGGGCCGACTGGACCAGTTCCTCTACTTCCAGGTCGTCCCCGTTCTCCCGGACTCGCGAGATCGCCTTCCTCGCTTCCTGAACCGAAAATCCCAGAGAATCCGAAGTCAAAGCCTGAACGGCCATACTTACCTTGCTGTCCGGTACGCCACCTGCGGAGACGGTCTCAAATTCCATTTCGGAAACTTTCTCTTTCAGCTCGAGGACCAACCTTCTCGCCGTCTTCTTGCCGATTCCCTTTATCGACGTCAGGGTACCGAGCTCCTCCTCCAGTATCGCCCGCCGGAATTCGTTCTTGTCCATCGAAGAGAGCACCGTAAGGGCCGTCTTCGGGCCCAGACGTGAGACGGAAAGCATCATCCGAAAAATCTCCCTTTCGCGGGGACCGGAGAACCCGTACAGGTTCATGTCGTCCTCTTTTACGTCCAGGTGCAGGTAGATCTTTACCTGATCTCCTTCCTCGCTCAACCCTTCCAGAGCACCCCGGGACGGTTTTATCGAATATCCGATGCCCCCGGACTCCACTACGATATAATCCTCGTCGTGCTTGACCAATTCTCCCGTAATGTAATCGAACATAGCTACTCCCCCTCGTTGGTCCCGTCGATTTTCGCGAACTCTACCGACCCCGAAGTCGACTCCCTTAACCTGCCCCGAAGTGGCTCCTCGTCGTCCAGCGGTACGGAAAGCGACAGCTCCGGCCTTTCCCCGTAGGCTCTCTCGGTGACCTCCACTCCGTCAAAATCGGCGAGGGTCTCCGCCACTCTTCCGGTAAACGAATAAGGAAAAGATACTCTGTACCTACCCCTCTCCTGCCGACTGACCAGCTTTGCCGTTTCTATAACACCCCGGGCTGTATCGGAGTAAGCCCGAACCAGGCCTCCGGTTCCCAGCTCGGTTCCGCCAAAGTACCTCACCGCAAATATCGCACAATTCATCAGCCCTTCGCCCGAAATAACGTCCAGCATCGGCTCTCCCGCGGTGCCCGAAGGCTCTCCGTCGTTATCGTACCTCTCAACGGGACGTCCCGATTCAATAATAACGGAAGCGGAGGCTATATGAGTTGCTTTGGGAAACTCCTCGGCCAGTTTTTCTCTCCGGCGGTCCAGGCCTCCTTTCGTTTCGGTCGATACACCAACCCCGATGAACCGGGAGCCTTTCCGGTTGATCGTAATCCTTGACGGTTTGACAAAGGTCTTAAATCGACGTTGATTCATAGCTTTCTGATCCCGGTTAATTTATAAGCCGTAACGGGTAATTGGCAAATTATATCTCGAAACCCGGCCTGGTTAAACCTGATCGTCCCCCCGGAAACTGCTCCTGGTTTCAACGACTTATCAGGGAGTATCCAAACTGACCGGGCTGCTGGCGGTCAATGACCCCGATTACCTGAACCAGGTCGACATAACCACCATGTGTACCAAATGACTGCCCTCCCCCTGGGGAAATTGATCCCTGGTTTTATCGAACGGTTTCCAAAGCTAGTTTTTACAGGTAAAACGTCACATTATGCAGCGGGCAGTGGGTCTAAAAGATAAAAGCAAGCGATGATTCATGAGTTAATTCTAGCTTTCCTGCATCGGGAAAAGGTGGAGGTTTGATAACTCAGTCGAAGGAAACAACGACGGTGTGGGAAATCGGTCCCGCATGAACTAAACTTTGGCTTGAGAAGGTAACACCCGACCGAATTCGGAAAAACTGGGCTGATAGACAAATGAACGAAAAAGAAGCGCTAAAGTGGCTGGCAGATAGAATGCCCGTCGGCGACGACTGTTTCGTCATGGACCGGGTGGAGGACAAGCTACTGCTTACGACCGACATGCTTCACGAAACGTCGGACTTCCCGCGGGGAACGACTTTCTACACGATAGGCTGGCGATCGGTCGCCGTAAGCCTGTCCGATATCGCCGCCATGGGAGGGAGCCCGAAAGCCCTTGTGATCGCCTACGGAATTTCCGACTTCGATTTGACCGAACTCGAGGAATTTCTCGATGGCGCGGAAGCCGTTTGCGGTAAATACGGCGCCAAAATCGTCGGTGGCGATCTGGATAGCCACGGCGAACTGACCGTGGTAACAACCGCAATAGGTGAAGTAGAAACTCCGGTCTTACGAAAAGGAGCAAAACCGGGCGATCTGGTAGCCGTAACCGGTGACCTGGGCAGAACGGCCGCGGCCCTCGAGCTCTTTTCGGCCGGACAAACGGACAGGGCGAACGATCTGTTCCGATTCGATCCCCGAGTGGACACGGGAAAAAAGCTTGCCTCAACGGCAAGTTCGATGATGGATATAAGTGACGGCCTTGCCCGTTCTCTCCATCAGATGGCAGATACAAGCGACGTCGGATTCAGGATAACCGCCGGCAAAATACCCTATACCCCCGCTCTGGAAGAAGTAACCGACTCCGAGGAAGAACTGGAAGAGCTCGGCCTGTTTACGGGCGAGGACTACGAGCTGCTGTTTACCGCTCCGGAAAAGCACGAGTTCGAACTGGCAAAGTTCGGGGCGACGGTCATTGGAAAGGTTACCGAAGAAGGAGTGGAGATCGTCCGGGGCCGGGAAGTAAGTCCGCTGGAGGACGAAGGGTATGTCCACTGAAGAACGGCCTCCCCTGGGTAAATTTGGAAAGAGGAGTCTGGAAAAGTACGTCTTTCCGTACCTCGATAGTTCGAACGCCACGATGACAACACCCCGATTTGGTTCCGATTATAACGCCGTCGCGCTGGATGACGAAAAAGTCCTGGTCGTTTCCACGGACCCGCTCGCGATCAGCCCCCAGCTCGGCTGGGAACGCTCGGGGCGGCTCGCCCTTCAGGTAATCACGACAGACGTGGCGGTAAGTGGGATAGCACCCAATTACCTCGTCGCTAACTGGAACCTCCCTCCGACCACGAGCGACGAAACCTTCGAAAAAATCTGGCGAGGATTTACGGAAGAGGCCAGGTGCTCGGAAGTCCAAATAGCCGGAGGCCATACCGGCAGGTACGAAGGTTCGAGCTTTCCCACGATAGGCGCCGGCACCGCGTTCGGCGTCGGCAAAAAGGAGGACCTAGTGCCCCAGACCCCTTCTCCCGGGGACGAAATCTTCCTCCTGAACCACCTCGGCCTGGAGGCGTCGGCCATCTTTTCTTTCTACTTCCCCGAGAGACTATCCGACGGGACTTCTCCTTCGATCGTCGCCGAGGTCAAGCAGCGGTTCGACGACCTGCGACCGACGAGCGACCTTTGCTACCTCTCCTCCCTTCCGGGGGTGAGGGCGCTTCACGATATTGCCGAAGGCGGGCTGCTCGGTGGCGTCCAGGAAACCCTGGCCAGCGAACAGGGACAATGCGGGGCAAGGATCGTAAGGGACTTCGTAAAAGTCGATGACCGCGTCGCTCGAATCTGCAGCTTTCTCGACCTTGATCCGCTAAAGATAACCAGCATCGGGTCGGGGATTGCTCTGGTTTCTCCCGACAGGGTGAATGAATTTATCCGGTTGGTCGAGGACAAGGATCTGCCCGTCGAGGAGATCGGGGAAGTAACCGCCTCTAACGAGATATCGATAGAGAACGAAGACGGAACGGAAACTCTGACCGGCCCGATCCGGGACGAGTTCTGGGCAAGGTTATCGGAATTCAAAGGTAACCCATAACCTCGAGTCTCGCCCAGTTGAAACCTCTCATCAACTGATTTACCCTTGAAATGTAAAAGGGGAGCTCGACTATCGGGCTGAGAGGAGGATCTGCCTCGACCCTTAGAACCTGAACCGGGTAATACCGGCGGAGGAACTACTCTCACCCGACTTCGTAACTTCCCTTTGCAGCATATTTCCGGTTTTTAAATTGATTTAGCAAGTCCCTTCGGGAGAGTGTTAGGGTGAGCAACGGCAAAATAAAAGCCGTAATCAACGTAGTGAGCGTGGCGAGCTTTCTCGGACTCTGGCAGCTGGTAGCCTGGGGATTCGAAATTCCCGGTTACCTGCTCCCGACCCCGCGGGAAATAGTTCTCGCCGTAGTGCGGGACCGGGCCGTTCTGGCCGAACACTTCTACGTTACTCTGATAGAGACCACGGTGGGGCTGGGCCTTGCCACGATCGTGGGACTCCTTATCGCGGCCTTTATGTACAGGTACAGGTTCTCGGGAGAGGTCATATATCCCTATCTGGTTCTATCCCAGGCAATTCCCCTCATAGCTGTCGCTCCGCTAATCCTCATCTGGTTCGGGCTGGGCATTACGGCAAAGATCATAATCGTCACGTTCGTATGCTTCTTTCCGATAGGAGTCAACGCCTACGAGGGGTTCCAGAACGTGGACGAGGACATGCTCGACCTGATGGAGACTCTGAACGCCTCGCGCTGGCAGAGGTACAGACATTTAATAATCCCCGCTTCGCTTCCGGGTATATTTGCCGGTCTCCGCGTAGCAGCCACTTACAGCGTTCTGGGAGCGGTGATCGGGGAGTGGCTCGGGGGCGTTAGAGGTATGGGAATCTATATGACCCGGGCACTGACGTCGTTCCGGACGGATAAGCTGTTCGGGGCGATAGTCCTGGTAATGCTGGCCAGCTTTTCCTTTTTCAAACTGGCGGATCTTCTGGCAACTTATCTAACTCCCTGGACTAGACAGGAGGGTAACCATGTTCCGAAAAAGACAAGTTAACCTGACAGTTTCACTGCTGGTCGTATTTCTGCTGGTGGCGGGCACCGCTTCCGTCCCCCGCGCCGGCGAAACGACCAAGGTAAAAGTATCGCTGGATTGGACGCCAAATACCAACCATACCGGGCTCTACGTCGCTAAAGAACTGGGCTACTTCGCCGAAGAAAACCTCGACGTGAAGATAGTTCAACCCGCAAAAGCCACGACTTCCATTCAGCTTGCCGCTACCGGGAAGACGGAGTTCGGAATAAACACCCAGGAATACGTCATCATGGCAAGGAGCCGTGACGTCCCCGTCGTGTCGATCGGGGCGATAATTCAGAACAACACCTCCGGGTTTGCCGCACCCGAAGGCCGAGAAATCACCTCGGTCGAGGACTTCGAAGGGAAACGCTACGGGGGCTGGGGTACTGAGCTGGAAAACCAGCTGATAAGGTCGGTTATGAAAAACGCCGGGGCCGATTTCTCTTCGGTCGAGTTCGTAAACCTGGGAATGACCGATTTCGTAACCGCCTCGAAACAGAAAATGGCCGACTTTTTCTGGATCTTCCGAGGCTGGGAGGGTATCCACGCGGACATCGAAGGTCTGGACTACAGCTACATCCCCCTGACCGAGCTTTCTGAGACCTTCAATTACTACACGCCGATATTCATCACGGGAGAGTCGCTGATAGATAAAAACCCGGAACTGGTAAGTCGTTTCATGAAAGCGGTCTCGCGCGGCTACGAGTACGCCGCGGAGAACCCGGAAGAGGCGGGAAATATACTTCTGGAAAACGCCACCGAGCTTGACCGGGAACTGGTCATGAAGTCCCAGAAGTACCTTTCCGAAAAGTACGCCGAAGGAGCGGAGCGCTGGGGCATTCAGGAGAAAAAACCCTGGCGGGATTTCATGGTGTGGATGTACAAGCACGACCTGATAGATAAGGAAATAAACGCAAGCGAGGCTTTTACAAATGAATTCCTCCCGGAACAGGAAAACTGAGTTGCTCGCCGTCGAAAACCTGTACAAGAGCTTCGGCGACCTGGAAGTTCTCAACGGGATAGGTTTCGAGATAAATAACCCCGGCTTCGTAACTTTTCTCGGTCCTTCCGGCTGCGGCAAGTCGACGCTATTCAAGATCGTCCTGGAGCTTTTAAGGCCCGATCGGGGCCGGATCGACCGGGGTTACTCCGATTCCGGTTACCTGCCTCAGGAAGGTCTGCTATTTCCCTGGAAGAACCTGGTGGAGAATATCGAGCTACCGCTGGAGCTCAAAGGTGTAGAGAAAGAGAAGCGACGGGAGCGGATAAAGAAGAACCTCGATAGCTTCGGCCTGGAGGGGTTCGAGGAAGCTTACCCCCACCAGCTATCCGGCGGAATGAGGCAACGAGCGGCGCTTCTCCGTACGGTACTGACGGACGCACCGATCCTGTTTTTGGACGAACCTTTCGGGTCTCTGGACGCCCTGACCAGGGACAGGATTCAGCGCTGGCTGCTGGACCTGCTCTCCGACCTCGACCGAACCATCCTCTTCATCACTCACGACCTGGAGGAGGCACTGTTCCTGTCCGAGAAGATAATCGTACTATCGGATCGTCCCGCTATCGTCAGAGGCGAGGTCCCGGTGGACCTCGACGACGAGGACCGGGATAAGACCGGTCAGAAGTTCTTCGATTACAAGAGAAAGTTAATTGAAATTATCGAGGAGGTAGATCAGGGTGACAAAGACAGAACCGTTCGACAAATACTCGGATGAATACGACCGCTGGTTCGACGAGCACGCGACCATTTACGAATCGGAATTTCAAGCAGTCAAGGAACTGGTCCCGGAAGAGACGAGCAATGCCGTTGAAATAGGCGTAGGAACGGGCCGGTTCGGGTCTCGTCTCGGTATAAATAAAGGGGTAGAACCGTCGGAGCCCATGGCAAAGATCGCCCGGAACCGGGGAATAGATGTGATAGAGGGAAGGGCTGAGAATCTCCCGCTCGAATCCGAGAGTTACGACCTGGCACTCTACGTGACGACGATATGTTTCGTAGACGAGCTGGGTCCGACGTTCAGCGAAGCCGCAAGGATCCTCAAACCCGGTGGCAAACTAGTCACCGCGTTCATCCCGGCCGACAGCGAAATAGGTCGGTTTTACCAGAAAAACGAAGCCGAAGACAAGTTCTTTAAAATAGCCAACTTTTTCGAGGCCGACGAAGTAATAGAAGCAATCAAATCGGCCGGTTTCGAAGCCATAGAGACCGTCCAGACGCTGACCGTGGGGCTGAATAAGGCAGAGGAAGCCGTCGAGACGCCCAGAAGTGGTTACGACGAGGGGTCTTTCGTGGTGGTCAGGGGACAAAAGAGCGCCTAACCGTCACTTTGCCGGAGACTTCCGATATAGGTAAAGCTAAAAGTTGATACTTCTGGGTAGATTTCCCGTAGGCTAGACGAATCCACCCCGTTTTTGCATTTATTCCTACAAATATATAGAATTAATCGGGTGGTATATTATGGGACTTTTTGAAGGGCTCTGGAGGAACGAGTCCGAAGTAAATGAGATGATCGAGGGTCACGTCAACTTAGTCGTGGAAACCCTAGAAAAGTTCAAGGAAGGCATGGATCTCTGGGTGGAAGAGGGTGACCTGGAACGGGCAAACAAACTCGCCCTCGAGACCCACAACCTGGAAGGCGAAGCGGACGATCTGCGCAGAGAAATTGAAATGAAGCTCCTGAACGGCGCTCTTATGGCCCGGTCCAGAAGACCTCTGCTCGACATGGTAGAGAGGACCGACAAGTTGGCAAACGCCGCAGAAGCCTCGCTCGATTTCACCCTGCTCCAGGAAATCCAGCTCCCCCCGGAACTGGTCCCCACGACCAAGGAAATAGTCGAACTATCGGTAGCTATAGTCGACAAGGTTCAGAAAGCTTTGAAAACGCTCTTTGGAGGGGACGGAGACGTGCTGGAATACACGGAATCTATAGAGAGGATCGAGGGCGAGATAGACAATCTGGAACGGGACTTCGTCCAGGATTTATTCAATTTGGACGATCTCGAGCTCGCGGAAAAGATCCTCCTGCGCCAGTACCTGGAGGCGCTGGTAGAGATATCGGATAGGGCAGAAGACCTATCGGACGAAATGGAGATCTTGACTGCAACGAGGAAAGCCTGAAGTTCACCCCTCCGCTTTTAACCGATCCCTGATTTCCTCAAGGGTGGAGGGCCCTATGCCGCTCACCTCCTCTAGTTCGGCTGGCCTGGAGAAGTCGCCGTGTTCCTTCCGATAGGCGACTATCCTCTCCGCCAGAACTGGCCCAACCCCGGAAAGCGTCGTCAGCCTTTTTACTCCGGCGGCGTTCAGGTCGATCTTCCTGTTTTTCTCGACGAACCCGGGCACCTTTACTCGAACTTCTTCCAGCGTGACTGGTTGACCGTTGACCCGACTCAAATCAGGATCGAACGGTTCGGGACTCAAAAAACTTTTCAGGTANGGNTGGGCNAGAGCTATCAATCCGAGNAAAAGGCCCACGAACAACACCATCCTGTCGCTTCTCTTCAAAAGGCCGATCATTGCAAAATACTTTATCCATTTTCACCCGTTGGCAATTGACGGGGTTAGCCAAATAACTCTTCTATCCTCTCCAGACCGGCCTGCTTGCGGTTCTCTCTCATTCTTTCGGGTAACCTTTCGTATCTCTTCTGTCCGAATTTCTCCTTGTACCCGAGAACAAACACCTTTCTAAGCCGGTCCAAAACTCCGGAGGGCAAGCCTTCAACGTATTTCTCGGCAAGTTCTTCCAGCTCCGGAATGAATTCGTCCAGTTTAACCGAACGTTCGAATTCAGCTACGGCCTCGTCGTAGTCTCCGTCGTCGAGACATTCCTCGGCACTCCGGAAGATCTCTCTCCGATCTATCTCCCGGTCGGCAAGTTCTTCCATGCGGACCCTTTTTTCTCTATAATCCGCAAGTTCACCGACCGGAAAAGCCAAAACCTCGAAGTCACATCCGGAAACGGAAGGTACTTCTTCCCGCTCCGGAACTATCATGCCGTGATATTTCAGGCATTTTTCAGGAGTAGAATAGGTAATGTTGGAGTAAAGCTGATATAGCTCGCTTCTTCCCCTCAACCTGTGGTAGATCTCCTTAAGACCCATTATTTGTTCATCAATAAAGCAAGCAGAGCTTTCTGGGTATGCATCCTGTTTTCCGCCTGCTCGAAAATAACGGAATTAGGCCCGTGGGCGACGGATTTTGCTATCTCCTCGTCGTAATGAGCCGGGAGACAATGCATGACAATTGAGTCCGAGTCAGCCCCGTCCAAAAGGTCCTTATCCACTCTGAACCCTTCGAAGCTACCCTTCTTCTCTCCGGCCACGTCTTCTTCTCCCATGCTCGCCCATACGTCCGTATATACGACGTCGGCACCACTTACGGCTTCTTTCGGGTCGTGAAATATTTGGACCTCCGTGGACTTCCTGGCGTCGTTTACCACGGACTCGTCGGGCTCGTATCCCTCGGGACAGGCTATCGAGAAGTCGGTCCCGACCAGGGCAGACGCATTGATCAGTGAATGCGCCACGTTGTTTCCGTCACCTACGAAAGCTAGCTTCAACCCGGACAGTTCCCTCTTGCTCTCGTAGATCGTGAAGAAATCGGCCAGCGCCTGACAGGGGTGGAGGAAATCGGTCAACCCGTTTACCACGGGAACTGACGCGTGTTTTGCCAGTTCCTCGATTATTTCGTGCTCGAAAACCCGAGCCATAATTCCGTCAACGTACCGGGATAAAACCAGACCTATGTCCTCCGTAGTCTCCCGCTCTCCCAGTTTTATATCGTCCGGACCCAGGTAAATCGCGTGCCCACCCATCTGGGTCATCCCGACCTCAAACGATACCCTGGTTCTGAGCGAAGGTTTGAGGAAAACCATACCGAGCGTCTTATCGGCCAGTACTTTGTGGGATTTCCCCGCTCTTAGATCGCCCTTCAGGCTCTTTGCGGTTTCCATTAATTCCCAGAAATCTTCTTCTTCCAGCTGGTCGACCGAAACGAAGTTGTTTAAATTCATACTATCTCTCCTCTCGTAAAAATTGTTATCGGTTGTCCCTTTTCGCCAAGTTCGGGGTGGAAAAGGCAATATAGGTTAATCATTAACCGGTAAGTCGTGCAACTACCTTTCCACCTTACCTGTTTGCATAAAAAATGGATAACCTGGAGAATGGTTTTAGGTTAAGCTTCCGGCAAAAAGGAGGTAAAGATGAGCCTATCTCCACTGGCGATAGACATAGAGACCGTAGGACTCGACTGGGAAGACCTGGATGAAAAAGCAAGAAACTATCTGATGAACCGGGGCAGAAAGGATAAACCAAAAGAGGAAGTAATCGACCGTCTCCCCTTATCTCCGGCGACAGGCAGAATTATCTCCATAGGAATGTGGCGGCCGAAAGAAGAGAAAGGCGGAGTACTGCTGGAGTCCTCTGAAGAGGATGAAACCCTTGACTGGTCGGAGTTTTCCGAAGAGACAATGATCTACAGAGGGAGCGAATCGGAACTGCTAACCGAGTTCTGGCGCTATATATCGCGGGGAGTCGGCAGGTTAATTACGTTCAACGGCCGCTCGTTCGACGGACCTTTTTTGATGTTAAGATCGGCCCTTCTGGGAATTGAACCGACCCGGAGCTTCTCTCCCTACCGCTACAGCTTTACGAGACACTGTGATTTAGCCGAGGTGGTGAGCTTTTTCGGGGCAAGAAGGCTGGAATCCCTCGATTTCTGGTGCAGACAGGCCGATATCGAACCCCCCAAAGACGAAATGGACGGCTCGAAGGTCGGGACTGCTTACCGGGAAGGAGAAATAGAAAAGATCGGTAAATACTGTATCGGGGACGCTCGAGCCACGGCGGAACTCTTCAACTTGCTGGAACCGGTAATAAACTCCATGGAAAAGGAGCTCTAACCCAGGGTACCGGAAAATCGTCGAACCTCCCGGAGGCTAATAGGATAAAAGATTTAACGGTTTTAACTTGTTTGTCGGCCAAACAAATCCAGCCTGGGGAGCGATAATCTCAGTGTAGCATTTACCTCTAAAGCTAGCTTTGTAGACCATTCAGGGAGATCTTTTCAGTCGAAGCTGAAGGTCGAGCAAGCGACACGGTTCCATATTTACAAATACATAGCAGGGCGGGCTCCCATGCCCGACCGGATGGTTTATTATTAACGGGAGCGGGGGGACTCTCTCTACTGTGATTTGATTAACGCCCATAGCAGGCCGGGTCCCCGCGCCCGGCCGATGTGTCCTCCGGATCTTTCGTTCTAAAGGTGAGAATGAAAACGACCGGCTATTAGTGTTGCCTCCTCTGGCAATTGT
>JGI1689J12820_1000172_pt1 | contig 11135 bp, 12 predicted proteins | sample PRCRCaboRojoPR_6_FD_12820 | JGI IMG/M metagenome (IMG submission 12820)
CCCGCCCCGCCGCGTTACCGGCGGACGAGCGAGCGTCGGGTCCACCCGGCGCTAGAAGCGGGGCGCACGCATCGGTACGCGCGCAACGGGCCGCGGGTGGGTTCGACCGAACACGGGCGGAGCGAGTCGCCAGTTCGACAAAAATCTGCCGGAGCACGCAGTCACGCCTCGTCGGTCGACGCGCGCCGGCCGGTCAGGGTCGTCGGGTCCAGCGCGTACATGCGGAACTCGACCTCGTCTCCGGGGACGTCGAAGGCGGCCCGCACCGGGAGCGCCGCCCGCCGGAGCGTCCGGACCACCGACAGGTCGATCTCGTCGTCGTCGACTTCGGTGAGCGGCCCTTCGGCGACGGCGCTGTGCCACTCGTCGTCGACGCGGTCGTAGACGACGAGTCGCGCGGTCGGGTCCTCGGCGTCGTCGACGAATCTGGTCTTCTCGCTGTCGGGACCGAAGCCGAGTCTGAGATAGAACCGTCGGTCGTCGGACTCGAAGCCGTACGAGACCGGGATCGAGTACGGGGTGTCGTCGGCCGCGAGCGAGAGCACGCCGGTTCCCGCGGCGTCGAGAAAGTCGGCCAGTTCCGCCTCGGTCATGTGTACCGCCGGTTCGGACGCCATGGTCGACGATTCGTGGGCGAGGCGCAAAAAGATACAGCGCGAGCGTGACGGGTGCGCGAGCGCGTCGACCGCCCGCGCCGACGGCCTCAGTCTTTGATCGAGACGCCGCCGAAGGCCGCAAAGCCCGTGACGACCAGGTCGACCCCCTCGTGTTCGGCCTCGCGGCGCGGGCGCTCGTCCTCCGCGCCGCCGAACAGCGGGAAGACGTCGAGTTCGACGTTCCACTCGCGGGGGACGACGACGTCCGCGCCGCCGAAGAAGACCGTCGTCGTCACGCGTGCGGGCGGGTCGGCGACCGTCGCGTCCCGCAGGTCGAGTTCGACGCCGCCGAAGGCGACNGTGACCTCGCCGCCCCGGAACCGGTCGGCCGTCGACCGCCGGTTCTGCCCGGAGAACAGCGCGAAGAGGCTCACCGTCTCGTTTTCGACCGGGCGAGACCGGGGGCGGAGGCGACCGAGCGCGACCGAGAGCCCGAACGCGACGAGCAGGAGCGGCCACAGCGAGGTGACCTCGCTGGCCTCGACGACGCCGAGGGAGACGAGTTGCCACGCGCCCGCGACGAGGACGACCACGAGCGGGCCGAACACGTTGCGAAAGCCCGAGGCGACCAGCGCGTAGAGCCCCGCGAGGACGAACAGCGACGGGATCCACCGGAGGAGCGGCCCGGTCTCGTAGATGCCCGTCGTGTTCAGCAGCAGCACGACTCCGACGAGGACGACGAGCAGACCGACGACGGTCTGCGTGGAGAGGCGGCGCGCCATGGGTCGGGTACGTCGGGCGGGAAGTTAAGCGTCGGTCACGGGACTCGGCTCGGGGGTCGCGAGCGCGCCGTGGTGGTGGACCGAGCGCGGCCCGCGGCGCTCAGACGATCGCGAAGACGCCGGCCCCGAGCGCGAGCGTGACGAGCAGGCGGCCGACGCTGCCGGCGAAGGTCGCGGCGGCGAACCGCAGGTAGTCCTCCTCGAGCACGGCGAACGCGTAGATCGAGAGCGTGTCGGGGAAGAACGGAACCGAGAGCGCGACCGCGAGGCCGGCGTAGCCGTACTTCTGTGCGAGCGTCACGGTTCGTCGCTCCGACCACTCGATGACGTCGAACCGCGAGCGCCTGAGCGCCCGCACGACCGGTCCGGACTGCTTTGCCTCCTGCCCGATGTGGAACGCGAAGACGCTCCCGACGGCCTTGCCGACGCCGCTGACTAGCATGATGACGCCGAGTCGCGCCCACTGGGGCAGGCCGAGATCGAGCGGCGCGAGGAGGACGACCTCGCTCACCCCGGGAAGCGCGAAGGCGATGAGAAACGAGTAGACGAAGATGATGGCCAGACCGAGCGGTCCCGTCGCGGACCGGACGAACTGCTCGAGTCCGAGTTCGAGCCACGACGTCGCTTCGAGCAGCGGCAGAAGCGGCGAGAGGGGCACGGGCGAGTGTCGGTGGCAGGAGGAAGTAAGTCTTGAGGTTCCGGGTCGAGGCGGGGCGCGCCGACGGGTCGGCGCGTGGCGACGGACTCGGCCGACGACGACGTGCGTGTTCCCGCGGCGACGGGGACGGCGGCGGGCGATCAGACCTGGCTGGACGACGGCCGCGTCAGCGGACCGAGTCCAGAATGAGCTTCTGCTCGACGCGCTTGACCTCGTGCTGGACGTCCCTGACGGCGTCGATGTTCGCGGAGATGGAGCTGATGCCCTCCTCGACGAGGAACCGGACCATCCGGGGCTTCGAGCCGGCCTGTCCGCAGATGCTCGTCTCCACGTCGAGTTCGCGGCAGGTCTGGATCGTCTCGCTGATGAGTTCGAGCACGGCGGGGTGGAGTTCGTCGAACCGGTCGGCGACGTGCTCGTTGTTGCGGTCGACCGCGAGCGTGTACTGGGTGAGGTCGTTGGTCCCGAAGGAGGCGAAGTCGATGCCGACCTCGGCCATCTCCTCTATCATCAGAGCGCTGGCGGGCGTCTCGACCATCACGCCCCACGAGCGCTTCTCGGGGTCGATGCCGGCCTCGGTCATGTACCGCTTGGCCGCCAGAACGTCCTCCGCGTCGTTGACCAGCGGGAACATGACCTCGACGTTGTCGTAGCCCATCTCGTAGAGCTGTCTGAACGCGTCGAGTTCGTGTTTGAACACGTCGGGTCGGTCGAGGCTCCGGCGGATGCCGCGGTAGCCGAGCATCGGGTTGTGCTCGGCCGGCTCGTCGTCGCCGCCGTCGAGCTGGCGGAACTCGTCGGTCGGGGCGTCGAGCGTCCGGACGCGCACGGGACGGGGGTAGAACTCGTCTGCGACCCCGCGGATGCCGTCGACGATCTCGTCGACGTAGGCGTCGACGCCGTGGTTCTCGATGTACTTTTCGGGCGTGGAGCCGAGCGAGAGCACCATGTGTTCCATCCGGAGCAGGCCAACGCCGTCTGCACCGGTCGCGGCGGCGCGCTCGGCGGCCTCGGGGATGGAGACGTTCACTTTGACTTCTGTCGCGGTCATCGGCTTGACTGGCGTCTTCGGGCGGACTTCTTCGACTGGTTCGTGCTCTTCGGCTCCTTCCTCCTTGCCGGCGCGGATGGTCCCCTTGTCGCCGTCGATGGTGACGACCTGCCCGTCTTCGAGTTCGCTGGTGGCAGAGCCCGCACCGACGACGGCCGGCACCCCGAGTTCGCGGGAGACGATCGCGGCGTGAGAGGTCATGCCGCCCTCGTCGGTGACGATACCGGCGGCCCGCTTCATCGCGGGGACCATGTCGGGCATCGTCATCTCGGTGACGATGATGTCGCCCTCGGCGACCTTGTCGAGCTGGTCGAGCTTCCGCACGACGCGGACCGGACCGGAGGCGACGCCGGGGCTGGCACCGAGTCCGGAGAGGAGCACTTCCTCGCCGTCCTCGCTCTCGTCGGCCTCGCGCTCCTCGCCTTCGCTGATCGTCGTGATGGGTCGCGACTGGAGCATGTAGACGTCGCCGTCGACGATGGCCCACTCGACGTCCTGTGGCGCGTCGTAGTACTCCTCGACCTCGCGCCCGAGTTCGACGAGCCGCGCGATCTCCTCGTCGTCGAGCACTCTGGCGTTGCGCTTGTCGTCGGCGACCTCGACCTCGGCGGTCTCGCCGGTCTCGGGGTCCTTGATGCACTGGACCTTCTTGTCGGCGACGGTGACCTCCTGAACCTCGCCGGTGGCGCGGTCGACGACGTAGTTGTCGGGCGAGACCGAACCCGAAACCACGGCCTCGCCGAGGCCCCACGCGGCTTCGAGGATGGTCTGGGGCGCACCGGTCGAGGGGTGGCTCGTGAACATGACGCCCGCCTTGTCGGCGTCGACCATCTGCTGGACGACCACTGCGATGTCGACGTCCTCGTGGGGGAAGCCCTGCCGGTTGCGGTAGTAGATCGCGCGCTGGGAGAACAGCGACGCCCAGCACTCTTTCACGCACTCGAGCAGGCCCTCCTCGGTCACGTTGAGGAACGTCTCCTGCTGGCCCGCGAAGGAGGCGTCCGGCAGGTCCTCCGCGGTCGCCGACGAGCGGACGGCGACGAACTCCTCGCCGTCGCCCAGCGAGTGGTAGGCGTCGAGGATCTCCTCGCGGACCTCCTCGGGCATCTCGGTGCCGAGAATCAGTTCGTACGCCCGCTCCTGGGCCTCGGCGAGCGCGCTCGAATCCTCCTCGTCGATCTCCATCGCACCGAACAGTTCGTCGTCGATGCCAGCTTCCTCGATGAACGTGCGATAGGTGTCGGCGCTCACGACGAACCCCGGGGGAACCGGGAGCTCGGCCGCCGTAAGTTCGCCGAGCGAGGCCGCTTTGCCGCCGACCCGGTCGAGGTCGGAGGCCCGTACGTCGTCCAGCCAGAGTACAGCCATTTGCGTATCTGGATTTCTGCCAAGACCGCATAAGAACATTCCGAATTGCCCATGCGTGTTGGATATCGAACTCGTTTTCGAGTAAGAGATTAGTGCCAGAATTCGGGGGACTCAGGCCTCGATGATGTCGTCGTCGGACGACGGCGGGACGACGACGGTTCCGTCGAGTGCGGTGACGGCGCGACCGCCGACCCGGACCTCGGACCCGATCCGGACGGAGACGAGGCCGGGGCGGTCGACGAAGTGACCCTGCTCGAATCGCATCTCGTCGGGCATCTCGTCGAAGGCGCCCACCTCGCGGAGATACGCTCCGGCGGCACCGCTGGCGGTCCCGGTCACGGGGTCCTCGGGCACGCCAGCGCCGGGCGCGAACATGCGTGCGTGCAGCGTCGAGTCCGCGTCGAGCGCGTCGAAGGTGAACGCGTAGACGCCGGTGGCGTCGTACTCGTCGGCCAACCGCTCTATCGCGCCCATGTCCGGGTCGGCGTTGCCGAGGTGTTCGAGGAAGTTCACGGGGACGACGAGGAAGGGGAGGCCGGTCGAAGCGACCGCGACCGGGAGGTCCGCGCCCACGTCCTGCAGGGCGGCCACGTCGACGCCGACCGCGTCGGCGACGCGGTCGTAGTCCACCGAGACGCGCTCGATGGTCGGCGCGTCCTGTGTCATCCAGACGGTGCCGTCCTCGGTCACCTCCACCTCGAGGACGCCGACGTTCGTCTCCAGCGAGTGGACGCCGGGGTCGACGACGCCGTCCTCGTAGAGGTGGGCGTGGGAGGCGACCGTCGCGTGGCCACAGAGGTCCACCTCCTGTGTCGGCGTGAAGTAGCGGACCTTCCGGTCGGCCGGGCCGGACGGGAGCAGGAAGGCCGTCTCGCTCACCGCGAGTTCGCGGGCGATGCGTTGCATGTCCTCGGGGGAGANTCCCTCGGCGTCCGGGACGACGCCGGCGGCGTTGCCGGCCAGAGGTTCGTCCGTGAACGCGTCGACGAGAAGTGCGCGACGTCGCTCCATGGGTGGCCCTCTTCCCCCGACGACATAAAGCCGACTACGATCGCTCGCGGTGGACCGCCCTCCCCGCCTCGGGCAGGACGGGACCGACCTGGGGAACGGGCGCGCCGCCGCGTTCGAGGAAGTCGGTCTCGGGGAGCGTCCGGTCGATACCCGCCGCTTCGGCGGCCATCGCGCCCGTGACGCTGTAGACGACGCCGCCCAGTCCCGCGAGGTAGATGCCGCCGGAACACATCGGACAGGGCGCGGTGCTCGTGTACATGACCGTCTCGCGGCGCGCCGCGGGCGGGAGTTCGCGCTCGGCCCACCGGGCCAGTTTCAGTTCGGGGTGTGCGGTCACGTCGTCCTCGGTGACCGTGCTGTTGCGTGCCTCCCGCAGAATCTCGCCGTCGCGGACCAGCAGCGAGCCGTACGGGTCGTCGCCGCGGTCGGCGGCCTCGCGGGCGAGTTCGATCGCGCGGCGCACGTACCGCTCGTGGGTCGGGTCGGTCCGGTCGAACGTCTCCGGGTCGATCATGGCTCTGCAGTCGCCGGGAGGGACCCAGAACGTTGCGGTCGGCCGCGGGCGGCGTCGAGTCGGACGTGGACCGGACACTCACCCGGTCTGCGGGCGCGGCGGATAGCCCTGCGCGTCCCACCGTTCGTAGAAGACCGCCTGCGCCGCCTCCGACGCGTCCGGCGACGGGATTCGAACGAGGTGGCTGAGGTCGCCGGTCTCGGCGTCCCGACAGACGAGCACGCCCTCGCGTTCGTCCCACAGCACGTACTCTATCGACCCCGATTCGCGGGCCGATTCGACCTCGCGATCGCTGTACGCGGTGCCGTGCTGGTCGGCCCACCAGCGGTCCGCGTCGCGGGACTGCCCCATGCTCGGGCACTCACACCGCGGAGCGCCATAAGCCTCTTCATCCGCGCCAGACCCGCGTCGTCGACGCCACAGAGCGAGGCGAGGACGGTCGGACGAAGTGGCGCACCGACGCCGACCCCGAGACACACGACTTAATTTCCACCCGGTCTCACCTTCGGTCGGTGACCGTACGTCATGGCTGACCTCCCGGACGAGTTCAAGTGCACGATAACCAACTGGGAATACATCTACGGCCTCTGCCGGGACGTGGCCGACGAGGTGAAGGCCTCGGAGTTCGAGCCGGACGTCGTCGTCGCGCTGGCCCGCGGCGGCTGGTTCGCGGGGCGCGTCATCTGTGACTTCCTCGGACTCGACGACCTGACGAGCCTCAAGATGGAACACTACGTCGGGACCGCCGAGAAGACGGGCGAACCGGAGGTTCGCTACCCCATGCCCGAGGGGAGCGTCGAGGGCAAGGACGTGCTCGTCATCGACGACATCGCGGACACGGGCGGGTCGATCCGGCGCGCCCACGAGTACGTCACCGAGCGTGGTGCAGGCGACGTGCGCACGGCGACGCTGCAGCTGCTCCAGACCAGCGAGTTCGACCCCGAGTACGTCGGCGAGCGACTCGACGAGTGGGCGTGGATCGTCTATCCGTGGAACTTCATCGAGGACATGATCGACCTGATCGCCGGCGTGATGGAGACGGCCGACGCCGAGACGTTCGAGCGCGAGGACGTCCGACACCTGCTGGACGTCTACCACGGCGTCGAGCGAATCGAGATGGAGATCGCCCAGCCCGGCCGACTCGACGAGGTGCTGACGGAGATGGAACGGCGCGGCGTCGTCGAGAGCACCGGCGGGGGGGCGTGGCGACTCGTCGACGGGTCCGCGGAGTGAGATGCGCGGGGACGTCGACGTCGGGGCGGCGGAACTCGACGCGCTCCTCTCGGCGTACGCGCTGAAAGACGAGCGCCGGACCGGCTGGGAACTCCGCGGCGTCTCCCGTCCGGAGTCTGTCGCCGGCCACACGTGGGGCGTCTGCCTGCTCGTCCTCGCGTTCGCCGACCGTGCCGGCGTCGACCCCGGCCGCGCGCTCGAACTCGCGGTCGTCCACGACCTCGCGGAGGCCGACGTCGGCGACGTGCCCGCGCGAGCCGACCCCGACGCCGAGACGATGTCGGCCGACGAGAAGCGGGCGCGCGAGCGCGAGGCGATCGAGTCCTACGACGACGCGTTCGCTGGCTTCGGACTCCGGGACCTCTGGGAGGAGTACGAGCGTCGGGAGACCGAGGCGGCGGCGTTCGTCAAGGACATGGATCTCGTCGACATGGTGCTGCAGGCACTGTACTACGAACTCGGCGAGCGGTACGAGCCCGGCGACGCGGACGCCTTCGACGCGTACGACCGCCTCGACGAGTTCTTCGCCACCGCCGAGCCGCGCCTCCGGACCGACGTCGGACGGGCGCTGTTCGACGCGGTCGAGACCCGGTACGAGACGGCCCGTGACGGCGCGGCCGGGGACGACCGCGACGGCGACGAGCGGGGACGACGCTCGTGAGACCGACAGACCCGACCACCGGCAGGGAGGCGTGACGCCGTGACTCAGTCGCTTCTCTCCATTTTCACGACGGCGATCCTCCCCATCGTCGCCATCGCGGCGGCCGGCGGGGTCCTCGGCTGGACGACCGACGTCGACCCCGGCCCGCTGAACACGGTGACCGTCTACGTGCTCGCGCCGGCGCTGGTGTTTCACAGCCTCGCGACGACCTCGCTGGGCGGGGGAACGCTCCTGCGCGTGACCGGCGTGATGTTCGGCTACACGGCGGCGATGCTCGTCGTCAGCGAACTCGTGGGACGGCTGCTGGGGAACGAGGAACCGCTGTTGAGCGCCGTCGTCCTCGTGTCGACGTTCTCGAACTCCGGCAACTACGGCATCCCGCTGTCGGAGTTCGCCTTCGGGGCCACCGGTCGGAGCACGGCCGTCCTCTATCTCGCCGGGCAGGCCGTGCTGATGTACACCGTCGGCGTCTACGTCGCCTCGCGGAGTAGCGGCACCCGCGGTCTCGCGGGCGTTCGCCGCGTGCTCACCCTGCCCCTGCTGTACGCCGTCGTCGCGGCGATCGTCGTCCGCTGGCTCGGCGTGCTCCCGCCCGCGGAGAGTAATCTGCTGGAGACGGTGCGGCTGGTCGGCGACGCCGCCATCCCGGTCATGCTGATCATTCTGGGCATCCAGCTCGCGCGCACGGACTACGGCGCGGCACTCTCGCAGGTCGGACTGCCGACCGTCCTCAAGATGGGGCTGGCACCGGTCGTCGCGACCGCGATCGTCCTCGTCGTGGGGATCGAGAACGAGACCGTCGCCCGGACGGTCGTCCTCGAGTCGTCGATGCCCTCGGCTATCACGCCGCTGATCCTCCTGATGGAGTTCGCGGACGTCGAGGTCGGCGACGTCTCGGTGCCGGAGTACGTCAGCACGGTCGTGCTCGTGACCACGCTCGCGTCGATTCCGGTCCTCACAGTCCTCATCGCGCTGTTGAAATCCGGGACAGTCATCTGAGAGGTGCGCCACCCCGTGTGGGTCTGACCGCCGTCGACGGCCGTCAGACGACCACACACGCCCGAATCTGCCGACGGATCGACTCCGGCGACGTTTCCACCGGGAGGAATTAGAATGTTCACAAGTTCTAAATACTCAGATACTGAACCAGTGTTACGATGGAAGGGGCGCTTGATACCCTCGCCGAGCAGCTCTCCACGCTGAAAGCGGAGGGTGCGAACCTGCTCGTGCTCTCGGGCGGCTACGAGGGCCAGTCCTGCCACGGTCTGTTGGGCGACGACCGACAGGACCGTCGACGGCTGTACGTGACCACGGAGAGTTCGGTCGAGAAACTGAACGCCCTCTCCCGCGAGCGCCGCCAGCCGGACCGGTTCGCCCACGTCCACGTCGCGGCCGGAGAGACGCGCTCGGCGGCCGCCCGGAGCGCGGGCGGGCCGGGAGACGACTGGACGCCCGCGACGGTGTCCCCGACGAAAGAGGAGACCTACAGCCAGGTCGGCGACCCGACTGAACTCACGACCCTCTCGCGACACGTCCACGAGCACCTCGTGCGGTTCGAGAGCGACCGACCGAACCCGGGCGAGATACGCCTCTGCTTCGACTCGCTCGATCCCGTCGTCGACGCCGTCGAGAAAGAACGGCTCGAGGCGTTCCTCCGCGACCTCACGACCCGCGTCACGCTCGCGCGCGGGCTCGCACACTACCACCTCTCGGTCACCGCCGCAAAGCAGGTTCCGGACACGATCGCGCCGATCTTCGACGGCGTCATCGAGCGCCGGCAGACCCCGGAGGGACCGCGACAGCGCTGGACGCTCCGGGAGTCGGGCGTCCAGACCGACTGGATCCCGATTCGGCGCTGACCGGCGGCGTCAGTCCGCCGCGATCTCTTCTGCCCTCGTCGCGATCGCCTCGTCGCCGACCCAGAGGTCGCCGAACAGGTCGTCCTGCTCGAGGCTGACGTCCCCGCGGTGGGCGAGAAAGAGCAGCGCGAGGTAGGTCTGGACCGGCGAGCCGCCGACGCCTCTGATCTCGCGAAACAGGACCTCGTCGCGCCCGCCCTCGTACCGGGTACGAAGACTGTCGCGAACCTCGTCGATCGTCTCGTCCATGTCCTCGGCGTGGGTCGTCCCCGTCACGTCCGACTCCGTGGGCTCGTCGGTCTCGCGGAGGTCGTCGGCCGAGCGGTAGTCGAGCGTCTGCGTGCCGCGGCTGAACCCCCGCGGCGACTCGCTCGTGTCGTACTCGCGGGAGGACTTCCACCACGACCCGCGCTCGGCCTCGCGGAGTTCGCGGACCAGTTCGTCCAGCGTCTCCGGCGACCCGCGGGCGTGCTTGCGTTCGAGCCGCCGGTCCATCTCGTCTTCGAGCGCGTCGACCGGGTCGAACCCCGGCGCGGGGTCGCTCTCGCCGCCCTCCATGGCGACCTCCCACGGTTCGGGGGCGGGCTCCTCGTCCTCGGCGTCGTCGTCGAGCAGCGCGTCCCCCTTCATCCGGAGGAGGACGCTCGCGTAGAAGAGCGCCCGCCCCGACGTGCGGAGGTCGGTCTCGTCGAGTTTCTCGAGGAACGCGTCGGTGACGACGACGATGTCGATGTCCCACGGGTCGATCTCGCCCTCCTCTGCGAGCGACACCAGCAGTTCGACCGGTTCGACCTCCTCGTCGGCCTCGGCGTCGGCTTCGGCGCCCTCGGGTTCGAGGGCGAGCCCCGTCGCCTCGGGCACCCCCGCGCCGCCGGGGACCTCAGTCATCGGCCTGCACCTCCGCCTCGTCGCCGTCGCCACCGAGCTGGATGCCGGTCACGGCGCTCACGTTGTCGCCCTGCATCGTCACGCCGATGGCCCGCTCGGAGCGCTCGAGCAGGGCAGAGCGGTGGGAGACGACGACGAACTGCGCGTCGCCCGCGAGGTCGTCGACCATCTCGCCGACCCGTTCTGCGTTGTGCGCGTCGAGGAAGGCGTCGACCTCGTCGAGCGCGTAGAACGGCGCCGGGTTGTGGCGCTGGATGGCGAATATGAAGGCCAGCGCGGTGAGCGACTTCTCACCGCCCGACATCGCGTCGAGTCGCTGGACGGGTTTGTCCGCCGGCTGGGCCTTCATCGTGAGGCCGCCGTCGAACGGGTCGTCCTCGTCTTCGAGGTGGAGTTCGCCGCTCCCGTTCGAGAGCCGCTCGAAGATGTCGCGGAAGTGGTCGTCGATGGCCTCGAACGCCCCCATGAACGTCTCTTTCTTCTGGGCCTCGTACCGGTCGATGCGCTCTCTGAT
>JGI1689J12820_1000173_pt1 | contig 11058 bp, 7 predicted proteins | sample PRCRCaboRojoPR_6_FD_12820 | JGI IMG/M metagenome (IMG submission 12820)
AGCGCGCGGAAGTCGTCGTCGGAGTCCTCGTCCAGCACGAACACCGCGTCGCCGTCGAAGCCGGGGTCGTTCCGGAGCCACTGGAACGGGTGGTGGAGCCAGTCGCCCCACGGGTCCGGCGTGAACACGAGCGCGTGGTCGAACTCGGTCCGCTCGAACGGCTCGTAGGTCGCCCGCAGGCTCTCGGTGCGCTGGCGGTTCTCGGCGAGGGGTTCCTCGAGGACCTGTACCTCGGCGGCGGCGACCGCGGGGGTCGCGACCAGCACCGCGACCGCGACCACGACCCGCGCCCGTCTCGCGTCGAGGCGGTCGCCGGCCAGGTCGCGGCCCCGCCTCGCGAGCGCGACTGCGCCCGCGGCCCCGAACGTCGATAGCGGCACCAGCAGGTCGAAGTGGTAGTACGGCCCGAGCAGGGAGAGCAGCCCGTTGTCGAGCGCGTTCATCGTCCCCCAGAAGTAGGCCTCGCCGACGACGACCGAGGGGACCAGAAGCGCGACGACCGCGCGCACCTCGCCGGCCGGCATGCCCGAGNGCGACGGCCGGAGGTCGGCGTCGCGGAGCCGAACCGCGACCCCGCCGAGCCCCACTGCGGCCAGTCCGGTCCCGACGACGCCGGCGGCGGTCCAGTCGGTCAGATATCGCGCGAGCGTCTCGGTCGTCGCCTCGAGCGCGAGCGCTGGCGTGTAGACCCGGTCGTAGCCGAGGATGCGCCGGCGGCCGAANCCGAGACCGTCCCGGGGCGCGAACGCCTCGTAGGGGAACACGAGCGGGTCGCCGGTCACGACCGCGTTGTAGGCGAGCGTCACGCCGACGAACGCGAGGCCCGGCCCCGCGATGACCGCGTATCTGGCGATCGTCGGGCGCAGGCGACTCCCGCGCCGCCACGCGGTCGCGAGCGACAGCAGGGCGTGGGCGATAAACGGCGCGGCGAAGAGCACGGTGGTGTAGGGGCGCGAGAAGAACGCGACGCCGATCGCGGCCCCCGCGAGGGCGGCGTCGCGCGCCCGCCCGTTCCGCGCGGCTCTGACGTACGCGACGGCGAAGAGGAGCGCGAACAGGGTCGTCGGCGCGTACGCCAGAAAGACCGCGGAGGTGAACAGAAAGAGCGGAGACGCGGCGAGCAGCACCACGGCGACGAGCCCGGTCGGTCGGTCGTAGCCCGCCGCGGTCAGCGCGTAGACGAGCGCGGCGTTGCCGGTCGCGACGGCCGCCAGCGAGAGCCGAGGCACGCCGACGGCCAGTCCGGGCGCGAAGACGGCCGGGGCGACCGGGGAGTACTTCCCGAACATCCGGAGNCCGTCGGCCCCGCCGTCGACGACGAAAAACCACGGGCGGACGAGCGTGCCGAACTCCCCGGGCCGGAGAAAGAGCTGTCCCTCCAGCAGCATCGCCGCCTGCGTGAGGTAGACGCCCTCGTCGTCGTTGACNGAGTGGTACGGAAAGAGGTCGGTCGCGACGAGGAAGACGATCCCGCCGGTGGCGAGCGCGAGAGCGGCCGCGAGGAGGGTGTGTCGGTCGCGTGAGGTCACGGGTCAGTCGTCGCCGACGCGGTCGTCGGTACCCGAGCGCTGTTCCCGCGGGAACCACGCGAGTTCGTGGTCGGCTTCGAGGCGGACGCAGGTCGGTTCGTCCAGCGGCACCGTCTCGTCGTGGTTGTGCATGCACTGCACGTTGTCGCCGTTCGCGAGTTCGACCTCGTAGAGGATGGTCGGCCCGAGGTAGCGACGGGCGACGATCTCGCCCTCGCCGCCGCCGTCGCCGCCGTCGCAGGCCACCTCGGGTCGGTTGACGGCGACGTCGTCCGGGCGCACGAGGATGTCGATCTTCGTGTGGTCGTACTCGGGGGCCAGCCCGTGGATCCGGTCGCGAGGGACGTCGCCCAGTTCGGTCTCGACGACGTCGCCGTGAACGTAGCCGGAGATGAAACTGGCGTGCCCGAGGAAGCCGGCGACGAACCGGGACTCGGGGTGCTGGAACACCTGTTCGGGGCGACCGACCTGCTCTATCTGGCCGTCGTTGACGACGGCGACCCGGTCGGAGATCGACATCGCCTCCTCCTGGTCGTGCGTGACCGAGATGGCCGTGACGCCGGCCTCCTTGAGGATGCGCCGGACCTCTTCGCGCATCTGGACCCGCAGGTCGACGTCGAGGTTGGAGAACGGCTCGTCGAGCAGGAGCACGTCGGGCTCCGGGGCCAGCGAGCGCGCGAGCGCCACGCGCTGTTGCTGACCGCCCGAGAGTTCGTCCGGCCGACTGTCGCCCTGTGTCTCCAGTCCGACCAGATCCAGCAGGTAGTCGACGCGGGCCTCGCGGTCCGCGGCGTCCCACTCGTGGAGGCCGAACGCGACGTTCTCGCGGGCGGTCATGTGCGGGAAGAGCGCGAACTCCTGGAAGACGACGCCGACCCCGCGCTGCTCGGGGGCGACGAAGGTGTCGGGCCCGGAGACGAGGTGGTCGTCGAGGCGGACGGTGCCGGCGTCGGGGCGCTCCAGCCCGGCGATGAGCCGGAGCGTCGTGGTCTTGCCACAGCCGGACGGTCCCAGAAGCGTGAGAATCTCGCCGTCGCGAACGTCCAGCGACAGGTCCTGGATGACGGACTCGGAGCCGTAGCGCTTCGAGATGCCGTCGAGTTCGAGCACGGTCGGCTGTTCCTCGGGCGACGAGTCGGCGTCTGCGTTCGGTCGTAGGCTGCTATTTGACATTGTATCCCTCCTGTGAGAGGATGACGAGCATCGAGAGCCCGGAGACTCCGAGCAAGATCAGCGCGGGGGCGGCGGCGTCGCCGAAGTAACCGGACTCGTAGGCCGTCCAGATGTGCAAGACGAGGGTCTTGAAGCCGGACGGTCGGAGCATCAGCGTCACCTCGAGTTCCTTCATCGTCGTCAGGAAGACGAGCGCGGCACCGCCGAACAGGCCGGGTGCGACCAGCGGTAGCGTCACGTGGCGGAACGCGCCGATCGACGTGCGGCCGAGCGTGCGGGCGGCCTCCGGGAGCGCCGGGTTCACCCTGAGAAACGAGGTGCGCATCGAGCCGACGGCCTGCGGCAGGAACCGGACGACGTAGGCGAACACGAGCAGGTAGAGCGTCTGGTAGATCGGCGTGGCGTAGGAGGTGCCGAGAAAGACCAGCGCGAGGCCGAGCACGACGCCCGGCACCGCGTAGCCCACGTAGGAGACGCGCTCGAACGCCGAGGCCAGCGGGTGGTCGTGTCGGGCCGCGAGGTAGGCGATGGGGAGCCCGGCGAGGATCGTCGCCAGCGCCGCCGCCGCGGAGACGCCCACGGAGTTGACGACGTACTCCGGTTCGAGCGCGAGCGACTGTCCGACCGTGCTCCCGCCGGCGGCGAGCCAGCCCAGCAGGATGCCAAGCGGGACCACGAGCGAGACGCCCGCGAGGAGCGCGGGGGCCAGAAGCGCCGGCCACCGCAGGAGGCCGAGTTCGACCACGTCGGTCGAGCGGCCGGCTCCCGCCTGCACCTCGGCGCCGCGAATTCTCGACTCCAGCGTGAGGATGACGAGCGTCACCGCGACGAGCTGCAGCGAGAGGAGGATCGCCATCTGGCGGCCGTCGCCGAAGGAGTTGAACTCCACGAAGATGACGCGCGTGAACGCGTCGAACCGCATGATCGCGGGCGTCCCGAAGTCCGCGAGCGCGTAGAGCGCGACCAGCAGCGACCCGGCCGCGACGGCGGGACGCACCTGCGGCCACGTGATCCGCTTGAACGCCTCCCACCGGGAGTGTTCGAGCGTCCGCGCCGCCTCCACGAGCGTCGTGTCGAAGGACTTCAGCGCGGCGCGAGTGGTGATGTAGACGTACGGATAGGTGTAGAGGGTGAGCACCAGCACGGCACCCGGTAGCCCGTAGATGGTGGGGAGCGACTCGACGCCGACCGGCGCGAGTATGCGCTGGAGCGCGCCGTTCGGGCCGAACGCCGAGACGAACGCGAACGCGCCGACGTAGCTCGGGATGACCAGCGGGAGCGCGATGACGACGGTCCAGAACCGCGCGAACGGGAGGTCGGTTCGCACCGTCAGGTAGGCCAGCGGGACGCCGATGAGGATAGACGCCCCCGTGACCGCGGCGACCATGGCGGCGCTGTTGAGAAACACCCGGAGCGTCTCCGGCCGCGAGAGCAACTCGGCCGCCGACGTCGGGCTCACGTCGAACCCGGTCCGGATCAGCCAGAGCACCGGCAGCAGGACCGCCGCGGCGACGGCGGCGCTCGCGACTGTCGGGGCGAGCGGGAGCTCGTCGCGGTCCTGTGAGCCTGCGTCGGCGTCGGGTGTACTTGCGGTCGCCATAGATCGGGTGTGCTACGCCGAGATCAGAGGACGCCGACCTCCCGCATGAGTTCGATCGTGCCCTCCAGATCCGATAGCTGGGTCAGGTCTAACTCCTCGGGAGGGTTCAATTCGTCGATACTGGGGAGACTCCCGATCGGGTCGACGTCGGGCACCAGCGGGTACTCGAACGTCTCGCGCGCGAAGTAGTCTTGGGCCTCCGAGGAGAGGAGGTGTCGGACGAAGTTGGCCGCCAGATCGGCGTCGCCGGCGGTGTCGAGCACCGCCGCGCCCGCCACGTTGAACATCGCGCCGGCGTCGTTCTCGGTGAACGCCAGGTCGATCGGCGGGTCGTCGCGCCCGGCCTGCACGCGCAGCGTGTAGTAGTGGTTCCCGAAGCCGACGCTGATCTCGCCGTCGGCGACGGCCTGCGCGACGAGGAACTCGTCGCTGTACTCCTTGACGCCGAGATCGAGCATCCCCTGGAGCCACTCTCTGGTCGCCTCGTCGCCCTGCAGGACGCGCATCGCGGTGACGAACGCCTGGAACGAGGAGTAGGTCGGCGCCCAGCCCACGTCGTCGCGGAACTGCTCTTGGTCGGGGAACGCCGAGATGTCCGTCGGGATGTCGCTCTCGCTCCACTCGTCGGTGTTGTACGGGATCGCTCGCGCCCGTCCGGAGGTGCCGATCCACGTCCCGTCGGGGTCGCGAAACGCCTCGGGGACCATCGAGAGCACCTCGTCGGGAAGGGCCTCGGTTCGGCCCTCGTCTTTGAGCGCGCCGAGCGAGCCGGCGTTCACCGAGTAGAACGCGTCGGCCGGGCTGTTCTGGCCCTCGGTGATGATCTGGTTGACGAGGTTGGCGGCCGAGTCGTACCGCGGTCGGATGGTCAGGTCGGGGTACAGCTCCTCGATGTAGTCGATGAGCGTCCCGACGAGCGGTTCGCCGCGACCCGAGTAGACGGTCAACTCGCCGCTCATCGGCGGCATCTCCGACATGGGGGTCCCGCCGACGTTCTCGCGGTCGCTGAACGGCGACCGGCCGGAGCCGATCTGGGCGCTGGTGCCACCATCGCCGTCCGGCGACTCGGTCGTCTCCTCGCCCGAGTCGAAAGCGTCCGTGCATCCTGCCAGCGCCGCGATGCCGAGCGACGCACCGGTTCCGAGAAACCGGCGTCGGGTCCGCCGGCGAGACGCGGAATCGTCGTCCATATCTAGTTTAGGTACGCCTAAATAACTTATAGTTGGCGGTACCGAACTCAGTCGTCGGCCGCGACCGGCTCCCGGGTCTCGGCCAGCGCGTCGAGGCAGTCGAGCCAGTCGAGCATGAACTCGCCCACGTACGCGAAAAAGTCACCGTTGTTGTACGCGGACCAGTCGCCGGTCGCCAGCCGGTCGGCCATCGCCCGGAAGACGCCGGCGTAGGTCGCGTCGTCGGCGTCGTCGAGGGTCACCTCGTCGACGACCTCCCAGAGGTGTTCGTTGAGTTCCAGTCCCGGGACCTCGTTGTTGAGGTCGTCGAACGTCGAGCGCGGGGCCTTGTTGTGCTCGCAGAGCGGGAAGCCGGTGAGGACCTCGTCGCCCAGCAGGTCGGCCGCGCGCTTGAGGAAGACGCCGCTCCAGATGTCGTCGAACCGGCCGACGTTCCACTCGTTGTCGTCCATCGGCAGCTGGTAGAACGCCGGGATCACCTCCCGGCGAAAGGCGAGGTTCATCGAGCAGACGGTGAGATACTGGCCGGGGTCGGTCACGAAGTCGCGCTCGAAGTCGTCGACGGTCGTCCGCGTCTCGGCCTGCCCCCGCAGGTCGCCGTCCATCAGGATGCGGACCGCGTCGAGGTCGGGGACGTTCGTCCAGAGCCCCTGCGAGGCGACCACGTCGCCGACGTGACGCCTGTCTGTCTCGACGGTCTCGCCCATCGCGCTGTAGGGGTAGCCCCGCGGGTAGAGATCGTGGTCGTCCGCGGACTGGTAGAGGACGTTCACCCACCGCTCGTCGGAGCGGACCGACTCCAGTTCGCCCTCGAAGTGGAGGTTCTCGAGGTGGCGCTGGAAGAAGTTCCACTCGTCGTGAGGGAGCGTGTCGTCGTCGAGGAAGACGCCGTACTCGAACCGGTCGTGGACCCACATGTAGAGCAGTCCGAAACTCGTCTGGGCGTGGCTCGCGGCCGGGACGAGGTGGTCGAAGGCCGCGACCCCGTGGTCCTCGAACCACCCCGTGCGACGACTGCCGTCGAAGACCGCGCCGTCGACGCCCTCCTCGGCGAGCATCGCTTCCATCGCGCCGGTGTCACAGAAGTTCTCGGTGACCAGCAGGAAGAACAGCCGGTCCGTGTCGAATCCGTGACTCCGTGCGTTCTCGACGTAGGCGCGAACCGCCTCGTACTCGCGGATCGTCGGGACGACGACGCAGATGTCCTGCTTCATCGCCCCTCTCTTTTTAGGCCAGCCAAAAATATCTGTTGTTCCGTCACGGTCTCGCGTGGTCGGGGACGAGGACCGACGCGCTCCCGCCTGCGGCCGTCTCACGGGGACGACCTCATGCGTCGCGGGGACGGCTTCACACGTCGCCGGGACGACCTCATCCGTCGCGGGGACGGTCTCACGCGTCGGTCAGCGCTCGCAACAGCACCGCCGCCGGAGCCTTGTCGAGCGGTTCGTTCGCGTTGCCGCAGTGAGGCGACTGCACGCAGGACGGACAGCCGTCCTCGCAGTCGCAGTCGTCTATCAGCGTCGCGGTCCGGGCCATCAGGTCCTCTATCACGTCGTAGCCGCGGCGGGCGAGTCCCACGCCGCCCGGGTAGCCGTCGTAGACGAAGACCGTGCTCGCGCCGGTCTGGGGGTGACGGGGCGTCGAGAGGCCGCCCACGTCGGCGCGGTCACAGAGCAGGCGGAGCGGGAACAGCGAGATGACCCCGTGTTCCGCGGCGTGGATGCCGCCGGGGAAGTCGCCGACCGCGCGCATCTCGGCGGCGACGTCCCCGGGTACGGTGAAGAAGAGTCCCTTCGTCCGGAGCGACGTCTCGGGGAGCGCGAGCGTCTCGCGGCCGAGCGACTCGCCGCTCTTGGCGTCGCGGCGCTCGAAGCCGGTCACGCGCTCGGTCACGGTGATATCCGCGAACCGGACGGTCGTCTCCGGGCGCGCCGACAGTGGCTTGGCGAGCAGGACGTCGTTTATCTCGACGTCCTTGTCGGTCAGCACGCGGGTGTGGTAGTCCGCCCACGTCGACTGGAGTTCGGCCACGTCGCGGCCGAGGTCGAGGTCGACGACCTCGTAGGACTGTCCCTGGTGGTGGTAGACGGCTCCCGGGTGGGCGTCCCGGAGCGCGTCGGAAAACGAGAGCGACGCGATCACGTCGCCCGTGCGGCGGTCGAGGAGGTCGACCTCGCGGTCGTCGACGGTTCGCAGACTCGTCTCGTGTTGCGGACTGCCCTCGCCCGCGTACGTCCAGCGCGGCCCGCGCTCGGTGTCGCGGCGCTCCAGTCGCCCGGCGGCTTCGAGGTCGGCGACGACGTCCGGGAACCGGTCGCCGAAGAACCGCTCGTCGTCGGGCGCGAGCCAGTTCTCCCGGGCGGCGCTCGCGACGTGGGCCGGGAGCAACTGCTCGTTTCGGGGGTCGACGACCGCCTGCTCCGGGTCGCCGTCGAAGAACTCCGTGGGGTGGTCCATCAGGTACTGGTCGAGCTGGTCCTCGCCGGCGACGACGGCGACGAGCGCCGGGTCGGTGCCCCGGCCCGCCCGGCCGGCCTGCTGGTGGGTCGACATCCGGGTCCCGGGGTAGCCGTCGACCAGCACGGCGTCGAGGCCGCCGACGTCGACGCCGAGTTCGAGCGCGTTCGTGCTCCAGACCCCGCGCAGGTCGCCCGCGTGGAGGGCCGACTCGATCTCGCGGCGGCGCTCGTCGCGGAGCGACGCCTGGTAGGCGGCCACCGACCCGGCCGGTTCGCGCTCGCCGCGGTCGCGCAGGGCGTCGGCGCTCTCGGTCGCGTACCGCTCTGCGGTCTGGCGCGCCCGGGTGAACGCGAGCGTCTGGTAGCCCCGCTGGAGCAGGTCGACGAACAGCCGCTTGGTCTCGACGTGGCTCGACCGGCGGCGACCGCTCCCGCGTTCGCCCTCGTACTCCGGGGGGTTCCAGAACAGCCAGTGGCGCGGGCCGGTGCCGCTCGTGTCCTCGTCGACGAGCGCGAACGACGACGCCGGCCGGCCGGTCACCCGCGCGGCGTGTTCGACGGGGTTGCCGACGGTCGCCGAACAGCAGACGAACTGCGGGTCGGCGTCGAACCGCTCACAGACGCGAGCGAGGCGGCGCAAGACGAGCGCGACGTGGCTCCCGAAGACGCCGCGGTAGGAGTGGACCTCGTCGACGACGACCAGTTCCAGCGAGGAGACGAACCACTCCCAGAGGCGGTGTGCGTGCGGGAGCACCGCGTAGTGGAGCATGTCCGGATTCGAGAGGAGGACGGTGGGACGGCGGTCTCTGACCGCCCGTTTCTCGGTCTGGGAGAGGCGGCCGGTGTACTGGGCGACCGAGACCCGACTGCCGAAGCCGAGCCCGCGAGCGAGGTCCGAGAGCGTCTCCTCCTGGTCGGCGACGAGGGCGTTCTGCGGGCCGAGATACAGCGTCCGCCCGCCGCGGTCCATCGCCCGCTCGAACGCCGGCACGGTGTAGGCGAGGCTCTTGCCGCTGGCCGTCGGGGTGGCGAGCACCACGTCGTCGCCTGCGCGGACCGCCTCGATCGCGTCGGCCTGGTGGCGATAGAGGCTGTCGACGCCGCGGTCCGCGAGCGCGGCGGCGAGTCGCGGTTCGAGGTCGAGGTCCGCGTACTCCGGGTCGCGGCCGGGCACGCGCCGCTGGTCGGTGATCTGCCCTTCGTAGTGTGGCCGGTCGCGGAGCCACGAGACGAGTTCGTCCACAGGGTGCGGTCGGGCGTGACCGGCCTAACGATTGCGTTCGGCTCAGACGTGTTCGTCGAGCGCCCGGTTCACCCCGGCGCGGAGGACGGGTTCGAGGTCCGCCATCGGGGGCTGCTCGGCCCGGGCCGCGCTCAGGCGAACGAGCGTGTCGAACTCGCCGGTCGGGAGTCGCGCGTACACCCGCAGTTCGGCCGGTTCGTACCGGACGCGCACGACGGGGACGGCGTCGTCCCCGTCGGGCGAGGAGAACGTCACCGTCGCGCCCCGTTCGTCGCGATTGACCTCCCGCTCGAACGGCGCGAAGGAGGCAAGCGTCGTCAGGAGTTCGGCGGCGCGGTCCCGCAGTTCGTCGGGGTAGTGGGCGATCTCGTCGACGATCTCGGCGTCGACACCCGCGTCGGGCGAGTCGGCGGGGGCGACGCCGTGCTCGTCAGCGAGTCGGCAGAGCGACTTGGGTCCGAACACTTCGACGTCCGAGACGGTCGCCTCGCGACGCGCCCCGCGCGAGAGGGTCCCGTTGGTCGCGAGTACCGCTGTCCCGACCCGACCTCCCTGGAGTGCGACGAGGGTCCGGACCGCCTCGCGCCCGACCGTCGCGGACGAGTCGGCGTGACGGGCGTGGACGAACAGTCGCTGGTCGCCCCGCCGCAGGCTGATTTCGACGTTGCCGTCGGGCGAGGGGGGAGCGACCTCCGGGTCCCACTTCTCCCACTCGCGCTCTGCGATGTCAGCGACGAACGCGCCGAACGTCTCGACGGAGAGATCTCGAAGACGGTCTCGACACTCGATCACTGGTGGCTACGTCCCGGTCCCGACGGATATACGTATGGGTCGAGATCCGCGGACTTTTCGGTCGGCCGGACCGACCGTCCCGTGTGACCGGTGGCACGTACACGCTCGTCCTCTCGCTGCCCGACGCCGCGACCGTCGAGGTGGGGGCGCTCGGCGCGCGGTCGTTTCCCGCCGGCGGCTACGCCTACACGGGCAGTGCACTCGGGAGCGGGGGATTCAGCCGCGTCGACCGACACGGACGGGTCGCCGCCGGCGAACACGACGTCCGACACTGGCACGTCGACTACCTCCTCGGCCACCCGCCGGTGACGATCGAGGACGTGGTCCGAACCCCCGGTGCCGACGTCGAGTGCGCGGTCGCCGAGCGACTGCCGGACGGTCCGGTCGACGGGTTCGGCGCGTCCGACTGTGACTGTCCCACGCATCTCGCGTACGGCGAAGACGTCGTTGCGCTCCACGAGGCAGTGCGAGACGCACACGCGGCCGTCTCCGGGACGTAGCGTCGTTCAGAAAGCGGTCGCCCGTTCCGGGCAAGACAGGCGACCGAGTTGCCGGTTCTGTCAGAGGCACCCCGGCGTAAGTAAGACGGACACACACTGACTTTACTTCACCTCCTATGGTCTGCCGTCAGGAGATGGATCAATCTATTTATAGCTACCGTTTATTTATATACTACCCGGCAAATGAACCGAATTCTTATACGGGCGGCTCGTGTACCGCGGGTCGATGCCACCGGTGGACGCGGACGAGGTGCTCGAGGTCGTCACCTCTCGTTCGGAGCTGATGCGCTCGCTCGCGTCCGACTGGAAGCGAAAGCGGGAACTCGCCGACGCGCTGTCCGTGTCGCGGTCGACCGTCGACCGCGGCGTTCGCGACCTCGTCGACGCGGGGCTCGCCGAGTGCGAGGAGGACCGGTACAGGCTGACCGTCGCCGGCCAGCTCGCGCTCTCGGAGTACGAGCAGTTCACCGGCCGGGTCGACGGCGCGCTCTCGGCGCGCGAACTGCTCGAGTCGATGACCGGCGACGTCGACCTCGACCCGGTCGTGCTCGACGGCGCGGCGGTCGTGGTCC
>JGI1689J12820_1000176_pt1 | contig 10900 bp, 13 predicted proteins | sample PRCRCaboRojoPR_6_FD_12820 | JGI IMG/M metagenome (IMG submission 12820)
CCAGGGGAGAATAAGATTGCAGCATCCGGGGAAAAGCGTACCCCCGCCAGCCGATCTCTTCGCCCAGCACGCTGGTGAAGAGCACGTAGAAAAAGACCACAAAGACCAGGTACCACTGCCCGGGATCATTATAAACCAGGCCCGTGCCACCCAGGGCTTGATAGATCTGCAGGGCGGCGAGGATCACCAGGACAGGACCGGCCAGAGAAACTGTGTACCAGATCCAGGAAACCCGCCAGCGGATCAGTTTTGCGCCCAGCATCCGGAACCCGGACTTCCCCTGCTGGGATCCAATCAAAATCAAAGCTGACATCGTGGGACCAAAGGTGCCCAATTTCATCAAAGGGGATTCCAGCTGGAAGGCAATTAAGAGCAGCCACACCCCCCAGGTAATCAGAAAGGTCAATCCAAAAAAGAGCAGCAGGGACTGCCTCCCGTCCTTCCGATGCAGCGTTTCAGTCATGGCTTGTCTCCTCATCTTGTTTCCTTCCTGTAATATCAACTACGATCTTTCCCTGGGGCTCGGCACTTTCAATCCAGCGGTGAGCTTGAGGAACTTCCTCAAGCCGGATCGTTTTCCAGATCACCGGCTGGATCTCTCCTCGAGTACACAGCTCAAAAAGCTCATGGAGGTCCCGTTTAAACCAATCAGGGTGTTTCTTCCACCAGGGGCCAATGGAGTAAAAACTGGCCGATTTCCCATTGGGAAGTACATCCCACAGGAAAAGCCGGGCAAAGTCCATGATTACGCTGCCGCCATTCCCCATGGTGGCATTGTAAAAGCCGTAAGCCACCAGCCTTCCGCCCCGCCGAAGGCTGTTCAGGGACCTTTTGAAGTGTTCCCCGCCCAGGTGATCAAAAACCGCATCAGCTCCGGGGTTTTCCAGATTCTGGATGACCCGGACGAAATCTTCAGAATGGTAATCAATGGGGTGGGCGCCCATCCGTTCGATCATTTCATGTTTTGACTGGGAGGCCGTACCATAGACCTCGAGGTTGAAATGCTTCCCGAGCTGGACCAGGGCGGTGCCCACCGCCCCGCCTGCGCCGTGCACCAGGATGCGTTCGCCCTCCCTGACGGACGCTTTCCTGGTCAGCATCTGGTAAGCGGTGGTGTAGGACAGCACCAGGCTGACCGCCTGCACCGGATCCAGATCCCCGGGCACCGGGACCAGACGGTCGGCATCCAGGCAGACATAGTCCGCCTGGGCGCCGATCACGGTCAGCTGGGCCACCCGGTCTCCCACTTCCAGTCCTTCCACTCCGGGACCTACACGGTCAATTTCTCCCACCAGGTCATATCCAAGGGTGATGGGCGGTTTCTCATTCACATCGGGATACTGACCTTTCCGGATCATGATATCCGTGAACGCCATCCCGGCAGCCAGAACCCTGACCCGCACTTCTCCCGGGAGGGGTTCAGGAAGCTGTTCTTCCTCTACCACTTCCAATACTTCCGGACCCCCAAATCTCTTGATGATCACTTTTTTATTGCTCATCTTGAAACCTCCACGTTTTCAATCCGTAAATCGATTCTGGATCCAGCCGGCAGGAGAAAATGGGCTGCCGGGCATAATTCTTCTAATCGATCGGGGACCGTCCGATTGAAGCAAGTTTACTTATGCTCATTTAAAAATTCGGATATCTCTGCCCGTATCCTTGCTTCATGTCCCAGCAGCGGGTGACCCCCGCTTTCAATTGTGACCATTTTTGCGTCGGGAATTCGCTCCGCCATGGTTTGCGCATTATCATAGTCCGCGAGGGGATCGTCCACGGCGTGGATGATCAACGTGGGCACCGAGATTTCATCCACCGGGTAAGCGTTTATAGCGGGGTTCGATACAAACATATCGAAGTATGCCCCTTCTGATCGTGGTTTAACAGGGAGCAGGGTGTTCATCACTTCTTCCATTTCCATTTCATACGCGGGGGTCATAGCAAAGTCTCCCGGAACACCCATGATCGAATGCATGGTGGAAGGAAAATGGGTGGTCAGCATCCAGAATATAAAATCGGATCGAAACATCATCCTGGCGATTGGTTTCGGCGGCAAACTGACCTCGACCTTTCCGGGAGCATTGGAGGACACCAATACCAATGCGGAACACCGACTTGGATGGCGAAGGGCAAACTGGATTGCAGATGTCCCTCCAGCCGATGTGGCCATGATCGCGGCCTGGTCTATTCCCTTGTTGTCGAGCAGCGCTGCAAAGGCGTCGGCCTGTTCGGCTGGTGTGGCGTCCTGAGGCATCCCGCTGCCCAGGTAACCGAAACGAGATGGCGCGATCGAGAGGAATTTGTCTCCGATCTGTCCCTTTGCCAGCACTAATCCCTGGTCGTGTCCGCCGAAAATACCGTGGACCACCAGAACCGGATTCCCTTTTCCGTATGTAGCGTATTCGATCCTGCCATATTGGGTATCAGATGTTTCTGTTGCTTGTTTTTTCAGTTTTTTACTGGCCGCCCGGATATCTCTCCTGTATGGTAGATAGAGAAATAAAATTCCAGCAATCAATAACCCGGTTACCGAAAGTGACAAAATGAGTTTCACGTTTTTACCAAATACCATATCTGCCTTTTTTAATCTACTGTGTATGATTTTGTATATTTTATATGGACCACAAGACCCACACCAAGAGAGCCATGTCAATAAGCACTCCGATCAATCCCTTCTCTATTAATTGCTGAGTCCCCCCATCCCAGAAGAGTACCAGGGTCACAGCGGATAATGCCGAAGCCGCCAGGATCCAGGTCCGGGCCCATACTTGATCCCCAAGTTTTCCCGCTCCTGCTGTGATGAAAGCCAGGGCAGCCAGTCCGAACAAAGCAGTCGCCAGCCATTTCAACAGATCACTCCCCATGAGCCCAGATAGAAGCCACGACTGTCCTGTCCATCCCATGTCAGGTTGGTACTCAACCCAACCCTGACTTAATGTGATCGGCCAGAAGTGCACCAAACCGTGCAATATTAGAAAAATCCCGACAAGGATATTCATCTCATAAACTCCTTTCATGAACTCTTATCTTTCATTTCTGTTTTTTACTGCCGTGACTCCAATCTCAAAATGGTCCGTAGAGAGGGGCTGTTTTCGCGAGTAACCGTTCTTGGTTACCGCGAAGTACTCCACATCCACAAAGTCAAACGATTCCAGGAGAAATTTTAGCTCCGGGTAAGTGTAATAGCGCTGGCTGCACTGCAGGGGTGGTTCATCAGGTTTCTGACTCGGATTCTCCAGGGAAAAAGTCTCTCTGAAGGTGAGGAGGTCAAAATTCCCTCCCTCAGGTTCATTGCTCAACATACTAACTGCAGATGGAGCGGTGAAGATCAACTTCCCCCCGGGGACCAGTGCTTCTTGAATTCCAAGCAGAATTTTGCGGTCCATGGCATCCGTTTCCACCAGGGAGAACCCTCCCTCACAGAGCATGATCACCAGGTCAAATTCGGATTTGTAGTCCAACCTTCTGGCATCGCCGTGCACAAACTGTACAGACACTCCTGCTTTTGCTGCTTTGCGCCTCCCCTGCTCTAGCATCCTTTCTGAGAAATCAAGTCCCACTACATCGTATCCCTGAGCAGCCAGGCCCAGCGTATGGCGGCCGGTTCCGCAGCCTACATCCAGGACCCGCCGGACATCATCCCCGGCTATGGCCTCCAAAATGAAGGCGATTTCCTCGGCTGTGTTCTGAGTGTAGGGTTCTTGGTCGTAATCTTCAAAATTTTCGTACAGTACCTCATACCAGGGTCGATTCATTTTATTTCTCCTGGAAGTGAAAACTCAAAAAAAGAAGGGATAGCAAACAGTCCCGCGATCAGAGTCAGCCCCATGGGGATTCCCTGCACAGGGTCATTGACCACTGCCCACCCCAAAGAATTTAGGGCCGAGTAGGAAAACATCCCCACACCAAGCAGGAATACTCCCGCCCCCCACCGTTTTCCGGACCACATGGCAATGACGCCGGTTAAAGTAACGCTGGCCATTAAAAATTCAGCTGCCAGATGCATCACCGGCAGGGATGTCTCTGCCTGGGGAGTCCATATTCCCTGGGCAAAGGCGCCCCGGGAAAGATTCATGGCCCACAGACCCAAAACCGCCAGACTATCAAGCACAAAAAAACCAGGGATGATTTGTTTTGAAAATTTCGAGTTCATCTATATTCTCCAACAGAAAGCCCAACAAACCATGTTGGAAATCCTGAAATTGAGGTGTTATATTGTGATGATATCGAAAGACCCGGCCGGGCGCATGGGTGGGCAGGTGGGGTTTTGATCTGTGCTCCTGGTGTGTGTTTTACCTGTCCGGATGGATAGGTAGGGTCAAAGTCAAACAGCTGTTTTCCAGCATCCTTTTCAAGACAAAATGTGGATAGGATTCTGGCGGTTCATTTGTAAGCCTTCTCTGAAAAATGAAACCTTGCAGGAGGGAGATCAATGTCTGCATTAGATCAAGCGGACTGGTGATATTCCTCCGCGATCTGGTCAGCCCAGCTCTGGATCAAGTCCCAATCCCGAAAATCCCCCAGGGGCGCTTTAAGGGCTTTGACGATTAATTTTTCGGCAAAGCCTAATTTTTCCTCATCTAGCTTGCCATGAAAAAAGGCTGTATCGCGTGGCTTGATATCATCTTTGACATCTGGAGATTTTCGGGAAACTGCCAACCATTCATTAATTCAGTGGGGTTCCCTTCCCCCGTCGGACCGCTGGAAAACAAATATACCTGACGGTGAGAGAGTTCCGTTTGATGATCCTTTAAAAACTCAGCGGCTTCTTTCCTCCACTGTCCGGCGTACACTGCGCTGCCCAGGATCACGGTCCGGTACCCATTAAGCACCTTGATCTCACGGACATCACGCACGATTACAGGGACTTCCCTGGACCGCAGGCGATCCGCAATGGATTGGGCGATCTCTGCGGTCGAGCCGTATTTTGAGGCATAGGCTACCAATATTTCCTTTTTCATCTTTTACTCCTCACTGGTTATTTTCCAAGCACCCGCTGCACGCTGCTTACGCACTGTAAACGCTTCTTCGACATCGATGTTGTAGGCGATTGAGTCCACGGATAATATTGCCCACGGTGTCCCTTCATCAAACCAGGTCAGGGCAACCTCCACCGGGATCAAGTTCCGATCTTTCTTACCCCACTGCCTGACTTGATTCAGCCAGAGCGTTTTGGACTCACTTTCTTCACCTTTGAAACGCATGGATTCCATCATGTGGATCATTCCCGTTTCAGGATCAAAACGGACCACAAAACGCTGGTGTTTTTCTCCAAAAGGCACCGCCAGTACAGCCGTGTGTTCATCCAGGGCTTCCCACGAGACCGCAGGATCGGTCAGCCATAAAGAAGGCATCCAGATGGCCTCCGCCCACAGCCCGAGATTGGCCCCCTGATTCACTTTGGGGCCCTCGCTGATTCCAAATGGAAGCTCAAGTCGGCCAGCGCCACCTTGATAGACTTCGTTGACCTTCAGGAGGGGAAGACCGAACCAGGTGGTTTGGATTTGATGCCGGTAGTCTTTCCCGGCCCGGTAGGTGAACCGCCAACGGACGGGCATGGTCAGGCCCTTGATGCGCATCGTCCCCCGCCCGGAGATAACAGCCGAACTGACAACGGGCATCTCACCTCCGTAAACTTCGTGATAAAAATTCTCTACCGGTTGGGGAAGCCCCTCTGGGACAGGGATCAAATCCATTTGAGCACCAGTATCACCGGTCGCGGGATAACCCTGAGGCGTGATCTGGAAACCCAGCCAGCCGATCAAGAATAGACCCAGCAAAATGCCCAACACAATAAGAATGCTTTTCACAATCAACTCCTAAATGCACTTCCAGCTGATGATTGACTGCCAATATGATAGTGATAGCCGGATTCGGTAAAATCTTCCGCGGCTGAGCGGATTCAGGCTACCCAGATCCATAGACCTATCACCGCCAGTAAAGCTGCTGCCCAGATAACCAGTGCCAGGGTGCTGCCCGCTTTTTTCATCCGTTTCTCCCGGATGGCGTTCGCCAGCCCTCCCAGGCCCAGGCCCAGGGAGAGACCCATGCCGAGGTTATCCAGGATCAAGCCGATCATGGATCCAAACATCAATCCCATACTGGTGCTGATGGCCATGCCGTAATCTTTCGTTGAGCTTTCTTGATTTTCTTGAGTTTCATTCTTGACAGTCATTTTGTTTTCCTTTCCTAAAAAAATTATTAATTCACTGAGTACTTATCTCAGGCAGCTATTGCCTGGCTGTCCTCCACTACCTCCGACACACCCGTCCACTGGTTCCAGGCCAGGGTCCACAGGGTGGAATAGAAGGCAGCAAATGTTCCCTGGAAAAGGAGCAGCAGCGGCCACAGCAGGCAGCAGAGAGCGATCAGAATACCCGGGAAAAACAGCGCCACGGCAATCCCAATGCTGATCGCGACCTGCAGTAAAAACAAGACCAAGGCCTACTCCAGAACCTCAAGCCTGACCTCTCCCACGCCCCCTTCGATATCCAGCAGGAGGGCGGGGCCGCTCCCGTATTCAGGAGAAACGTACGCTGATCCTTCCCGGGATAAGCCGCTCACCTTGATTTCACCTATCCCCCCGGCTACCTTGGCAGAGACCGGCGTCCCCGCAGGAAACCTTACCGTGAGCTCCCCCACACCGCCGCGAATGGTAACCGGCACATCCTCTTCCAGATCGCCCCCGAGCCAGATCTGGCTTTCACCGGCGCCCACCTCCACCTTCAGCGAACGCAGGTCGATCTCCCGCAGATCAAGATTGCCTTCCCCAGCGCCCAGCACAATGGAGAAATCAAGCGGGATAGCTTCGGTAAACAACAGGTCCCAGGCCAGGTAATAATCATCACCCAGGTTAAACCTGGCCACTTCGCCCTGCTCAACCACCAGCTCTCCCGTCTTCCTGGAAGAGGCGGCAGCATAATCAATCAGGGGCGGTTCTGCAGGATTTTGATAGGTAAATTCACCTTCCATGAGCTTATCTGTCCCAGAATCCACGCTCAGCTGTCCTGCCCCCATTTTCAACGTGACTTGGGCCTGCTGGATCGATCCGCGGTCAATTACTTCGCTGGTGGTCTGGCGTCCTTCCCGCCCGCCCGAAATCACACAGGCCAGCGAGGCCAGCACCAAGACTCCGGATACCAACAGCAGCTTCAATCGTCTAGTTTCCTTCATACGACATCCTCCATATCAAATAGAACTGATTTCTTATCTTCTATGGTAGGCGTCTTTCTTCACTATGCCATCCTGCGGAAGAATGGAATGCTTCCTGGTCGCAGAGATAGTATCGGACCTGACCATCTGGTCAGGTCCGATATCGCTCAGGTGATGATGACCCCCAGATATTCCCCGGGTTCAGCCCGCTTTCAAAGCCGTCCAGAAGCGTTTGAGGGACAAAGGTTCACCGCTCAGCAGGCTCTGGGCGTGGAAAAGGCGGGACATAGCCCACACCGTACCGATCATGGCCAGGATCAGCAGCCCCAAGCTCAGACCCAGCTGCCAATCGGGAACTGATTGAGCCGTCATACGCAGCAGCATGGCTACCGGAGAGGAATATGGGAAAAGGCTCAACGCTGTGGCCAGCGTTCCTCCCGGATTGCTGGTGATCGCGGTCCAGAAGTAGATGGGCGCCATCATGGGCAGGGTGATCAGAAAAGTCCAGGCCCGTCCGCCCTCCATATCCGGAGCCAGCGCCCCCAGGCCGCCCATCAAGGCAGCGTAGAGGCAGAACCCACCCAATGCAAAGGGCAGTACATACAGCAGTTCACTCCCTGACAGGCGGACCGTAGCCAGCAAGCTGGACCCGTTCTCCCTGAGGATCACGAACAGGCCGCCGCCGATCACCACCCAGATCAGGTATTGCACCAGCACCAGCGCGCCCAATCCGATCAATTTTCCGGTCAGCAGCTGCCTGGGGCGGATGGTGACCAGGAGCACTTCCATGACCCGGTTCCCTTTTTCTTGGGCCAGGCTCTGCAGTAGATACCCGCCGCCGGTAAAGAGGGGGAGCATGATGGCCATGGTGACGATAAAGGGCAGCATGGAGTTCCCTGTCCCTCCCTCTTGGCCTTCAGTCCCGGTTTCCAGGGGTTGATATACTGGCTCCTGCCCCCGGAACGGGGCCCAGAGACGGGAGAATAGGCCCTCCTCCATCTCTGAAAATAGGTTTTTGAGCAGCACATACTGGAATGGGTCCGTGTCGGGAGGGGATGTGGGAAGATCCCGGCTCACCCGCAGCACTTCGCCAGTTTCCCGGTAATCCTCACGGACCAGGTAATAGGCTGCAATTGTGCCTTTTCTCAAGTCCTCCTCTGCGGAATCTGCATCCGGATAAGGCTTAAAGACACCATCCGGGAGAGGCTCAGGAATGTCCGCGATCAGGTCGGCCTGATCGACATACCCCGTCAGCGTCTGTTCGGCCCCTTTTTCCGGCGTGATTTCAACTTCTGGCGGGGTCCCACCCACCCCGATATCCCCGGTAAAAAACCACACAGCAATCAGAATCAATGGGGTGCCGATAGCTGTAAATAAGAAAGTCCGGTTGCGCACCCGCTGAAAAAATTCTCTCTGCGCGATGACAAAAACTTTATTCATCCTTAATTCTCCTTTCCTTCCGCCGCAGCTGACAGCCCGGATTGAGAAATGGCCTGCATGATCTCAGCCGGTTTTAATTTCTGGCCGTAAAGAAGCATAGTAGCGCGGAACACCCGGGCTACAAGCCAGATACTCAACAGCAGACTTCCGACCAGGATCAAGACACTGACCAGCAGCTGCCAGGTGGGGACCTCAGTCAATGCCATCCGGAACAAACCAATGGTGGGCGCGGTAAAAGGAAACAGAGTCAGGCCCACCGCCAGGGGCCCATCTACGGCATTGACGATGATGCCCATGAAATACAGCGGCCCCATACCCAGAAAACCCAGCATGCCCGCCAGCTGGCGCGCCTGGGTGACATCTCCAGCGATCACTCCCAGCCCGGCCCCCACCAGAGCAAAGAAGAAATAGCCAGGGACACACAGCAGCCCCGCCCAGAGGAGAGCATTCCAGGGAACACTGAGAGCGTGCCCGATTAAGTCTTCTCGGAAGAAGAGGAACACAGCCGTTCCCGCTCCCAGGATCCACACGGCCACCTGAGTCATACTGAGCAGGGTCATACCCATCACCTTCCCCGCCACCAACTCCCGCGGAGAAATGGATGTGATTACCATCTCCATTGCCCGCTGATCCTTCTCCTGGACCATCACCGACCCCATCTGATTGGCCCCGGTGAAGATGGTCAGCACAAAGACCATGGCAAAGAAGACCGGAATGGCCACCCGGATGATCACCGCCGGCCCTTCAGACACTTGTTTCCCGGTGGATTGGGCAGCATAAGTAAAATTGGCAGGATCCTCCAGGCGCTCAATCTGCCAGGCAGGTGCCCCGGAAAGCAGTCCGGTCCGGATGGCTTCTTCCATCGCTTCTGTCAATTTTTCACTGGGTTCTTTTCCCGCCTGATACTGGGGAGACCCTCCTTCAAAATAATCCGCGGGCAGGATCAACAGGCCGCCTATTTCTCCATTTTCCAGGCCTGCCAGGCCTGCTTCTCCATCCGGATACGGCTTGAGAGAGAGCACTTCATCCTCAAACTCGATCCTTTCCACTATTCCCATCTTCCCGGTCTGATCCACATAACCCACGGCAGGGATCTCTGCCCGCAGCTCGGTCAGGATCGGAATGGCACCGGCAACGATCATGATCAAGGGGATACCAAACGTGAGCAGCAGAAAGGTGCTGGAACGAATCCGCTGTAGATAGGTGTTCTTTGCAACCAACCAGAGCTTGTTCATACTGCTTCCTCCTCTGCGTTGTTCAACACCTCGCCCCCTACCACCTGGACGAAGATGTCATCCAGGGAAATTTCCACCCGCTCATACCGCTCTACGGTCACATCCGGATTGGACACCAGCCGCTGCAGCACATCCTCCGCTCGGACCCCCTCCCCGAGGACCATGTGGTAGCCGCCGTTGCGCGGCTCCAGCTGGACCACGCCCTGCACAGCGTCGATCTCTCCGTCCATATCCACTTCCACCGTGTTGCTGGTAAAACGGGAGCGGATCTCATCCAGTTTCCCGTAGAGCACACCCTCGCCCTGGTTGATAAGCAGGATCCGGGAACACATCTCTTCCACCTGGACCATCTGGTGGGTGCTCATGATGATCCCGGCTCCCCGATCGCGCATCCGATACAATAATTGTTTGATCAAGCGTGTGTTGACCGGGTCCAGCCCGCTGAAGGGTTCATCGATGATGATCAAATCCGGCTCATGCATGACACCGGCGATAAACTGGGCCTTCTGGGTCATGCCCCTGCTCAGGGCCTGGATCTTGCGTTCTCGGGCTTCCCAGAGATCCAGCTCCTGGAGATATTTCTCTGATCGTTCCTGGGCAGTTTTCGCGGTCAGTCCTTTCAACCGGCCCAGGTAAATCAGGGTATCCCACAGGGTCATATCGTCGTACAAGCCTCTTTCTTCGGGCAAATACCCGATGCGGCCCTTTTTCTCTTCGGTCATCGCCCCTCCCAGGATCTCTATCTTCCCGGAGGTGGGCTTGATAATATCCAGGGCGGAGCGTATCAGCGTGGTTTTTCCCGCCCCGTTTGGTCCCAGCAGGCCGAAAATCTCCCCGGCGTGGACCTGGAAAGACACACCCCTGACCGCCTGCACTTCCCCAAAGGATTTGGACACGTCCTCTATCTTGAGATACACATTATTCTCGCTCATCGATTCTTGCCTCCATGTCTACAAAGAAATAATCTCCATTGATTTTTCTCACCCGACCTCACGCCAGCGCCTTAGACCTGCGGTTGATATCGTTTACTAACTTTTTCCATCGTTAGATTCATCGTTTTAACCTCATGAGTGCCC
>JGI1689J12820_1000177_pt1 | contig 10887 bp, 9 predicted proteins | sample PRCRCaboRojoPR_6_FD_12820 | JGI IMG/M metagenome (IMG submission 12820)
AAACGCAGCAGAATCATCCTCCTGGCTGCCCTCATTTTCTTCGCTGTCACCTGCTCGTGCTGTGGTGTCCTGGCCTTGATCGGAATCTTTAATTCCTGAAGGTTAAAATCAGACCAGAGTAAACGGTAATGAGATAACTCGCGATGGGGCGATCCGTCGATCCCCACAGCGGGATACCGTTGACACTTAACCATGTACCGGTCCCTCACAGCCTAATCTATCCCTTTCAGTCACCCATATCTACAATCACTCCCCGATTTCCTTGACGCCTTGAGACTCCAAAATGGACGGCAAAACCTGATACCAGGGTTTGAACATTCCTGGGTTCTCAAACCCCGCCCTTTCAGCTGCTGGTAAGCTGGATGCCTGAGCAGGCAAGGATGCCTCGCGCCAGCAGCTTTTGAATGCCAACCGAGATGAGAGTTGAAAATATTCAAACACTTGGGGGATGCATGCATGGGAATATTGCTGAAAGTCCTGTTAAATAACAAAAGGGCCCCGGAGACCGGAGCCCTTTTGTAAAACCCATCCAGAGTTTTTTTTCTGTAATACAAACCACTAAGGGAGGAGAACAAAGTCAATGGCGTGTATGACGCCGTTGCTGGCATCAATGTCCACCAGGGAAGGTATCAAGTTCGCGGAGCTGTTGTTGCCAACCAGGGTGGTCCCTTCCACGAAAATGAAGCCCTTGCTGACGGTGCGGATGCGTTGCGCGCCGAGCACATCCGGCGAGAAGCGTTCACCCGGAGCAACATGATAGAGAAGGATGGAACGCAGGGTGGCTTTATCAAGGGCATTTACGAGGTCCAGGCCGTCGTTCCCGGGACCCAGGACCGCTTCAGCGGCCGCGTCAAAGGCTGCGTTGGTGGGCGCGAAAACGGTGAACATGCGGTTGCCGTTCAGCGTGTCCACCAGGTCCGCTTTGACCACCGCAGCGACCAGTGTGGAGAAGTTAGAATTCCCGGCTGCGATCTCAACGATCGTGGACCCCGGGCGCCTGGCCTGAGCTGCTGTGGCAAATACACCCGATGCCAACCCTACGACCAATAAAACAGAAAGCAATTTGAACAGGATGTTTTTCTTCATGTTTAGCCTCCAAGACTAAGTGACTGCCCCCATAGTACACCTAATGCATAGGATTTGTCAATATATTATCCAGGTATTAATCGAGCTCTAATCCTGGGGATGGAATGCATTTTTAATGTGATAAAGATTCTTGACTATTTATCCCCCGTGTTTCCCTCTTCCCGGTACAGGTCCCGTTCGTATTCCTCCACCGCAGCTTGATAGCCGATCTCCCGGGCACGCTTCAGAAAATCCCACTGGGCCCGGTAGATCATTTTCTGCCATTCATCCCCCTCCTCTTCCGCACCCGAGATAAAGCGCTCAAAAAGGGGATCGATGTCCTCGGTGAGCAATTCGGGGGCGAAGGAGACCACCTTGCCTTTGTTTTCCAGCCCCTCCGCGTTCAGGTAGGCTTCAATAGCCGTGAACAGAAATATCTCCGGGTTTTCTTTCTGGATATTGCGTAAATTTTCAAAGGTCTCCTGGTCATCCATGACCAGTGATTCTTCCGGATACCCCTCCAATCGGTCAGCCAGAGACGCTTTTTCAACCCAGTCTCCCGGCTCATCGAGGTGGGAGAGGATGTCCGCGTCCTCTGAGCTCTCCTGCAGGCGGTCCAGGATTTCCAAAACCTTGGCCCGCTCCTCCAGGGAGGGGTCGTTCTTGCTCTCGGTGGCCAGGATGACCCGGGGCACATCTTCCGGGAAGTACATCAAAACGGGCGCTTCGCCATCCACCCGGTGCCCGCACTCCGGGCAGGCTGCGTTGATTAACGTCCCGTCTTTGGCTTTTTCCAGAAGCTCGGGTTCCTCATCCACATCCACAATCAACCAGACCCGGGAGGTGAACATGGTTTCGCAATTCGGGCAGGTGAATTCTTTTATTTCAGAATAACTGTTGTTTTCCATCATCCCTCACGTAAGGGTATCTTTTCTCTGTACCAGGATTATAGCAGGATGGACAGATGATAATAAACACCCATGAATTCCAGCTAACAGATTTCTTAGTTTCCCATGGACAAATGTCACATTCCTACCCTTTGATTTCATGATACCTTTTGGGTAATAAATTCCTGTTCTAGATTGAGTTCACTTTTAAACTCAGATTTCTAAACATACAAAGGTTCGAGGTGAACGATGAAGAAAACAAAAATCCCCCTCCTTCTGTTGACGCTGCTGGGATTGATGATGGCCTGCAGCCTACCTTTCCCGGCCGGACCCTCCGGAGAAGCTGATCATGGGTCATTCACCCTCTCCGGATCCGAAACAGATTTCGAATACGACCGCATAAAAATCGCCATCCGGAGGAACGAACCGGGGGAGGACATTCAGCTGCGTTTCAAAACCCTGCCCGATCCATCCCCCTCATCCAGCGAAGAAGAGGACGCCTACGCCTCGGATATCTATATCCTGGAAAATTTCCCCCAGGATTTCCAGGGTACAGTCGAGTTCAGATTCTCCCTCCCCCAGGAGGTTGTTGATGAAAATACAAACCACCCCGACGAGTACACCCTCTACGCGCTGGTGGGGTCAACTCCCTATCCGGATCAACTCTCCATGATGGACGCCGCGGTCCCCTTAGATGTCGACATCGATCAGGAAAGCGGAGAAGCCATCCTGGTCCTGGAAGGGGGGGGAGGTGAACCCAGCTTCTACCGCAGCTCCGGGCTTTCCCAGGACGGGACCTACGTCCAGGACGGCGTGACCGTACAGATCAGATCCTCATGGGGACAGATCGTCTATGCAGAAACCGACCACTTCATCCTCAAGACGTATGACTACAGAGATAACTCAACAAGTACGGTCCTGCTGGCTGAGCTGGAAAAGGTATTTCATACCATCCAAGACATGGGGATCGGGATGGGGAAATTTGCGTCCGATGACAAAATCAAAGTCTATCTGAAACCCATGAAAGGGAAAGACGGGGCCATGGGCGCCAGCTTGTTTACCGATCCCTACATCACCATCAACAGCCTCAGCCTGGAGTTAAATGATGACGGGAGTCTTAGTGAACTCTCTAATAACGTACGGGCTACCATCGCCCATGAAACCTTTCACATCGCCCAGTACCTGGACCACGGCAGTTATGACGAGGAATTTTTGTGGTTGGATGAGGCCACCGCCAGCTGGTTTGAGATCTATTATTTGGAAACGCATTACGGCGTCAGCGGCCATCTGAGCGATATTTCCGGGGCCAATTCTGACTTTTTCCTTTTCTCCCAGTACAATGCACCCGAAGAGGAAAGAGGAGAGGTGGGCTACGGGGCTGCAATTTATTATGATTACCTCTTCGAACAATACGGCCTGGAACTGATCCGGGGGTTATTCGTTGAAGGCACGAGTGCTGAAGAGGTAATGTATTCCGTCCTGAATGAATTCAATTCAGTGATGACCTACCATTGGACGTTATTCCTGGAAAAACTGGCTCAGCGTCCCGCAGAACTTACCCCGGAGGCGGGCAAAATCGAGGCAGTCTTATCCCAAAATGTTGTTTTAATCGCAGAGGAAGAGGCAGAGGAAGAGAACGAGGAAAACACCAAACTCACCGCTAATACTAACGCAGATCTCAACCTGGCCACAACGGAAGGGCGGATCAATCCGGACGGGCAGACCATCAAACCCCTGGAATTTTCCTTCAGCGTGCCTTTGAAGGAACTTCAGGCATATCCCATGCTGATCCGCAGCAACCGCAAATCCCCTCCCCAGAATCCCGGTCAATTGGTGATCGAGGTCGACGCCCCGGATTTCGCAGGGGTGATGGTCTTCGCCACCATTACGGACTCGATCGGCATCGGTACACAGATGCTGGCAGGGGAACAGGACTACCTTACCGCCGGTGATTTCGCAGGGCCAAGCACATTGACGATCAACGGGTTTGGATCAGAGGAAGATCCGACATACCGTCAAGTCCTGCTGTTGCCCTTTAACGCGGATACTAAGGCCTCCGGGGAGGATGCGGAGTTAATCACCATTACCGTGACCTTTGCCCCCTCAGCCCCCCCCTATCAGATGGTCAGCGACAGCATGAGCGTCACGCGGCATATCCCGGAGGATGTGTGCAACAAAATGCCGCCAGGAGCGGACAGCTGCGTGGATGATCCCCCCTGCAGCAAAAACGGTGGATCTTCTTCAGGTGGGGTGATTACCGACGATATGACCGCCTGTTTGGAGATCCCTGATTGGTGTTACGACTGTGACCCCAATTACCCGGCCACCCAACTTAATTACGGGTACGATGGGGAGATCAAAATGACCCTGGAGATGAACGGGGCAGGAGAAATCGTCAGCGTGCGGGACTCGTACGGACCCTGGATGTATTATGCAAGTGGTGACGTCCCCAATGAACCCGAGATCGAACATAACCTATCCACAGGCGCGTTCAAGATCACCTTCCCGGGCTTGTTCTTGGATCACCTGGATCGCGTCAATCCCAAGGGGTACTTGATCTATGAGGGCGTCATTGAGGGCGATCAGGCAAAGGGCACCTGGGAGCTGGGTTATGAGGGCGCGGGCACCTTCTTTTCCGCGGAATGGACCGCCTCGGCAGAACGCTAGAAAACGGGAAACCCTGCGTCTCAGCATGTCAGGGAAAATGAAAAGATCGCTTCGTCGGCTGACGCCTCCTCNCGATGACAGTCATTGAGCGTTGGAACGTTATTACGTTGAACGTTTAAACGTTGGAAAGTTGGCGGACTTATGTAATCAGGTGTAGGCGGGGGCTACCCATTTTCCGGATCCTTTTTATCAAAGCGGATCTGGCACACAGGGTGGCCCTGGGCCAGGGTCTTCCCCAGGGTGAATTCAAAGGCGGGGAACTGGCTGGCGATGCCTCTGTCCCCGTCCATGGCGATATCACACAGTTGTTCAATCTCCTCAGGTGACGCGCCCTGCTTCTCCCAGGCGCTGACCAGCGGGCAGTAGTGAAAGTCTAAGTAATACCTCTCCTCATCCGCTTCCAGGACCTCCATCTCAAACACGTCCCGGCTGGTCCCGGCAGCGAAGACGGTGGAAAATTCCTCCATGCTGGTGGGGTCCTCCATCTTCTCGCCTGAGCTGGCCGTGAAAGCATCCGGTCTCGCGAACCGCTTCCCGGGCAAAATCGTCCCAATCCAGCCCCCGTTTCCGGGCTTCCTTGAGCAGCAAATACATCCAGGTGGCGCGATGTTCGATGGCCTTGCGCACCTCGCTGACCAGTTTCGTCTCTTCCGTCTGTCCTTCGTGCCTGTCTTCCATACGCGTTTCCTTTTGTCTACGAATAATATGTACGCGACCTGCGGTTAACCATTATACACGGTGGGGCTCGTTCATACGTTTAAAAGTTGGAAGGTTTAAGCGTTTGACAGAGTGAAGGGGTGATAGTGTGAGGGGGTGAGAGGGAGATGGGATGACAACGAAAAATGAAAGATCGCTTCGTTGGTCTGTGACCTCCCCGCGATAACAGCGAAGTGAGACGGGGTGAGGGGAGTAGGCGGGGGTTTCAGCGGGATGAAAGCTGCAAGGATCCTTCGCTTCGCTCAGGATGACCGTGAACAGGCGTTGGAATGTTGAACGTTTAAACGTTAGAACGTGCAATGTGTTAACGTTTATCCGTTCTTTCCCCCAGCAGCTCACAGAAATGATAAGCCGCCTCCCCTTGACAGGACCTACAGGCGATGATAAAGTTATGACCTATCATCTGCCATAATGCATTTGAGGTGTCAAAAATATGACTCAAGACAGGCGCGTGCGCAGGACGCAAAAACTGCTCGGCGAGGCCCTCATCGAGGTCGCCCTGGAGAAGGGATATAAAAACATTACCATCCAGGATGTCACGGATCGGGCCGACATCGGCTACCGGACCTACTTCCGTCATTATAACGGCCTGGACGAGCTGCTGGTCAGCGTGGCCCAGGACCGGCTGGACGAGTTTTACGAGGTCCTTGACCTGCCCCTCCCCGGTGAACTCATGGAAGACCCGGTGGACTTCTTTCATAAAATCGGGCATACCATCTTCGAACACGTACGGGAAAACGAAGAGAACTTCCGGCTTCTGCTGATGGACAGCAGCTCGCGCTTTGTGCTGGAGCCGGTCATGAACCGGGCCTGCGAGAAGGCGGAGACCCTGCTCAAAAGCCTGCCGCAGGAAAACATCCCGGCCGGGGTAGCCGCCAACCACATCATCACCTCAGCCTTTTCGCTGATGCGCTGGTGGCTGGAAAACGACATGCCCCACTCCCCCCAGAAGATGGGAGATATCTTCACCGACCTGATCGTCAAACCCACCTGGCTGGTGATGACCCAGGAAGTTCGAACGTAGTTGCAGAACGCGCGAGGGGGCTGACCAAGATAATATATTAATTTGCGAGGTTAACAAACAGGAACTGATGGTTGAGAACAATTCCCCTCTGATCGAACTCCGCGGTGTGATCAAACACTACCACACCAAAGCTGGCGCTTTTCCGGCCCTGAAAGGCATCGACCTGGATGTCTTCCCCGGGGAATTCCTGGGGATCATCGGCAAATCCGGAGCCGGGAAATCCACCCTGCTGAACATGCTCACCGGGGTGGACCAGTTGACGGCGGGCCGGGTCTTGATCCACACCAACGGGAAGAGCGTGAACATCGATGACCTGAACGAGAACGAACGCACCCTGTGGCGGGGACGGACGATGGGCGTGGTTTACCAGTCCTTCCAGCTTCTGCCCATGCTCAACCTGGTCCAGAACGTGATGATGCCCATGGACATGAGCGGTTTATACCATCCCCGGAAGAGCGAGGAGCGGGCCCTGGAACTTCTGGACATGGTGGAGATCGTCGAGCACGCTTACAAACGGCCAGACCAGATTTCCGGCGGCCAGCAGCAGCGGGTGGCCATCGCCCGGGCCCTGGCCAACGATCCTCCCTTGATCGTGGCCGACGAACCCACGGGCAGCCTGGATTCGGTGACCGCGGACAACATTTTTAAAATTTTCCAGCGCCTGGTAGATGCGGGCCGGACGATCGTCATGGTCACCCATGATAGGGGGCTGATGCCCCGCTTCTCCCGCCACGTCCATATCGCGGACGGAAAGCTGGTGGAAAAAGAGAGGGTGCTGTGAGCAAAACAAAGATCCACAGCACTGAACATAACGACCACCCGGGCATCATCCACATGCAGGACGTGGTCAAGACCTTCGTGAACACAGCGGGTGAATTCACCGCCCTGCGGGGCGTCGACCTTCACCTCGAGAAAGGCGAATTCGCGGCAGTGATCGGCAAATCCGGGAGCGGCAAATCGACCCTGTTGAACATGCTGACGGGGATCGACCACCCCACCAGCGGCCGGGTCCTGGTGGATGGGGTGGATGTACACGCCATGACCGAGAGCAAGCGCTCGCTGTGGCGGGGCCGGAATTTAGGGATCGTCTTTCAATTCTTCCAGCTGCTGCCCATGCTCAACCTGCTCGAAAACGTGATGCTGCCCATGGATTACGTGGGCATGTACGATATCGAAGAGCGGCCCAAAAAGGCCATGAACCTCCTGGCCCAGGTCGGGCTGGAAGAGGAAGCCCAGAAACTGCCCCGGGCTGTATCCCGGGGCCAGCAGCAGAGCGCGGCGGTGGCCCGGGCCCTGGCTACGGACGCGCCCATCCTGGTGGCCGATGAACCCACCGGGAACCTGGACTCGCGGTCCGCCCAGGCGATCATCAATCTGTTCAGCGACCTCTCCCGGCAGGGGAAGACGATCATCATCGTCACCCACGACCCCACGATGACGGAACAGGCCTCGCGGACGGTGTTCATCTCCGACGGGGAGCTGGTCAATGAGACCATTGCCCAGGCCCTGCCCCTCCTCACCCACCCATTGATGAAGGAATTAGGAAGCCGGGTGGAAACCCACCATTTTACCCCCGGGGAGATCATTTTGGAGCGCAAGAAGCCGGTGGAACATTTCTACATGATCCAGAAAGGGGAAGTGGACGTCGTACTCCGGGGNCGGCGGAGGGACGACCTGGTGATCTCAACCCTGGAGAAGAACGATTTCTTCGGGGAGATCGAACTCCTGCGTGGTGGGAAATCGATCGCCAGCGTGCGGGCCTGGGATGAGGGACCTGTGGAACTGCTGGCCCTTTCCCGGGAAGATTTCCAGTGGCTGATGGACGAATCTCCTCTAACGGAGAAGGCGATGGGCGAGATCGTCCAGAAGCGAATCGAGGAGCGCAAGCAGGTGGACCGCAGGAAGCGCAGGAAAGGGTTGTTTGGATGAACGATGGAACGTTAGAACGTTTAAAGGTTTGAAGGTTAAATGATCAGATATTCGAGGAGTATGCGTTGTCAGACGACATCCTCCTCGCGATGACAGAAAAAAACAGGAGCAAAGCATGCGCCCCCGGTGGCGAAAAGTTCTTTCCGATTTAATTGACCATAAAGCCCGGACCATTCTGGTGGTCTTCTCCATCGCTGTGGGCGTGTTCGCCATCGGCGTCATCGCCGGCGCTTACCGGATCATCTCCCAGGACATCGGCATAAGCTACGCGTCCAACAACCCCTCCAACATGGAAATCCGCATGGAGGATTTCGACCAGGACCTGCTGCAAACCATCCGCAACTTCGAGGGCATCGAGGAAGCGGAAGCCAGGCGGGTGTTCTCCGTCCGCCTCCGCCCCCAGGGGGAGGACCAGTGGACCTCCGTGGACGTGGTGGCTTTCGAAGATTTCCAGGAGAACGAAATCAACCTCCTCGAGCCGGTCCGGGGCCAGACCGTCCCCGGGGAAAACCAGATCCTGCTCGAGCGCGATGTGCTGGATGAGTTTGACGCCGAACCGGGAGAGACCATCCACGTGCAGCTGCGCGATGAAAGTGAGAAAGAAATCCAGGTGGCCGGGGTGGTCCAGGACGCGTCCACGGGCGCGATCGATTTCCTCTCCCCTCCCCTGGCCTACATTACCTGGGAAACCCTGGCCTATTTTGACGAACCCGAGCATTACAACCGCGTCTTCGCCACCGTAGAGAAGGGAAAGGATGACGATGACCACATCCGCGCCGTGCTGGCCGACCTGACTGCGAAAATTGAAAACAACGGTTACACGATAGGGCGCACCTTCCGCTCCAAGACCCACGAGCACCCGCTGGAACCCACGCTCAACGCCGTGCTGGGGATCCTGATGGCCCTGGGGGTGCTGATCGTCTTCCTCTCCAGCTCCCTGATCGCCAACACACTCAGCGCCCTGCTCAACCAGCACCTGCGCCACATCGGGGTCATGAAGCTGATCGGAGGCCGCGACCTGATCATCTTCCGCATGTATCTGGTGATGCTCCTGGTCTTCGGGCTGCTGTCCATATTGCTGGCCATCCCCGCCGGCGGCCAGGGCGCCTACGCGCTGGCCCAATTCATCGCTGACAAACTCGGCTTTTCCCTGCTGGGATACCGGATCGTGCCCCTGGCTTTCGCCCTCCAGATCGCGGTGGGCATCCTGGTGCCCCTGGTGGCGGGATTCATCCCCGTGATCAAGGGCTCCCGGGTCACAGTCCAGCAGGCGCTCAGCGGGGACAGGACCCGGAGCGCCGGCGAGGAGGACGGTGAAGACGGGGGGGGAAGCGGGGGATTCGAGCAGCTCCAGGTCCGATCCGCGCGCTTTCTGGCGGACCGCGGGATCCGCATCCCGCGCCAGATTTTGGTCTCCCTGCGCAACACATTCCGGCAGCACGGACGCCTGCTGCTGACCCTTTTCACCCTGACCATGGGCGGCGCGATCTTCATCTCCGTCTTCAACGTGCGGGTGACCCTTAACGAATACGTGCAGGACATCGGGGAATATTTCCTGGCCGATGTCACCCTGGATTTTGAGCGCCCCTACCGGCTGAAGGAGATCGAACATTACGCCTACCAGGACCCGCGGGTGACCCACGTGGAAGGCTGGTCCTACGCCACCGCGGAGATCCTCTTCCCGGACGGTTCCACGGCCGACAACGTGAGCATCCTGGCCCCGCCGGCGGAGAGCGGCCTGGTGGAGCCCCTGATGGTCGAGGGCCGCTGGATCCAGCCGGGAGACGAGAAAAAACTGGACATCAGCGAAGGTATTTACGATTTTTACCCCGACCTGGAGGTCGGGGACACCATCCCCCTGAAAATCAACGGCAAAGAGGAGCAGTGGGAAGTGGTCGGCGTCTTTAAATTTATCGGCCTGGAAGGCATTCTGGGCTATGCGCCTTACGAATACATTTCCCGTGAGCAGAACCTGGCCAAGCGCTCCTTTTCATACCGGATTGTCACCGAGCGCCACGACCGGGAATCACAGCAGGCGATGGCCAAAGCCCTGGACGCCTATTTCCGGGAGCAGGGCTTTCACGTCCGGGACGCCACGCCCGGGCTTTCCACGCTGGACAGCGCGGCGGAGGCCCTGGATATCCTGATCACGTTCCTGCTGATCATGGCCCTGCTCACGGCCTCCGTGGGCTCCATGGGCCTGGCGGGGACGATGAGCATGAACGTCATGGAGCGGACCCGCGAGATCGGGATCATGCGCGCCATCGGGGCCACCAACGGGGAGATCATCCGCATGGTGATCGTGGAAGGCGGCCTGATCGGGCTGCTCTCCTTCGGGCTGGCCATCCTCCTCGCCGTCCCCTTCACCTATTTGCTGTCCGCGATCGTCAGCAACGCCATCTTCGCCACCCCGATCGCGGTGGTCTTCACGCCGGTGGGCTATTTCATCTGGCTGGGACTGGTGATCGTTCTCTCGACATTGGCCAGCGTGCTGCCCGCCCGCAACGCGGCGCGGCTGACCATCCGGGAGGTATTGGCGTATGAATGAGGCTGAGGGGATCCCATCCGGATCCCTCTGGCTGGAGAAAGGGTCACGAT
>JGI1689J12820_1000178_pt1 | contig 10869 bp, 7 predicted proteins | sample PRCRCaboRojoPR_6_FD_12820 | JGI IMG/M metagenome (IMG submission 12820)
GCGTCGCTCGTGTCCAGCCAGCCGTGCTCCTCGGAGGCGTTCACGTACGCCACGTCGTCGCGGTGTCTCGGGACCGGATTCTGCGATTGGTCCATCCCGAACGTCTTCGAGCCCCCGTCGACGACCGCGCGATCCTCGGTCGGCGTGGAGACGACGGTCGTCACGACCGTCGCCGCGCAGTCGGCCTTCGAGACGTCGAACGGCCGGTGTTCGAGCTCGCCCACGTCGTTGAACGGGTACATCCCCGGATTGATCTCGCTCACGACGGGGTGTTTGCCGCTGTACCGGGAGGTCGCGGTGCCGCCGACCTTCACCTCCTCGACCTCGATCCCGGCGGCCTCGATGGCGTCGACGGTCTCCTCGGTCACGTCCATCGCCTCCTCGCAGAGCCGCTCGTAGTCCTCGCGGCTCTCGGCTTCGCCCTTGATGTGGGCCTCGTAGGCCAGCAGGCCCTCGAACGAGAGGTTCGGCTGGTCGGCGACGAACCGCGCTAACTCGACTGCGGGGTCGCCGGGCTGGACGCCGGTTCGCCCAAGTCCGAGGTCGATCTCGACTATCACGTCGACCGTCTCGTCGCCGCGGGCCGCGGCCGCCTGCAGCTGACGCACCTGCTCGCGTCCGTCGACCGTGGTCGCGAACTCGTCGAGTTTCTTCGAGAACCGGACCAGCCGGTCCAGCTTTCGCTCCCCGACGACCTGATAGGAGAGGTAGACGTCGTCTATCCCGTTGCGGGCCATCACCTCGACCTCGCCCAGTTTCTGACAGACCACGCCGCTGTCGCCCCCCATCCGTGACTCCATGCGCGCGAGTTCGGCGTTCTTGTGGGTCTTGACGTGCGACCTGAGCGTCACGTCGTGGTCGTCGGCGAAGGCCGCCATCTCCGCGACGTTTCGCTCCATCGTCTCGACGTCGACGAGCAATCTCGGCGTCTCGAGGTCGTCGATCGACTGTCCGAGCTGCGGTCCGCGTTCGTCCAGTGTCGGCGCTGACATGAGACGGGATACCGCCCCGGCGGGCATAAGCGTCCGGCCCCCGGCAGGCGGCGATCGCTCGTCCCCTGCCTGTCGGTCAGGCCAGCGCGAGGACGACCCAGATGCCGANGCTCGCCATCGGCGGAATCGAGGCGTTGTCGTCGACGACGTAGCCGGCCACGACCGGTTTGAAGCCGTCCGCCACGGTCGCGCCGAGCGCGCCCACGCCCGAGGCGACGACGGCGACGGCCGGTGACGGCGCGACCGTCCGGACGAAGGGCCACGCGAGGGCGAAACAGACGACGAACATGGCCCCGAGCGTCGTCAGCCGCTTGGTCTGGGAGACCCGGTTCGAGGAGAGGACCCCGCTTATCGGGTCACCGATCGTCAGCATCAGCATGCCGGGGATGGCGATCTCGGGCCGGAAGAGCACCGCCACGGCGGTCTGGCTGAACATGTAGAAGGCGTAGCCCGCCGGGTTGTCCTGCTCGTACTCGCGGGTGAGTTCGTCGTAGATGGCCCAGTCGAGGCCGACGTAGAGCCGCAGGATTTCGAGGACGCCGGCGACCAGCGACCCGAAGACCAGAAGCGAGACGACGTACTCCCACGGCAGCCAGCCCAGCAGGTAGAGGATGGGGAGCCCGGTCCCGCTGGCGTGAACCAGTCGTCGTTTGAGTTCGGACACGTGTGGCCTTACGCCTCGGTGACCCGTTCGTACGCCGACTGCAGGTCCGCGAAGCTCCGTTCGCCTCGCCTGAGCGCGTCGAGTTCGGCCGGGAGGTCGTCGACCGGGACGCGCACCTGCGCCGTGGTGTCGCGCTCGCGCACGGTCACGGTGACGGCCCCCTCGCGCTCGACGCTCTCGTGGTCCACGGTGACGCAGTAGGGCGTACCGACCTCGTCCTGTCGGCGGTAGCGACGGCCGATGTTCCCGGAGTCGTCGTAGTTGACCGACAGCCCCGCCGCCCGCAGGTCGTCGACGAGCGACCGGGAGATCTCGACTATCTCCGGTTCGTTGGTCACGAGCGGGAAGACGGCGACGGTGGTCGGCGCGACCTCCGGGCCGAGCGCGAGGTAGGTGCGCTCCTCGCCGTCGACCTCGTCTTCCTCGTACGCGTGTGCGAACACCGTGTTGACGACGCGGTCGACGCCGAACGACGGTTCGACGACGTGGGGCGTGACGTGTTCGCCGTTGACGGTCTGTTCCTCGACCGCGAAGTTCGTCACGTCCACGTCGACGGTGTAGGAGTCGCCGTCGACCTCGACGGTGACGGTCTCGCCCTCGAAGGCGGCGGGGTCCCGCGCGGCGAGGGCGTCGAGCGCGTCGGCCACGTCGCCGGCCGCGCCGCCGAACTCCGGCCCGAGAACGCTCATGTCCGGGTCGACGACCGCCCGCTCGACGGTCTTGGGCTCGTCGTACTGCTGGAAGACGGTGAAGTCGTCGTCGGCGTACTCGGCGTGCTTCGAGAGGTCGTAGTCCGACCGATACGAGAAGCCGGCGATCTCGATCCAGTTGCCGTCGAGTTCGGCCTCCGCGTCCCAGCAGTCGCTCGCGTAGTGGGCGCGCTCGCCCGCGAGGTGCTGGCGGAACCGGAACCGGTCCATGTCGACGCCGATCCGCTCGAACCACTGCTGGGCGACGCCGAGGTAGTACGCCACCCACGGGCTCGTGACGACGTTCTCCGCGACCGCCTCGCCGATCGTCATTTCGACGAGTTCGCCGTCCTCGGCCGACTGCTCGACGGCGGAGTAGAGTCGCACCTCGACGTCCTCGACGGCCGCCAGGTCGGGTTCGTCGCGCTCGGGGTCGACGAACGTCTCCAGTTCGGCCTGCGTGAACTCCCGGGTCCGGACCAACCCCCGACGCGGCGAGATCTCGTTGCGGTAGGCGGGCCCGATCTGGGTGATCCCGAACGGCAGGCTGTTGCGGGCGTACTCTTTCAGCCGCGGGAACTCGATGAAGATGCCCTGGGCGGTCTCGGGGCGGAGATAGCCCGACTGGTCGCCGCCCGGGCCGATGGTCGTCTCGAACATGAGGTTGAACTCCTCGACCGACTCGCCGGCGAGCGGCGCGCCGCAGTTCGGGCACGTGATCTCGTGGTCGGCGATCAGCGCCTCGATCTCCGGGATCGGGAGGCTCTCGGCGTCTTCGAGGTCCGTGACGTCCTCGACGAGATGGTCCGCGCGGTGGCTCTCGCCGCACTCCGGACACTCCACGAGCATGTCGTTGAAGGTGTCCAGATGGCCGGAGGCCTCGAACACCGGTTCGGGCAGGATCGTCGGCGCTTCGATCTCCTCGTTGCCCTCCCTGACGGTGAAGCGGTCGCGCCACGCCGACTCGACGTTCCGCTTGAGTGCGGCGCCCTCGGGACCGTACGTGTAGAAGCCGGCGACGCCGCCGTACGCGCCCGCGGTGCCGAAGAAGAAACCCCGCCGCTTCGCGAGTTCGGTCAGCGCCTCGCTTGTCATAGCGCCTCCAGTAGATCGACGTCGCGGACGATGGCCGAGAGGGTGTCGCCGCTGACCAGCGGGATCTGCTCGACGTCGTGGGTGATCATCTGCTGGGCCGCCTCGCGGGCGGTCCGGCGCTTCGTGAGCGTCTCGACGTCGGCGGTCATGAAGTTCTCGACCGCGCCGGCCGGGATCTCGACGTTCCGGGTCGGGAGATAGCGGTTGCCGACGGCCTTGATCCCCTCCCACATCCAGTCGTCGTCCTGGTTGGCGATGGAGTCGCCGGTGTCGTCTTCGCCCTCGACCACGCGAGCGACCTCGATGATGTCGACCTCGGTGATGATGCCGTCCATCTCCCCCTCGTCGTCGAGGACGACGGCGTAGGGCACGCGCGAGTAGTAGATCTCTCGCTCGGCGACCGGCAGCGGCGTCCCGGTGTGGGTAGTGTTTATCTCCCGGGTGGCGAGGTCGCCGACCTGCGTGTCGCCGTCGACGTTGTCGCGGGCGATGGCGCGCACCACGTCGGTCACGGTGACGATGCCCTCTAGCTCGCCGTCGACGACGGGGACGCGGCGAGCGTCCTCCGCGACCATCATGTGGGCGACCTCGACCAGATCCGCGTCGGCGGTCGTCGTCGGGACCTCCCGCATCAGGATGGCGAGCTGGTCCTCGTCGGGGTGCTCGATGAGGTCGTCGCGGGAGACGAGTCCGCGGTACGCTTCGCCGTCGTCGGTCTGCTTCACGACGGGGACTGACGAGAAACCCTGCTCCTGGAGAATCTCGAGAATGTCGTCACGGGTGCCTGGCAGTTCCACCGTGACGACCTCCTCTCGGGGCGTCATCGCGTCGGCTACCTTCATACGCACGGGTTACACCCTGCCTCCTCATGTACTCTACGAAGGAATGATACCGATTCACGACCGTCTCCCGGCTGACAAATCAGGCGCGTGACCGGTGAGTCGACCCTCGCGAGTCGCACACTGCGTCCCCTCTCGGCCGTCGTCCGCGCCGGCCGTGGCGTCGTTTCGACGTGTTTATGTATGGGTGTCACTACTTATCATGCATGACGCCGAACGCGACGGCGACTACGGAGGATTCGACCCCCGAGGTCATGGCCTCGGTCGATTCAGGCCCGGACGGGTGCGAACTCGTCATCGCCGACCTCACCAGCGACGAGGCCTGGATCTCTGTAGCGCTCGGGGACGCACCGTCGCTTCCGGAGTGGCGCTGACCGGCGCCCGTTCGGTTAGATTTTAGTCGCACACTTTCTTTCAGCGTTCTATGAACGCGCGTGAGCTATCTGTCGACCGGGAGTTCCTCGCGAGTCTCGAACACGGCACCGACTGGCGCGAGGAGATAGAGGAGTTCGCGGCGCGCGAGGGGATCGAGTCGGCGTGGTTCGACGCCGTGGGCGCGGTGCAGGACGCCGAACTCTGGTACTACGACCAGAACCGACAGGAGTACCACTCGGTGACCTTCGACGAACCGCTCGAGGTCGCCGCCTGCGTCGGCAACGTCGCCCTGCTCGACGGCGAACCGTTCGCTCACACCCACGCCGTGCTCTCGCGTCCGAGCGGGCAGGCCGTCGCGGGGCATCTCAACGCCGCGACCGTCTTCACCGGCGAGGTCTACCTCCGGAGCTTCGAGGAACCGCTCGCGCGCGACCACGACGAGACGACCGATCTGGACCTCTGGCTGTGAGACCCGACGACGAGCGCTACTTCGCGCGCATCGAGGAGCGCCTCGACGAGGCGTTCGACCGCGCCGAGGCCGCCAAGTCGCAGGGCCGGGACCCCCGCCCCGAGATCGAGATCCCGGTCGCACAGGACATGGCCGACCGGGTCGAGAACATCCTCGGGATCGAGGGCGTCGCCGAGCGCGTCCGGGAACTCGAAGGCCAGATGTCGCGCGAGGAGGCCGCGCTCGAACTCGTCACCGACTTCGTCGAGGGGACGGTCGGCGACTACGACACCAAGGCCGGGAAGATCGAGGGNGCGGTCCGCACCGCGGTCGCGCTGCTCACCGAGGGAGTCGTCGCCGCCCCCATCGAAGGGATCGACCGCGCCGAGATTCTGGAGAACGACGACGGCACCGAGTTCGTCAACGTCTACTACGCCGGGCCGATCCGCTCTGCGGGCGGGACCGCACAGGCGCTCTCGGTGCTGGTGGCCGACTACGCCCGGTCGCTGCTGGACATCGACGAGTTCAAGCCCCGAGACGACGAGATAGAGCGCTACGCCGAGGAGATCGCCCTCTACGACAAGGAGACCGGCCTCCAGTACTCGCCGAAGGACAAGGAGACGAAGTTCATCGCCGAGCACATGCCGATCATGCTCGACGGCGAGGCGACGGGCGACGAGGAGGTCTCGGGCTTCCGAGATCTCGAACGCGTCGACACCAACAACGCCCGCGGCGGCATGTGTCTCGTCCTCGCCGAGGGGATCGCGCTCAAGGCCCCGAAGATCCAGCGGTACACCCGCAACCTCGACGCCGTCGACTGGCCGTGGCTGCAGGACCTCATCGACGGCACCATCGGGAAAGACGACGACGCGGCCGACGAGGGGGCCGATGGCGACGAGGCCGGCGGCGACGACGAGGTCGAAGACGGTGCAGGGGGCGAAGACGAAGACGAAACTGGCGACGACGAGTCCGACGCAGAGGACGAACTCGACGGCCCGCCCCGCGTCGACCCGGCGAGCAAGTACCTCCGGGACCTCATCGCGGGCCGCCCGGTGTTCAGCCACCCTTCCGAGGAGGGCGGTTTCCGCCTGCGCTACGGGCGCGCTCGCAACCACGGCTTCGCGACCGCCGGCGTCCACCCGGCGACGATGCATCTGGTCGACGACTTCCTCGCGACCGGGACCCAGATCAAGACCGAACGCCCCGGCAAGGCCGCCGGCGTCGTCCCCGTCGACACCATCGAGGGGCCGACGGTCCGCCTCGCAAACGGCGACGTCCGGCGCGTCGACGACCCCGAGGAGGCCCTGGAGATCCGCAACGGCGTCGAGAAGATCGTCGATCTCGGCGAGTATCTGGTCAACTACGGCGAGTTCGTCGAGAACAACCACCCGCTCGCGCCCGCCTCCTACACCTTCGAGTGGTGGATACAGGACCTCGAGCACGCGGGCGCGGACGTGCAGGCGCTGCAGGACGACCCGCACGTCGACCTGGAGGACCCCACCGCGACCGAGGCGCTCTCGTGGGCCACCGAGTACGACGCGCCGCTCCACCCGAAGTACACCTACCTCTGGCACGACGTCTCCGTCGCGGCGTTCGAGGCGCTGGCCGACGCCGTCGCCGACGGCGAACTCGTCGGCTCCGACGGCGACGACGACGGCATCCTCGTCGTCGCGAACGCCGAGGAGACCAGAACGACCCTCGAACGCCTCCTCGTCGAACACAGCCAGACCGCGGACGCGCTCCGGATCCCGGACTGGCGACCGCTCGCCCGGTCGCTCGGGGTCACCGACGGTCTCCAGAAGACGTGGGAGAGCGGTGACCTCTCGGAGGCGGCGCGGACGTGGGCCGACGGCGAGAACGCCGTGCAGGCCGTCGGCGAGGTCGCGCCCTTCGAGATACGCGAGCGCGCCCCGACCCGCGTCGGCAACCGCATGGGTCGTCCCGAGAAATCGGAGAGTCGCGACCTCTCGCCGGCGGTCCACACGCTCTTTCCCATCTCCACGCAGGGCGGGAGCCAGCGCGACGTCGCGGAGGCGGCCCGCGCCCGCACCGACCACGGCCGCGGCGTCGTCGAGGTCGAGGTCGGCCGCCGCGAGTGCGCCGCGTGTGGCACCCGGACGTTCGAGGTGACCTGCCCGGAGTGTGGCGGCCACACCGACCCCTACTACGAGTGTCCCGACTGCGAGATCGAGGTCGAACCCGACGAGTCGGGCCGGGTCGAGTGTCCGCGCTGCGAGCGCGAGGTCTCCTCGCCGGCCTACCAGACCGTCGACCTCGGCGCGCAGTTCCGGGACGCCCTCGACGCGGTCGGCGAACGGGAGGCGGCCTTCGACATCCTGAAAGGCGTCCAGGGGCTCTCCTCTTCGAACAAGACGCCCGAACCCATCGAGAAGGGCGTCCTCCGGGCGAAACACGGCGTCACGAGCTTCAAAGACGGGACGGTCCGCTACGACATGACCGACCTGCCCGTCACCGCCGTCCGTCCCGAGGAACTCGACGTCACCGCCGACCACTTCCGCGAACTCGGCTACGAGACCGACGTCGACGGCGAACCGCTGGTCCACGACGACCAGCTCGTGGAGCTGAAAGTGCAGGACATCGTCCTCTCGGACGGCGCGGCCGAGCACATGCTCGAGACCGCGAACTTCGTCGACGACCTGCTCGAACGCTACTACGACCTCCCGCCCTTCTACGAAGTCAACGAGCGCGACGACCTCGTGGGCGAACTCGTCTTCGGGATGGCTCCCCACACCTCCGCCGCGGTCGTGGGCCGCGTCGTCGGCTTCACGTCGGCGGCTGTGGGCTACGCACACCCGTACTTTCACGCCGCGAAGCGTCGGAACTGCTTCCACCCCGAGACGAAGGTCTGGTTCCGTGACGAGTACGAGGAGTGGCACTACGACTCCATCGAGAGGCTCGTCGAGGACCGACTCGAAGACCCGCACGAGGACGACTTCGGCACGCTCGTGCAGGACCTCGACGGTGACGTGATGGTCCCGTCGATAGACGAGGACGGCAACGAGGTTCTGAAACCGGTCGAAGCGGTCTCGAAGCACGTCTCACAGGACCACCTCGTCCGGGTCGAGACCCGAAGTGGTCGAGAGTTGACGGTGACGCCCGATCACTCAATGCGGCGGTGGGACGAAGGTGTCGAGGAAACCGCGGCTCGTGAGTTGGATGTCGGAGACCAGATTCCGGCCCCCAAGGCTATCGGGTTCGACGGTTCTGAAACTACTGTGGACCTCCTGGCGGAACTAGCCGAAAGCGATGCGATACCACACGACGATCTCGTTGTTCGCGGGTTGGGAAGTAAGAGAATCGAGGGGCTCTTCGACGAGGCACTCGACGAGCAAGGGTATCTCAAGCCAGTTGCTGACCACCTCGACAAGAGCAAATCGACGGTCTACAACTGGGTAAACCGTGACAGCGTCCCGTTCTCGGTGTTCACCTCTTTGTATGGAGAACAGGAGGCAATCGAGCGTCTCCCGGAGGACGTTGAACTCGGTGTGCGGCGAGACACGACCTCGGTTACACGTTCGTTGACGATCGATGAGGATTTTGCCACTCTACTCGGTTATTACGCTGCTGAGGGGTTCACTCGAAAGGAATCCTGTTCGTATTACCAGACGACCATCTGTATTCCAGACGACGTAGTCCGTGAACACATCATCGAGACGTTTGCAAACGAACTCTCCGTCGTGGCCTTCGAGGAAAACGAGTGGAAAGTTACCGTTTCGAGTCGACTCGTCACAATCCTGTTCTCCGACGTTTTCGAGGCAGGAACGAAGGCAGAGACGAAGCGAGTTCCCGATCCGGTTCTATCTGCCCCAAAGTCAGTTCTCCGCTCGTTCCTGTCCGCGTACTTCAGCGGTGATGGAAGCGCCTCACGCGATCGAATCGAAGTTCGCGCTCACACTGTCAGTACGGAACTGAAATCCGACATTGTCGCTGCGCTCAAGCGATTCGGTATCGCCACGAAAACATATACCGAAACTCGGGTCCCCTCGTCGGGCGCACTCGCTGAGTTTTACGAGGGTGAAATGCGCGAGTTCGAGACGTGGGTGTTGAAGATAACGTCCGAGAACGCTGCTCGGTTCGCAGACCGAATCGGATTCCACCTGCCGAGGAAAGACGACACGCTGAGAAACGCCATCGAGTCGACTGATCTCCGAACACAACGGCTCTTCGGTGACGGTGGCGACACGTGGCTCGACGAAATTGTCGCGATTGAGTACGTCGACAGCGACGTCGAACACACGTACTCACTCACCGTCTCGGATACTCACACGCTCGTTGCCAACGACCTCTACGTCGGCCAGTGCGACGGCGACGAGGACTGCGTCATGCTGTTGATGGACGGTCTGCTCAACTTCTCGAAGGAGTATCTCCCCGACNAGCGGGGCGGGCAGATGGACGCGCCGCTGGTGATGTCCTCGCGCATCGACCCNGCNGAGATCGACGACGAGGCCCACAACATGGACATCGTCCGGCAGTACCCNCGGGAGTTCTACGAGGCCACCCGCGAGATGGCAGACCCCGAGGCGGTCGACGTCCAGATCGCCGAGGACACGCTCGGCACCGACGGGGAGTACCGGGGCTTCGACCACACCCACGACACCACAGACATCGCGCTCGGCCCGGACCTGTCGGCGTACAAGACGCTCGGCTCGATGATGGACAAGATGGACGCCCAGCTCGAACTCTCCCGGAAGCTCCGGGCGGTCGACGAGACCGACGTCGCAGAGCGGGTCATCGAGTACCACTTCCTGCCGGACCTGATCGGCAACCTCCGGGCGTTCTCGCGCCAGGAGACCCGGTGTCTCGACTGCGGCGAGAAGTACCGCCGGATGCCCCTGACCGGCGAGTGCCGCGAGTGCGGCGGGCGGGTGAACCTCACCGTCCACCAGGGCTCGGTGAACAAGTACATGGACACCGCCATCCAAGTCGCCGAAGAGTTCGACTGCCGGAAGTACACCAAACAGCGACTCCAGGTCCTCGAGACGCGACTGGAGAGCATCTTCGAGAACGACAAGAACAAACAGTCTGGCATCGCCGACTTCATGTGAGCCGTCGGCAGACCTCGCGAGGCGACCGGCTCGGAGTCGACCGATTCGCGCGCGCGAGGTGTTCCCGAACGTTTGGAACCAGAGTGGTATGATTTAACTATAGGGGTCGAACTACGTGGTATGATGACCGCCAGTGAGGACTACACCTTCGTCTGCCCGGAGTGTGGGGAGTCCATGATGGTCAACGACTCGATGCGGCAGGCCCTCGTCGAGAACGGGTGTGTGATCTGTGGCTCCTCGGTCTCGGGTGGCGCGTTCTGCGCGCCGTGAGTGAGGTGACGACCGCGACGGTGCGCGACCCGCTGGAGTCGACAGTTCTTCGGAGCGACAGTCGGAGAGCGGTGCCGACGCGCAAGGGCAACTCTCAATATCCGCCCCGTCACTCATTGAGACGAACCACATGGCTCTGGACCAGCAGACCGACATGACGGCGTCGGACGTCGACGCGCTACTCGGCCGTCACGAAACCGGCGTGCTGGCCCTCGCTCGGGCGGACGACCCGTACGCGATCCCGATCTCGTACGGCTACGACGCGACCGCCCGGACGTTCTATCTCCGCCTCGTCTCGATGCCCGACAGCGAGAAACGCGAGTTCCTCGACTCCTCGCCCCGGTGCCGTCTCGTGGTGTACGAGGAAGACGAGACGACCTACCGGAGCGCCATCGCCGAGGGCCGACTCACCGAGATCTCCAGAGAGGAGC
>JGI1689J12820_1000179_pt1 | contig 10865 bp, 13 predicted proteins | sample PRCRCaboRojoPR_6_FD_12820 | JGI IMG/M metagenome (IMG submission 12820)
TCAGGAAAATCCTATCGGAGGCCGAGTCGTCCCGCACTCAATCGGAGCCTCCATACATATACTGGGAAAGTTAGTTGTAAATCTTCAGTGAAACAACTACTCACCTCTTTTAGAGTGTAGTGCCCAATTGAGTGCGGGATGCGGTTTTATCGAACAATTACCAGAGGAGGCAACCTACAATGAGCAGTCGTTTTTTCTTCTCACGTTTAGAACCAAAGAAGATCGGCAGGCCGGTAAGGGGCGAGGGGTAATAAGTTACTAACCGTGAATTAGGATTTAACGCCTGAGAACCCAGGGAGTTTTTAGTTAAAATCGAACCGTGAGCCGGCACCTGAATTATAATAGCGTACGCAGTGAAAGCTTTTCCGGTTAGGAGAGGATTACAGGACAAAACCAGGATTAGGGTGTGCACGGCCGGCGCGAGATTTACGCCAATTACGAGAATTCTTCGTGGGCCCGACCTACTACTCTAGCTATTTCGTCCTTCCCAAGCCCGCCTTCGGCCGACCGGGATAGCAGGAAAAAGTACTCGATATTGCTGCTCGATTTGCCCTGAATGGGCGAATACGTACAACCTTCGACGGAAAGTCCTTTCGAGTTTGCAAACTCCGCGACGCCCTCCAGAACATCCTTATGAGTCTCCGGGTCAGTAACTACTCCCCCCTGCTCGACTTTTTCGGGTCCGGCCTCGAACTGAGGTTTGACCAGGGAGACTATCTTACCCCCGGGCGCCAAAATATCTATCGCGTTGGGAATAATCAGTTCCAGAGAAATGAAGGAAACGTCTATCGTGACGAGGTCGACGTCCGAGCCTATCTCGTCGGGTTTCAAGTATCGGGCGTTTTTCCCCTCAATCGGGACGACTCGATCGTCCTGTCTTAAACTCCAGTCCAGCTGTCCTTTGCCGACGTCCAGAGCCCAGACTTTCTCCGCCCCTTTCTTGAGCAGGCAGTCAGTGAAACCCCCGGTAGAAGCACCTATATCCAGAACCCTGTATCCCTTTACGTCGATATCGAATTCCTCGAGAGCTGCCTCTAGTTTTTTTCCGCCCCTGCTGACGTAACGACGCTCGTCTCTCTCTAACGTGATTTCGGAATCGGTAGGAATTCTTTTCCCCGGCTTGTCGCTCAACTGGCCCGAGACGTAAACGTTGCCCGCCATTATCTCCCTCTTTGCCTTCTCCCTGCTCTTACAGAAGCCCCTCTCGTTTAACAGTACGTCCAATCTCTCTTTGTCGGCCATATCAGATGATTCCGGCGGGAACGAAAGACGGGGTCAATTGTCGTCGGTGAATTCTTTGAATTTTTTCAAATCCATCTGCTGCTCTAGGAAGTCTTCAAATTCTTCCTCCGCCTCTTCGTCCTGGATATCCTCTTCGTCAAACGGCGACTCCATAGCCACGTCTTCAAAGATCTCGTCGTCTACGAAAATCGGGCTATCGGTTCTCAGGGCAAGGGCAATCGAATCGGAGGGCCGCGAGTCTATTTTTAATTCTTCGTCGTTCGGACCTCGCAATTCCAGAGTTGCGTAGTACGTCTTATTGCTGAGGTCGTCGATAATTACCCTTTCCAGACTCTGACTCAGCTTATCCAGAACTGACTTGAGGAGATCGTGGGTAAGGGGGCGTTCGAACTCCTTACCCTGAAGTTTGAGGGAGATGGCAAGTGCCTCGTTTTGCCCTATCCAGATAGGCATAACTTTGTGGTCTTTATCACCCTCCAGAAGTACGACGGGTGCGTTGTTCGATGTATCGACCAGCAAAGCTTTTACCCTTACTCTTTCCATTCTTCCACCTCTTCTGACCTATTCTAGTAGCTGTGGGGCTATCTTTCAAACAAAAAGGCAAAAAGAAACTTCTGGAAAGAGGTTAAATTTCTATTTGGGTCCCGGCTCCAAAATCCAGGCAGTCTTCTCCGAAAACCTTCCGAATATACCTGATCGCCTCGTTTCCCGTGCAATGAGTGGGGGCGAGCCGGTTCACAGAACCTTTAAGCTCGTTCACAATTCGCCGCAGTTCCGCCGTACTTTTATTCCCCAGGTGAAAACCCCCGATCACCAGGTAGGGGGCTATTCCAGTAACCTCCTTTGCCCTGAGGACCATTTCCGTTATACCGGGATGAGCACATCCGGACACGAGTATCGGTCCGCTAGAAGACTCCAAAATCAATCCCTGCTCCGGCAATTCCCCGCTTCTGTACGAGATTTTTAGCTCCCCGGTAGTCCAGATATTCTCCCACAATTCCCGCGGCTCACGTATACTCACCGCTTTCGCCCCGTAACTCTCAATTTTTTGGTTCGTCGACGCGGGAAAAGACTCGGTAAAAACGACGGTTAAATCGGGATTTTTCTTCAGGATGGCCGACAGGCCACCGACGTGATCGCAGTGGGGATGAGACAGGGCTATTCCGTCCAGGCTGGAAGGGGAGATGGCAAGTTCTTTTAGATTATGCCTCAACACGACTAAATCGGCACCCGTATCGAACAGAATCCTTTTCGACCCGGTATCAACGAGCAGGGAAAATCCCCATCCGGGTCGGAGTCCCTCTCTTCGAGCCGTGTTGTCGTAAACGCCTGTAAGTTTCATCTTGCCGGTTCTCCTCCAGGCCTTTCTCACGGACAGTTAGCCACTTCCAAACTTTTTCACGTAAATGGTTTGGTTACGAATTCTATCCTGAAAATTCGGATATCCTGCTTTCGACGGCCTTCCATATATTTCTTATGCTGGTTGCCGCCTCTCCGTCCGAATATTCTACGACGCTTCGTCCGTCGACCATGGCTTCAGTGACGCTGGAATCGTAAGGAATCTTCCCGGTTATTCTTATCTCGTTTTCTTCCGCGTATTCCTCTATCTCCCGGACCTTCTCGGTATTCAGGTCGTACTTATTTATTACTATTTCGACCTCCATGTCGAAGTTCTGCGCGAGTTGATTGACCCGCTTCAAATCTTTTACCCCCGAGACGGTTGGTTCGGTTACTATTAGAGCGAGGTCGACGTTGGCGAGAGAAGCTATTACCGGACAGCCTGTGCCGGGAGAGCCGTCTATTACTATCAGATATTTGTTCTCTTCTTCCGCTTTCTCTTCGGCTTTTCTCTTGATCTCGGTTACGAGCTTTCCGGAGGCCTCTTCCCCGGCTCTTAACTCTCCGTGAATCAACGTCCCGTACTCGGTCGTCGACTCCATGGAATAGCCGGAGAGTACTTCTTCCAGGGATATAGCGTCCTCGGGACATAGGTAAGCACATACACCGCATCCCTCGCAGCGAAAATGGTCGATCTCGTAGTTTTCGTCGATAGCATCGAACCTGCAGTTCTCGTAGCACAGCCCGCAATCGACGCACCTGTCTTCCCTTTTTACCGCTTCCTTTCCTCCGGAGAACTCTTCCCTGCTATTTACGCTGGGGTCGAGTACGAGGTGGAGATCGGCCGCATCTACGTCGCAGTCCGATAATACCTTGTCCTCGGCAAGAGAAGCAAACGAAGAAACCAGAGTCGTTTTTCCGGTGCCGCCCTTGCCACTTATGACTAAAAGCTGGTTCATTTTTGCTCCATTAAATTATATTCACCGATCATGCGGAATATCTTCACCCACAGGGCCCAATAAGGTCTCGTCTTCCCCCGGGAAATCTTTGCGATATTAGCCCTCAACCCCGCGTAAGGCCAATTCTTCAATTTCCTCGAAGGTTTCTCTGAAGCGATCTCTCCAGTCCTCGAGCTCGGTCACGAAAGGTACTCCGTTGGAATAGAGTTCGGCTATCCTTCTATCGTCTGGAATCTTCATAAGGACTGGAATACCTTCTTCCCTGCAGTAGCGTTCGACGTTTTCGTCGCCTATTCCGTGTCGATTGATAACTACTCCGGTCGGGATACCCATCTCCCTCGTTACTTCCACGGAAAGTCTAAGATCGTGGAGTCCGAACGGCGTCGGTTCGGTGACAAGCAGGGCAAAATCGCTCCCGTGCAGACTTTCTATTACCGGGCAGGCCGTGCCGGGCGGGGAGTCCAGAATGGAGACACTTTCCGGAGTTATCTTCTTCTTTAGTTCTCTAATTACCGGAGTAGCCATCGGCTCACCTATGGTCAAATCTCCCTCGCTATAAGTTATAGACCCGGCGAATCCGCTTCTAATCTTACCTATGGTCTTGTCCCGTTCGGTAATCGCATCCACGGGGCATACCATAGAACACAGCCCGCACCCGTGACAGAGCTCGGGATAGACCAGAATATTGTCGCCGAACGTGGCAATAGCGTTGAACTCACAGGCATCAGAGCAGTCCCCGCAGTAGGTACAGGTCTCCTCTGACACCTCCGGGACCTTGAGTTTGACCGATTCGCCGTCTCCCAGTTCGGGGTTAAGAAAGATTCCGGCGTCCGGTTCTTCGACGTCACAGTCAAGGAACTCCACTGAATTGCTACCTTCAAGAGCCAGAGCTAGGTTGACTGCTACGGTGGTTTTACCGGTCCCCCCTTTACCGGCTGATACAGTAATCTGCATGTAGACTCCCGTATTAAAAAGTTAACTCGGCGGAGTTTTCAGTTAGTGGTGATCGTGGTGTCCGTGGTCCCCGAACTCGTGACGTTCGCAGGCATCCGACTCGGAAGCACCCGTCAATTGATCCGCTTTCCAGTCCTGAAAAGCTTCCTTTACTCGGCCCTCGGCGCCAACACAGACTTCAATTCCGTGCTCGTCAAAGAGGCGAATGGCTTTTCTGCCTAATCCGGAACAAATCATTACGTCCACGCCTTCCTGAGCGAGAAGATCAGCCGGCAGGCCACTTCCTCCCTTGTGGGTGCTATCGTTAGGAATTACTTCGACTTCTTCAGTTTCGCTATCTACGATAGTATAAGTCGGGACCCTGCCGAAGTGTTCGCCAATCCGCTCCTCTAATCCGGCACTACCTTCCGTAGGGAAACAAACTTTCATATTACCTCCGTTTTACTTGCCACTTCCTCCAGCTGCGGTGGGTTCGTTAGTCTGGGACAGTTCGCCCTGGTTGTACTTATCTACGGCTTCTTTTACCGTTCCAGAAATACCGGTGAAGATGTCGATGCCGGCAGCGGTTAACGCGTTGAAGGCGTTTGGACCGACGTTACCCGTAACAACTGAGTCAACGTCAGAATCTGCAAGGGTCTGCGCCGCCTTCACGCCTGCTCCACCCGAAGCACCGCGGCTGACGTTCTGTATCGTCTCAAATTCCATCGTTTCTGGATCCACTATGATAAAGAATGAACATCTGCCAAATCTCCTGTCCAGCTGAGCTTCAAGTTCGTCTCCAGTTGCCGAAATTGCTAGCTTCATACTTTCACTCCTTGGGTTCGTTTTTTTCTTTCAATTCCTCCATTCTTTGCTTCATTTCTGCTAGTTCTTCTTCCATCGCATCAATCTCGTTAGCCAGGTACTCTTCCTCCGACTCTCTAGCCTCTTCCTGGCTGGCGTATCCGGGTCCGGCTGGTGCCCAGTAACCTCCGGGGCGTGGATTCATAGCCCTAAAACCTCTTCCGAATCCCCTTCCGTAACCAAAGCCTCGTCCCGGTCCTCTTCCGTAACCTCGTCCTCCTCCACGGGGAACTCCTTTTGTATAGCCCGGAGAGCTGTAACCCGAACAGTATCCAAGTCCTCTTCCCGTCATTGGTCCTTCTCCTCTCGGTCCAGTTCTATCGCCAAATGGCATGTTAATCACCTCATAGATTAATTAAGTTTTATCGAAAACTCAACTTTATATTATCATATGCACACTAAAGTTTCAAGAGAGACCACAATTGTGGCTAACCGTCCTATCTACGGGAGACCGGTTGGCTTATTGTTAGGTGGAGATGAATTGAGTATGAGGCTTAAGTTCTTAATTAATTGCGATCTTGAGGCTAAAATTTGCTCAAGTTTCAGGGCTCCACGGAAGTGATACGGAATTCACACACTAATTTGTAACTCCTCCTTTGCCCCGTGGTCTCAATTTCACCAAAATTATCCGCGGAACCCCCGGGGCTTGCCCTGGGTGGAATCGGCTGGTTAGCCTAAACTGCACCCGAAGCACCCAGCATTCAATTCGAAACTGGTGTCTTAGTTGTACCGAGCTCTAATAATCGGGGCGAATTGACTGCTGGGTCTTCTTTTATAAAAGACCAAATATTGTAGTTAAGCTTGTCTTTCTACGAACCCCGCAGATTTCTACAGGGACCTTGACTTCCGTGAACCAAAGGAAGCAAGTGGCAATTTAGCCAAGTTTCTAGAAAAAACTTTGCGCCGGAGGTATGTTTTCACTAAGCTTATTCTGGTCGAAAACAATGTCAGACGAAAAGAAGCCGGAAATATCGAACGATCAGCTCGAAAACGTCCTCATCCATCTCTATCGAGGTGAAGTCCAGCGGGTTAACACGTGGAGAAACAGACTGGACCGGACGCCTTACTGGTCGATCGTAATGGTCGCCGGTATGATTACCTGGTCCTTCTCGAACCAGACACGTTCGTCGTCTCTAATACTTCTCACTATCCCGCTTACCCTGGCAATAATGTTTCTCGAAGCAAACAGGTATCAAATACACGAAGTATGGAGATCCAGACTCAGGTTGCTCGAGGAAAACTTTATAGCCAACTTGCTGGACCCGGAAAGTTCCCTACCCAGAACGGAATGGATGAAGGTACTGTCAAACGACCTTCGTGAACCGGAACATAAACTTACCCTGTGGGCGGCACTGGCGGTAAGGTTGCGCCGGGTATATATATGGATTTTTACGACGATCGTCCTCAGTTGGTTTTTAAAACTTACCATACACCCCACTCAGGCGAAAAGTCTGGCCGAAACGATCGACCGCGCCCGTATAGGATTCATTCCCGGTATGCCGGTAGCAGCTTTCGTTATATCGATTCTTTTCGTGTTGATATCGATAGTAGTTACCGGGACCTACTCCGTTAAAGAGAAAAGAGAGGGAGAAGTACTTGAGGAAGAGCCTGGTTACGAATGGAGACGAAACGAAGACGAGGACGAGGAGTAAGAACTCACGATTCTCAACCTACCTAATAATAACACTTTCTTTCGAGATCCGCGCATAGATATCAACGTTGATTTAATATGTGCAAATGATAAAATAAGTTGTCTGGTTTTGACTTTAACCACAGGTTCAAATAATGGTAATTCGGTTCAAATCGATCATCGCTTGACCTAAACTTTATACTGGTAAGTATCAGCTGCTCTAAAGTTAAGGATACTGGAAGTCAAGATCCCGCCCTAAGGGACGGGGCTTGTAGAAAATCAGATTTAAGGACGGACCGTGTTCTTTTATAAAAGAAGACCCAGCCGATTCATCCCCGGAGCGAGCTCCGGGGCTTTCTCGGGAAGTTTTGGTAACTTTTCGGTTCCCGTACTTACTTCGACCTGCTAGCCTGAATAATCCCAACAATATTGATTTTCAGGCAGGTCCAGTATAGTTTTTCGACGGATTTCGGTGAATACATAATCGACTTGACTTAAATGGAGGAAATCAATGACAAACGGACGCCAAAAACAATCCGGACAACCAGAAAGTGAATCGATTAAACTCGAAGGAGTGAAGCACTCTTTAGTGGTAATGAGCGGCAAAGGTGGAGTCGGGAAGAGTACCGTATCGGCAAATCTCGCGGTTTCGCTAGCGGAAGAAACGGACGGAAAGGTGGGACTGCTGGATGCCGATCTCCACGGACCTAATATCCCCAAAATAATGGGTCTCGAAGACGGGAGACTTTCCGGAAGTGAGGAGAAAATAGAACCGCCCGCTATAGATAACCTGAAGGTAATGTCAATCGGATTTACTCTACCAAGCGCCGATTCTCCCGTGGTCTGGCGTGGTCCCTTGAAAATGAAAGCCATCAAGCAGTTCATCGGCGACGTAAACTGGGGAGACCTGGAGTACCTGATCATCGACCTTCCGCCCGGCACGGGCGACGAGCCTCTTTCCATAGCACAGGTGCTCGACGACCTGGACGGTTCTATCGTCGTAACCACGCCTCAGGACCTCTCATTACTGGATTCAAAGAAGGCCGTGAACTTCTCCAAGAAGCTAAATTTACCAATAATCGGGATAATAGAAAATATGAGTGGGTTTATTTGTCCTCACTGCGGCGAAAAGACCGAAATCTTCAAGTCCGGCGGCGGTAAAAAGGCGGCGGAGGAACTCGAGGCAAATTTCCTAGGCCAGATCCCCCTGGACCAGCGGATAGTCCAGACGGGAGACGAGGGAAATCCTTTTGTAAAGTCCTATCCAGATTCCGAGGCGGCAAAGTCCTTTTCAAAAATAGTTGAAAACGTCAAAGTAGCCGTGGGTGGTTAGATTACAACTCTCTATCAAACTAGAACGCTGGATAGTATAATAGATTCGCTCCGGAAAGTGGATTTGGAAAACGGGTGAGAAAGGATCTCACTTAAGTAAATTGGCGATATGAAAATTCCACACGACCAATAGTTACGCGGGTAACCACGGATATCCGCGAGTTTGGGTGGTAAATTTGGGGAAACTGTATCCAGAATCTCACATAGAGATTGACGGTTTTATCGCCCGTCACTACGAGGGGTTGTTAAACCTAATCACCCTGGGTAAATACGGGACCTTCATAGAAGATGCCGTGAGGGATATGAAAATTAATCCCGAGGACAGGGTTATCGATCTCGGAGCTGGCTCCGGTTACAACGCCCAGTTTATGTCGGAGTACCTGGGACAGGAGGGCGAGATTCTGGGACTCGACATAAGCAGGGAAGGCATCGCCCAATTTAGGGAAAAGTTCGCAAACAACCCGGACGTAAACATTGAAAACAAACGAATTGACGTTTCCCTTCCTTACGACTCCCGGTTCGACAAAGCTTTGACCTCATTCGTAATCCACGGTCTACCCCATCCTTCACGGAAAGAACTGCTCAAGAACGCCCATAAAGCACTGAAGCAGGGAGGGGTATTCTACGTTCTCGACTACGGGGAGTTCGAACTATCCGACCTCCCACTTTACCTGAGAATACCATTCAGGGTAGCAGAGTGTGACTACGCCTACGATTACCTTTCCAGAGACTGGAGAGAAATCCTGGAAGATTTCGGGTTTAGTAGGATAAAAACCAGGGAATACCTTGGAGGATTCACTCGGCTACTATCAGCCGAGAAAGGATAGCCGCGGTAGACGATTTGACCGGACTAACCCAACTCCAGGCCCTTCCCCCGACCAATACAGGAGGTAACGCTTGACAGGGAAAGTGAAGGAGAGAGAAGCGGCGTTGGTACTCCCGAACCAGCTTTTCTCGGACGGACCACCGGGAATAGACCGGGGAACTGTTTACCTGGTTGAATCAGCCAGGTACTTTTCCGATTTCCGATTTCACAAGAAGAAAATCCTGTTTCACAGAGCTTCCATGCAGTCGTACCGGGAGGCGCTGGAGAGAAACTTCGACGTAGAGTACGTTCGATTTCCGGAGAATACAGAGCTAAGCCCCTTATTGAAAAAACTTAACCGGGAGGAATTCGAACGGCTCCACTACTACGATCCCGTAGACCACGACCTAAGGCTCGAATTGGAAGAGCTCCAACCGAAAGTTTCTTGTACCCTTGTCCAGCACGAAAATCCCAACTTTCTCACGGAAGTAGACTGGTTTTCAAAAAACTTTCCTCAGAAAAATTACAGGATGACGCAATTCTATCGGAAACAGCGGAAGCGCCTGGACATAATGGTCGAAAACGGAAAACCGAAGGGGGGAAAATGGAGTTTCGATACAAAGAACCGGGAGAGCTTGCCCGATAACCTTGAGGTTTTCGACCTTCCATCGGTTTCCGGGTCCCTTTCTCGGCCTCTGGAAACTGATATAGACTACGTCCAGCGGTTCTTTCCCGAAAACCCTGGTACGACGGAGGATTTCATTTATCCCGTCAGTCGAGACGGGGCCAAATCCTGGTACGAAGACTTTCTCGAGAAGAGATTTGCCGGTTTTGGACCTTATCAGGACGCAATATCCCGGGAGGAACCCTTCCTCTTCCATTCGCTGATTTCGCCGCTATTAAACGTGGGCCTGCTGAACCCCCGGCAAGTGGTGGAGCAGGCTATCAACGCAGCTAAAAGCGACGAGAAGATAGAGTTGAACTCGCTGGAGGGCTTCGTTCGTCAGATCATCGGCTGGCGCGAGTACGTCAGGCTTATTTACGAACTCGAAGGGAAGCGACAGAAGGAGTCAAACCACTGGAATAATACGAACCCCATGCCCCATTCCTTCTACACGGCTTCAACGGGGATCCCTCCTGTCGACCGGGCAATTGACCGAATTCGTCGTTTCGGCTACCTTCACCATATAGAAAGGCTGATGGTGATAGGCAACTTTGCTCTTTTATGCGAAATCGACCCCGACGAGGTTTACCGTTGGTTTATGGAGATGTCAATTGACTCCTACGACTGGGTAATGACGCCCAACGTATACGGGATGAGTCAATTCGCCGACGGTGGTTTGATTACCACGAAGCCCTATATAAGCTCGTCGAACTACGTAAGGAAGATGAGTGACTACCCGGAGGGAGACTGGTGTGACGTCTGGGACGGGCTCTTCTGGAGGTTTATTAAAAGACACTCTGCAGCATTCGGGGATATTCCTAGAGCTTCAGTAATGGTGACGAACCTTAAAAGAATGGACGATGATAAACTTTCGTCTCATCTAGAAACTGCCAGGGGCTTTCTTGAGAAGCTCTTCACCTGACCCAATAACTCACGCGTAGTTACGCTAACCAGTCAGATTGAATGTTAAAAATAATAGCCAATAGTTTTTATTTTATAAACTATATCCAGGAAAATTTGGCAATATTTTACTATAGCTGTATAATAGTTTACAAGTAAAATCTTAACCAGATGCGATGGTTTTCAACCAGAGCTCCG
>JGI1689J12820_1000180_pt1 | contig 10842 bp, 6 predicted proteins | sample PRCRCaboRojoPR_6_FD_12820 | JGI IMG/M metagenome (IMG submission 12820)
GGTCGGCCGCGAGCGGCGGCTCGACGTCGAGTTGTCGTCGGCCCCCGAGGGCAGATCCGGATCCCTTCGACCGGGACGGACTCCCGCCGGCGAACGCCGTCCACTCCGACGGGATCAGCCCTTCCCGGACGTGATGACGGAGTCCGAGTCCCTCGTCCCGTCCGCGTCCGTGACGATCACCGTGATCCGGTACTCGTCGAGGTTGTCGTCCATCGTCGTGGTGGAGTCTCTCGTGTCGAGTCGATCGGTGACTGTCGCCGAACCGCCGTTGATGTTCGACCCATGGTTGCTGATCGGGGTCGAGCCGTCGGCGGTGTCGGGGTCGGTCAGCCTGAACTCGACGTTGGCGAGGTTCCCGTCGGGGTCCGTGAGCGAGGCGGTCACCTCGAAGACGTCGGCGTTGTTGCCCGTCTGGTCGATGTCGTATATCTCGACCGCTGGGGGACGGTTGACGCTGTCTACGCCGCCCGTGACGTGGACCGTGACGTTCGTCGAGGCGGCGCCGCCGGTCCCGACACACCCGCCGCACTGTGCCTTGACGACCGCCGTACCCGTCCGGTCGTTCGAGTACCGGACGGTCGCCCTGCCCCGGTCATCGGTCGCGACGACGCCCCGGGAGAACGAACCGGAGGCGTTGTCCGAGAACGCGACTGTCTCGCCCGCGACCGGGTTGCCGAACGTGTCCAGGACCTGTACGGTGATACCGACGGTCCCGTTGACCGTCGTCGTCTCCGTCCCGGTCAGTCCCACGACGTACGCGGGATTGGCCGGGCCGACGACGGCGTCGTCCGAGCGCTCGCGCACCTCGACCTTCGAGAGCTGGAGCGTGTAGGTCTTCGACCCGTTGAGGGAGACGGTCGCTACGCCGCCGGAGACGCTCACCGACTCGACGTTCTGTGTCGGGTCCGGGCCCATCTGTCCGGCGAGCAGCCGGTTCCAGGTCGCGCTCCCGAGGTCGGTCGGCACCTCGAGACGGATCGGCTCGGGCGTCCCGTCGCCGTCGCTGTCGTTCCCGGTGACCCTGACGGTCCGGGCGGACGTGCTCACCGGTATGGTCGAAAGGGTGACCCGGTCGTCCCCGACGGAGACCTCGCCACGGAGCCCGACCAGCGAGACGCGGGTCCCCCGTACGAGCGACTGCTCGGTGGCCGCGATCGGCGACCCTCGCTCGGGCAGTCGGTAGACGAGGTACCCCGTCGCCTGGACCGGCGCGGCGTCGAACCGGTTGTACGACGGCCGGAACCGGAGCCGTCGCGTGGGGATCGACCGCGTCGATCCGTCCCAGTAGTCGGCCTCGTCGGGGTCGATCGCCCGGGCGTTGACGACGCTCGCCGAGGCGCTCGCGGTGAGGTCGACCGACCCGATCGGGTCCGGGGGGTTGATCGTGACGGCCCTGGCCGGGTACTCTACCCCCGTCCTGATCGTCGCGCTCCCCTCGGTCCCCTGTCCCGACGTCCGGACGACCTGCGTGTTCGCCTCTACCACGTCGGTGACCGCCCCCTGGTAGGCGTCGAACTCCGCCCGCTCGTTCTGCTGTGGGACGACCGTCGTCTGGAACAGCCCGATCGCCGCCACCAGGATGGCGAACACGAGGATGGCCCCGAGCACCTCCGAGGACCCTCGCTCGCTCGCCACGCGTCCGTGCATGCGGTCGGGTTTTCGCCGGGACGGTAAATCTGTGCCCGGACGCACAGATGCTGAGTCCCACAGAGCGGGCCGCAGTCGGACGGATCAGTAACTGCGCGGGGGTCAGCGTTTATGTCCGTTTCAGCGTAACCTGTCGGACAGAGACAATGGGGAGTGAACCAGACGACGCCCCGGTCGAGTACCCCGACGGGCAGTCCTCCCGTGGCGGCCTGACGGACTCGATCGCGGACGCCATCGCGGGACTCAAGGGGACGCTCGCACGGCGCTCGAACGGGGCGGGCGACGGCAGGATCGTCGGCCCGGACGACGAGGAGGGGCCGTCCGTCGCGGACCTGTACGAGCCGACGGTCGACGACGAACTCGCGGACCACCCGACCCGGCGGGCGGTCCTGGCCGACGCCAAGCAGTCGTTCGCCGACTCGTCGATGGCGGCGTTCGCGGGTATCCCGACCGAGGAGGCGGTCGAGACCCGGCTGTTCGACTTCTCGTATCTCCACGACAACGAGGAGGTCGACCGGTACTGGGTGAACGAGCCGTTCGCGTACGTCTCCGTCCTCGACGAGCTGGACTCCGACGACCGTCGATACCGGGTCTCCGAGCCGGTCCTCGACGAGTACGAGGAGTACGTCCTCGACGAGCTGACGAAGATCCTCCGGAACAGCCTGATGTACCACGACGTCGGGAACGGCGAGGACCGTACCGAGACGTTCACCCGGCGGGCGGGCGAGCTGGTCGCGGCCCACACCGCCGCGATCGAGCCGCTGTCGGTCCACAAGATCCTCTACTACCTCCAGCGGAACTTCCTCGAGTACGAGCGCATCGACCCGATCCTGCGCGACGGGAACGTCGAGGACATCTCCTGTGACGGGGTGGACATCCCGGTGTTCGTCTACCACAAGGAGCACCGCGACCTGGACACGAACGTCTCGTTCGGCAGCCAGGACCTCTCCTCGTTCGTCACGCGGATGGCCCAGCGGTCGGGCAAACACCTCTCGGTGGCCAACCCGCTGGTCGACGGCTCGCTCCCCGACGGCTCGCGCGTGCAGCTGACGTTCGGCGGCGAGATCGCCACCCGTGGCCCGAACTTCACGATCCGGCAGTTCTCCTCCGTGCCGGACACGCCGATCGACCTGATCAACTGGGAGACGTTCTCGATCGACCAGATGGCCTACCTCTGGCTCGCCATCGAGAACAACCGTTCGCTGCTGTTCGCCGGCGGGACCGGCGCGGGCAAGACGACGAGCCTCAACGCCGTCTCCTTTTTCATCCCGAAGAAGTCGAAGGTGGTCTCGATCGAGGACACCCGGGAGATCTCCCTGCCCCACCAGAACTGGGTGCAGTCGGTCACCCGGGAGTCGACGACCTCCGGCGGCCGCGGCGAGGTGACGATGTACCAGCAGCTCCAGTCCGCGCTCCGCCAGCGCCCGGAGTACATCCTCGTCGGGGAGATCCGGACCGAATCGCGGGTCGCGCTGACGTTCTTCCAGGCGATGGCGACCGGCCACGCCGCCTACTCGACGTTCCACTCCGAGTCGGTCAAAGGCGTGATAAACCGCATCGAGAACGAGCCGCTCAACGTGCCCACGCAGATGCTGAAGGAGCTCGACATCATCTCCATCCAGCGGCAGGTGATGCTCGGCGACCAGCGGGTACGGCGCAACGACAGCATCACCGAACTGCTCTCGCGCGGGGAGGGCGACGACATCTCCATCAACGAGGTGTTCGACTGGGACCCGAAGACCGACTCCTACAACGAGAGCTTCGAGTCGGACGTGCTGGAGGACATCGCCGACGACCGCGGCTGGGACACCAAACAGCTCAACCGGGAGTTCAGACGCCGCAAGGAGGTGCTCGAGTACCTCCTCGAGAACGACGTGACGTGGTACGAGGACGTCGCGCGGACCATCCACACGTTCATGGCCGACCAGGACCGCGTGCTCGACCGGATCCGGTCGGACGCGCTCGACCCCTCGGAACTGGAGGTCGGATAGGTGAGCAACGAGTCACGGAGCGGGCTCGGCAGTCCGGGCCCCGACGGCGACGAGGGGGTTCCCGTCCCGGAGTACGAGTCCGAACAGTACCTCCCCCAGGAGGGGGACGTCACGCGGGCCCGCAAGGAGGTGCTCCGCGAGAAGTTCGGCTACGTCCGGGCGTACTTCAAGGCACATCCCGACGAGCACACCGACCTCCAGCGCCGACTCAACCAGGGACGGTTCGGCACGACCTACGACCTCTACCTGACCCGCTCGGTCACGTACGTCGCCCTGGCGGGGCTGTTCGGGCTCGTCTTCGGCCTGCTGCTGACGTGGGTGCTGTCGACCCTCGCGGTGTTCGACGGGCTCGCGGTGTCCGCTCCCGCCTGGATACCCGGGGCCGTCGCCGGCGCCGTCTACGAGAACCGCGTCCCCATCGCCGGGGCGACCATCGTGTCGCTGACCTCGGTGTTCTCGGTCGTCGCCGCCTGGACGGCCCGGTACTACCGACCCAGCTACATGGTCGACAACCGGCGGCGCAACATCGACCTGATGCTCCCCCACGCCATCGTCTACGCGTACGCGCTCTCGTTCGGCGGGATGGAGTTCACCGAGGTGGCCCGCCGGATGGCCGACGCCGAGGACACCTACGGGGAGGTCGCCAACGAGTTCGACATGGTGGTCCGGGACATCGAGCTGTTCGGCAACGACGTGTTCACCGCGCTGCGGAACGCCGGAACCTCACCCCCAGCGACAACATGGAGCAGTTCATCGACGACCTGCTCTCGGTGCTCGACTCCGGCGGCGACGTCACCTCGTTCCTGCGCGACGAGTCCGACAAGTACATGGACAGGGCGATGTCCGAACAGGAGTCGTTCCTCGAGACGCTGGCGACCCTCTCGGAGCTGTTCATCGTCGGGTTCGTCGCCGCCCCGCTGTTCCTGGTCGTCACCCTGATCATGATGTCCTTTCTCGGGGCGCGGACCGTCGTCCCGCTGCTGGCGGTCGTCTACGCCGTCGTCCCGCTCGGGATGGCGGGCTTCCTCGTCGTCATCTCGACGCTCTCGGAGCCGTACCGCGAACCCGGCCACGACCTCGACGTCTCCTCGTTCGACGGCGGACGGCTCACCGACCGGGTCCGGGCCCACCCCGACTTCGAGACGTTCCAGCGGCTCCGTCGCCGGAACGAGACCCGGGAGTTCCTCGAGGACCCGATAGCGGTGTTCCGGCGGGAGCCGCTCTACACGCTCGGCGCGACCGTCCCGCTCGCGATCGCGGTCACCGGCCTGGTGATCGCCTCGGGGCTTGTCCCCGCGACCCCCGCGGCGCTCGTCGAGGAGCCGTTCCTCACGACGACGCTCCTGTTCGTGCTCCCGTTCCTCGTCGTCTCCCTCCCGCTGACGGCGTTCCACGAGTACGAGCGGCGGCGCAAGGCGACGGTGACCCGCCGGCTCCCCGACGCGCTCGACATCCTCGCCAGCGCCAACCAGATGGGTATCCAGCTCACCGAGGGGCTCGGGCTGGTCGCGCGGAACCTCTCGGGGTCGTTCGCCGAGGAGCTCCGGATGGTCCGCAACGACATCGAGTGGAACAACGACATCCGGCGGGCGCTGCTCTCGCTCGCCGCCCGGCTCCAGGTGCCACAGCTCACCCGGACCTGCAAGATCATCGCCGAGGGCTCCCGGTCGACCGGCGACCTCCACCGGGTGCTCGGCACCGCCGCCGAGGACCCCCGCCACCGGTACCGGCTCGACCGCGACCGGAAGCAGAAGCTCAACTCCTACACCGCCATCGTCGTCATGGGCTTTCTCGTCTACCTCGCCGTCATCGTCATCATCGACCAGTCGTTCCTCGGGCCCGTGGCCACGCAGGCGGCACAGGCGGGCGGGACCGGCGCGGAGAACCCCGTCCAGCTGAGCGAGTCGTCGATCGACCTCTACCACGCCGTCTTCTTCCACTCCGCGCTGGTCCAGGGCGTCGGGACCGGGCTCATCACCGGGAAGCTGACGAACGACCGCGTGCTCAGCGGCCTGAAGTACAGCATCGCGCTCGTCGTGCTCGCGCTCCTCGTCTTCGGCTTCGTCTGAGCGATCCGGGGTGCCCACCGCCACCCCCGGGGCCGGGGGCGGGGCCAATCCGAAACGACTAAAGACGAATCCCGGCTACCTTCGAGTGCCTGCCTGGGTAGCTTAGCGGTAAAGCGCGTCCTTGGTAAGGACGAGAGCCCGGGTTCAAATCCCGGCCTAGGCTTCCTGCGAGGAACGGACGTGACGAGCGGGAGCCGCGGGGTTCGAACCGGAGCCGGTCCCTTCGATCCCCGAACCGCGTCCTCGATAGCCACGGCCGAGACGCGTCCCCGCGACTCCCGGCTGCTACCGTCCCACCACGCCCGGCCGGAGAACACCGGGGCGCACCGGTGACGGTCCTCAGTCGACGAGCGCGGCCGCCAGGAGCTCCAGCGGGTGCCGGATCTCGTAGCCGGAGCCGTGCTCCATCTGCATCGCACACGTGGGACACTCGGTCATGCCGGTCTCCCCCTCGGCGCCCTCCATGTGCTCGAACATCTCCTCGCCGATCTCCATCGACTTCTCGTACTTCTCTGCCTTCCAGCCGTAGGTGCCGGAGATGCCCGAACAGGACTCGCCGACGTCCTCGATACCGGCGCCGTCGAGGTCGCGGAACAGTTCGACGGCCTGGCGTTCGAGCCCCTGGTTGCGCGCGTGACAGGGGGCGTGGTAGGCGAACTCCCGGGCGAGCTCCCCCTCGACGTCGGCCTCGGCGACGGCCCCCCGGAGGTCCTCGTGGATCCGGAGGTACTCGACGGCCTCGAACGTGTGGGCCGAGACGTCCTCGATGCCGTCGATGTCGAACAGCTCCGGGTACTCCTGTCGGAGCGCCATCGAGCAGGAGGTACAGGACGCGATGGCGTCGTACCCCTGCTCGACGAGGTCGGACATCGAGGAGACGTTCACCTCCGCGTGGCGCCGCGCGTCGGGGAGCATCCCGTTGGCGAACATCGGGGTGCCCGAACAGCGCTGTTCGGGAACGACGACCTCGTAGCCGAAGTGCTCGAAGGTCCGGACCATCGCCTTCCCGACCTCCGGGGTGTTGTAGTTGGAGTAACAGCCGTGGAAGTACGCCACCTTCTTGTCGGCGTCGGGGGCCTCGCCGCGGCGCTCGCGGCTCGCCCGCGCCCGCTCCCGGGAGCCGGCGGCGGCCCCCTCGCCCGCCCACCACTCGCGGAACGTCTCGGCCGCGAACTCGGGGAACTCCCGCTCGGCGGTGACGCCCATCGCCTTCTCCAGCAGCCACCGGGCGGGCCCGAAGTTCATCGCGAAGTTCGCGAGCCGGGGGACCTTGCTGGCGAGGAACGCCGAGGTCCGGTAGTTCGCGAGGACGCGGTTGCGCCAGTACTCGACCGAGGTCTTCGACATCTGCTCGGCGACGTACTCGCCCCGGGCGGTGTTGTGCATCTGCGAGAGCGGCACGCCCGACGGACAGGCGTTGTCACACCGCATGCAGTTCGAGCAGTCCATCACCGAGTCGTCGATAGCGTGGTCGCCGTCCTGTTGCTTGAGCCGCCACTGCTCGGGGCCCTGGAACTTCGGTCCGGGGAAGTCGTCGTCGACCTCCGCGACCGGGCAGTTCGTATCGCAGGTCGAGCACTTGTAGCAGGAGTCCGCGCCGGGGCGCAGGTCGAAGTCGGTGCTGTCGGGGAAGACGTCCACGGGCTCGAACGCCTCGCCGGTGTTCGGTGCTGTCGGGTCGAAGTCGGTGGGGGATTCTGCGTCGCTCATCGTGCCTCCTCTGCCGCCCGTCGGCCGGCGGCGTAGCCTGTCGCGATCGAGACGCCGCTGCCGGACTTCTCGGCGGCGAAGTCGTACCCGCCGAGCACCGACCCGGCGGCCCGCAGGTTCTCGAACTCGACGGCGCCGTCGGCGGCCGTCGGCCGGAGCCCCTCGTCGGTTCGGACGCCGAAGCCGGCGAACTGGTGGTCGCCGAACGCGTCGGCCTCGAACCAGTCGTAGCGGTCCTCGGCGTGCGGGACGTGGCAGTCGAAGATCGGTTCGTAGACGCGCTCGCGGTCGGACTCGACGCCCTTCCCGACCAGCCCGCCGGTCGCGAGGACGTACTGGTCCGCGGCGTACGGGATCCGTGCGCCGTGCTTCTCGACGTACACCCGCTCGACGCGGCCCTCGCCGTCGTGGTCGACGACCGGGTTCCCGGTCTCGATGCTCGCGCCGGCGGCGTCAAGCGCCTCGAACAGGGCGTCCTCCAGTCTCAGCCCCGGTAGCGAGGGTGGCCCCATCGGCACCTCGAAGACGGCCGCGCCGAGCCGTTCCTCCAGTGCCGTCCGGACGTCGGCCGCCCGGTCGTCGCCGAGGATCGCCGGGAACCCGACCCGTGCCTCGCCCTCGAGTTCGGTGTTCACGCGCTCGGCGAGCGCCTCGCGGGCGGGGCGCATGCGGCCCCGGACGGCCACCTCGCCGTCCGTGTCGAGCAGCTTCGCGTACCGGGTGATCTTCGCGTCGGCCCGCAGGTCGCCGGGGAACCGGATCGTGACACCGCGGACGTCGAACGGCACGCCCGCCGCGCGGAGGTGCGCCGCGGCGTGCTCGGCGTCGAAGTCGACCATCGCCTCCAGCCCGACGAGGAGGACGTCGCGGGTGTCGCTGGCGAGGCCGGCGCTCGCCCCCGCCGGGTACCTGGCGGTCGGTTTGATCGTCCCGCCGTGGGTCGGGAGGAGGGCGTTCCGGTCCGTGTGGCTCCCCCGGTAGTCCGGGACCGCGTCGTCGAACAGGGCCATCGCCTCCCGTACGGCCTCCACCCCGACGGTCCGGTAGGGGTGTTCCTCGGGGAGTTCGGGGATCGCCTCGTAGGGGTCGGTCCGCGGCCCGTCGCCGTCGGGCGTGTACCCGAGGATGTCGACGAGCCCCGACGCGTTCCGGAGCGTGCTCTGCTTGTAGGAGACCAGCCGGACGTCCGCGCCCTCCCGGGCCGCCGAGAGCGCGCTCGTGAGCCCGGCCAGCCCGCCGCCGACGACGAGCACCGCCGACTCAATCGCCATCGGCCGTCCCCCCGTCGGTGGCGACGCCGGCCTCCGAGCGGTCCCCCCGTCCGGGGCCGCCGTCGAACGCGGTGAAGTCGACCGAGCCGCCGTCCGCGGGGTCGTGGTCCCGGTTCTGGGTCGTCGCGTGCAGCGCGTAGTTCAGCATCGCCTGCGAGAGCTGCTCGCCCCAGAGCGCGTGGATCTGGCCCTTCCAGCGCTCCTGGAGGAGCTCGTCCCACGCCTGCCGCGTGACGGACTCGTCGTAGCGCCCGTGGAGTTCGCTCGCCATCCGGTGGACGCAGAACCCCCCCTGACAGTTCCCCATCGACGCGCGGGTCCGGATGCGGACGGCGTTGAGGTCCGAGCCCGACCCGTCGATGGCGTCGTGTATCTCCGCGCGTGTGACCCCCTCGCACGCGCAGACGGTCGGGTTCGGCCCGTTCGTCTGCAGCACCTCCTCGGCCCGGGAGCCGAGCCGTTCGACGCTCCGGCGGCCGATGGGTGACCGGAGGCCGAACTCGTCCATGTAGTCCCGGAGGACGGAGAAGTCCTCGCTCCCCGGCAGTGGTACCTCGGCGGTCCGGCAGTCGGCGTCGATGCCGAACTTCCCGCAGACGTGGTCGCTGATCTCCTCGCCCATCATCCGGTAGGTGGTGAACTTCCCGCCGACGATGCTGGTCATCCCCGGGAGCGAGTCGCGCTCCTCGTGGTCGAGCAGGAAGTAGTCCCGCGTGATGTCCGTCGGGTCCTCGCTGCCGACGTCCGGCGGTTCGTACAGCGGGCGCACCCCCCAGAACGAGCGGATGGTCCTGGCCTCGGCGAGCATCGGCACCAGCTCCGAGAGCGTGTCCAGCATCATGTCGACCTCCCACCCCTCCTCCGGGTAGTCCTCGGGGTCCTCGACCTCCTCGTCGGTCGTCCCGAGGATGCAGGTCGTCTCGTGGGGGACGATGATGTCGGCGTCGCCCTTCGGCCGGCAGCGGTTGATGACGGTGTCGACCTGCCGGGTGTTCATGATCGTCATCACGCCCTTCGAGGGGCGGACCTCGACGTCGAGGCCGGCCATGTCGCCGATCCGGCCGGCCCACGCGCCCGTCGCGTTGACGACGTAGTCGGCCCGTATCTCCTCGGTCCCGCCCTCGGTCCCGTGGACGCGCTTGCCGGCCCCGGACGCGTGTTCGACCTCGAGGCCCACGACCTCGCCGTCCTCCACGAGGAGGTCGGTCACCGTCGAGTGGGTCTCGATCCGCGCCCCGTGTTCGCTCGCGCTGGCGGCGTTCGCGACCACCAGCCGGAAAGGGTCGACGGCGCCGTCCGGGACCGATATCGCCCTGTCGACGTCCTTCGCGAGGTGTGGCTCCATCGCCCGGGCCTCCTCCCCGGAGACGACCTCCGCGGGGATGCCACAGGTCTCACAGCCCCGCAGCTTCTCCTCGAAGTACTCCTCGGTGTCCTCCGGTCGCTTGACGAACAGCCCGCCGGTCATCTCGACGCAGTGAGCCGCGATATCCCTGAGGACGCGGTTCTCCTCGATGCACTCCTCCGCGCTCTTCTGGTCGGAGACCGCGTAGCGCCCGCCGCTGTGGAGCAGCCCGTGCATCCGTCCGGTCGTGCCGTGTGTCAGGTTCCCTTGCTCGACGAGGGTCACGTCCAACCCGCGCATCGAGAGATCCCGGGCGATACCCGCCCCGGTCGAACCGCCGCCGATGACGGCGATGTGTGGTACCGATGCCATCCGTGCTCCGGGGCTTCGGAGCCGACCCACTTCATTTCACCGGTGGGCCCGAAGCAATGGTAAATATATTCGTCGAAGGTGACGCTGTCGGTCGGTGTCACGGGACGGGCGGCTCCGGAAGACGGCCGGTAGGGGCCACGAACGGGCCGAAGGGGGATCGGCCGAGGTTCGGAGAACACCGCCGCTCCGGGCAACCGGCGGGATTTGCCGATATTTTTACCGACACTACCGGACCATACGTAACATTTAATATGGTGTGCTATATTGTTTATCGCCACGGCGGTTAAGACAGTAAAGATACCGCCCGATGGAGTACCAGGAACCATGCCAACCACATACGTCGGTTCGATCGACCAGGGGACGACCGGGACGCGCTTTATGGTCTTCGACCACAGCGGCCAGGTCGTCGCCAACGCCTACGAGAAACACGAACAGAT
>JGI1689J12820_1000182_pt1 | contig 10787 bp, 10 predicted proteins | sample PRCRCaboRojoPR_6_FD_12820 | JGI IMG/M metagenome (IMG submission 12820)
GCAGTTGAACATCAAACCTATCTGGCATTATTGGACGAGCAAAATCCTCTCTACACTGACAATGGCTATGCGCAATGTTCGGGTTTCCGGGGCAGGCTGCTGACCGGCGGCCAGCTGGGGGGGATGATCTCTCACCTGCTGGGAACCCAACTGCCCGGACCGGGAACCAACTGGTTGAAACAACATTTCGCATTCATCAAACCAGCCTACCCCGGGGAGCCGGTTACCGGTCGGGTCCGGATCACCCGGCTGCGCCCGGAAAAAGACCTCATCAACCTCGCCACCCGTCACGAGAACCAGGCAGGAGAACTCCTGGTGCGTGGAGAAGCCCTGGTCTGGACCAGCGACCTGGAAAGGAGAAGCGATGCCCAGGATTGAGATCAACCAAACTCGACTCTTCTACCAGTTCCACGGACAACCGGAACGCCCCGTCCTGGTCCTTAATAACGGGATTATCATGAACGCAGCGACCAGCTGGGTTTTTCAGCTGGAAGAACTGGCAGCTCATTACCGGGTCCTGACCTACGACTGCCGGGGTCAGGGTCAATCCGACCATCCCCCTGGTCCGTACACGATGGCGTCCCATGCGAAAGACCTGGCGGAGCTGCTCAAGGCCCTGGATATTGATCGGGCCCATATCGCCGGCATATCCTACGGCGGGGAAGTCGCTCAAGCCTTCGCCCTCCATTATCCGGAAAAAACCCGCTCTTTGATCCTGGCTGATACGGCCAGCGAGGTTGGCCCGGAGCTGCTGTTCATCATCCAGAGCTGGATCGATGCCCTCCAGACAGGCGATCCAGACGCTTTTTTTCACGTCACGGTGCCGTGGAACTTTTCCCCGTCTTTCATCCGGGAGCATCCCAAGCTGCTTGAGGAAGCCCGGAAACGCTACGCTGGACTGGATTTTCCAGCCGTGATCCGGCTGTGCGAGTGCTTCCTGAAGGTTCATTTCACCCCCCGGCTGGCTGAAATTAAGGCCCCGAGCTGCATCCTGGTAGGAGAAAATGACCTATTGAAAGGAATTGGCTATGCGCAAATACTTCTGGAGAACCTCCCCCGAGGGGAACTGCACCTGGTACCGGACGCTGGACACGCCTCCTGCTGGGAAAATCCGGAGGTCTTCAACACCATTATCCTCGGCTTTCTGGCCAAACAGGTTGAAAATGCCGCCCAATAACCAAAAGCCAGCGTGCTGGGGACTGCGCTGTAACCGGACTGCAACTCATGAGTGCTAAAATGAGGACCAACATCAGGAATCATGACCTTTCCTTCCCTTTAAACACGTTACCAAGGAGGTGAAACCTCATCCAAACTGCCGCCCCAGAAAACTAATTACGCTTGAAGAGGAGAAAGAAGCATGAAGACAAAACGCACCTTGTGGATCATCCTTTCCGTGCTGCTGGTCAGTTCCCTCCTGCTCGCTGCCTGTGCTCCTGAGACCGCAGAAGTCACCGAGGAACCAACCGTGGAAGAAGAAACCACGGTAGAGGAGGAAGAGGAAGCGGCCCCCGAAGAAGAAAGTGAAGAAGAAATGGAAGAGGAAGAGGCAGAACCTGAGGAAGAAGAAGAGACTGGAGAGGAGCTGGTAATCGGCCTGATGACCGATAAATCTGGCGCTCTGGCGATCTACGGCCCCAGCCAGACTCAGGGTTTTTACCTCGGTCTTGACTACGCCACAGGCGGCACAATGGAAGTCGCCGGCCGCCCTATCCGCGTCATCGAGAAGGACAACGCAAGTGACCCCGAAACAGGCGTTTCACAGGCCCGAGAACTGATCGAGGCAGAAGGGGCCGAGATCCTGGTCGGCAATATCAGTTCCGGCGTCGCTCTGGCAGTCAGCCCCGTTGCGGAAGAAAATGACGTGATCTTCATCGCCGAACCGGCAGCTGCCCCGCAGATCACCGGCGCTAACTTCAGCCCCAACACCTTCCGGACCAGCCGCACCAGCTACCAGGATGCCCTGGTAATGGGCAACGGTCTCCTGGAGATGGGCGACACTTTCGTTCAGATCGCGCCTGACTATGCCTTCGGGATCGGTTCCGCCTGCTCCTTCTATCCGGTCGTCAAGGAAGGCGGCGGAGAATTTGTGCTCAACGACACCGCAGAAGAATGTGGAACGATCTTTGCTCCTATCGATACCGCTGATTTCACCCCTTACATCAATCAGATCCTGGATTCCGGCGCTGATGTGGTGATCGTCACCTGGGCCGGGGCGGGTTTTGCCCCCCTCTTCCAGCAGATGAGCCAGCTGGGCGTGTTCGACGAAATGGTGGTCGGCACCGGGGTGGGCGACAACCAGACCCTGGCCGCTGGCTACGCGGATGCCATCGGCTCCGTAGGTGTCCAGGTTTACCACTACACCTTGCCGGACAATGAAATCAACGATTGGCTGGTGGAAGCTCACCAGGACGAATATGGCACACCTCCCGACTTGTGGGCAGCTGGAGGTATGATGGCTGCCATCATGGTTGTGGACGGCCTGGAAGCCACAGAGGGTGACAGCAGCGCAGATGCCCTGATCGAGGTCTACGAAGATGATTTCCAATTCGAGGGACCCAAGGGTACAGTGATCATCCGCCCCTATGACCATGTCGCCCTTCAGAATCTGTATTTTGTGGAAGTGGATAACGTCACCGATCCGGAGCTTAAATTCGTGGAACTGCTGCAGAATTTCTCTCCGGAGGAGACCGCCCCACCCTGCCAGCTTACAGATGAATACGCGGACCGCTGCCCCTGATTTTTAGCGAATGAATACACAATCAAGCCTTACCTAACTCCGTGTAGATTGCCCCCACCGGCGGGCAATCTACACGTGTTTTCCGCAGCTAGACCGCCACGGGGAGAGCGCATGGAAGAACAAGGAATCATCCTCAAAACAAAGAACCTCCGGAAGGAATTTGGAGGATTGGTCGCTGTCAAAGACGTCAATCTGGAGGTGCGTAAGTACCGCCTGCATTCCATCATCGGCCCCAATGGGGCAGGCAAAACGACCTTCTTTAACCTGCTGAGCGCCAGCCTGGATCCCACCCGGGGGAAGATTTTTTTCAAGGGGAAGGACATCACCAGGACCCCTGCCCACCAGATCGCCCATCTCGGCATCGGCCGTTCCTTTCAGATAACCAACCTTTTTCCCAACCTGACTGTCCTGGAAAATGTCCGCCTGGCATCTCAGTCCCTGGGTGAAGATAATTTCAAATTCTGGCGGAACCACCAGCATTTTTCCCGATATCAAGAACAGGCCTGGGATATTCTCACCCAGGTGGATATGACCTCCGAGGCAAACCTCCCGGCCCGGGTGCTCCCTCACGGCAGCCAGCGCAAGCTGGAATTGGCCATCATCCTCGCTTCTGACCCTGAGCTTCTGCTGCTGGATGAACCCACAGCGGGCATGGCACGAGAAGAAATTCCCATGCTGATGAACGTGATCACCAACATAAAAGAATTGGGCACTAAAACCATCATGCTGGTGGAACACAAAATGGACCTGGTGATGAACGTNTCCGACTGGATCACGGTGATGCATCACGGCCAGGTGCTAGCGGAGGGCACACCAGAAGAAATTGCTGCCAATCAAAATGTGCAGGCCGCCTACCTCGGCGAATTGTACAGCGATTTTTCCGAGGTGAAATCATGAATAACCTCTTGGTGATCGAAAATATTCATACCTACATCGAACAATTCCACATCCTGGAAGGTGTCAGCCTGAAAGTTCCCCAGGGAAGCATCGTCGTCCTTCTCGGCCGCAATGGGGCTGGAAAAACCACAACCCTGAAGTCGATCCTCGGACTGCGCCCTCCCCGGCAGGGTAAAGTGATCTTTGAAGATCGGGAAATCCAGGGCATGCAGCCTCATCTGATCGCCCAGCTGGGCATCGGCTACGTCCCGGAACACCGGGCTATCTTCCGGAATTTGACCGTGGAAGAAAACCTGAAGATTGCCGAACGCCAGAAACACGATCTGGATAAGCGGTCCGATTTTATCTTCAACGTTTTTCCGGACCTGAAACGGTTGATCAAGCTGCCGGCCGGGAATTTATCCGGCGGCCAGCAGCAAATGCTGGCCATTGCTCGGGCCCTGGTGCCTGAAAATTCGCTGCTCTTGATCGATGAACCCAGCGAAGGTCTGGCCCCGGTCCTGATTGAGGAAGTGATGGACGCGGTGCGCCAGCTTTCCGCCCGCACCACCATCCTGCTTGTGGAGCAGAATTTTTCCATGGCCAGCCAGCTGGCCGAGCGATACTTCATCATTGAGTCCGGCAGATCCGTCAAGAATGGTCTGATGCCGGATCTGATCGACGACCAGGAAACGATCAACGCATACCTGGGTGCAGCATAACAAGGGAGCCATCATGAAAAAACTTTGGCAGAACAACCGGAGCCTGATCATCGCCTTGATAATTTTTCTGGGAGCTTTCGCAGCGATCACCCAGAGCATGGAAGCCAAAGTCTGGGCATCCATATTGCTTTCCGGGATTACCCTGGCTTCCCTTTATTTCCTGGTGGCTTCCGGGCTGTCCTTGATCTTTGGTCTGATGGATGTGCTCAATTTCGCCCACGGTTCCATATTTGTCTTGGGAGCATATGTGGGTTTGTCCACCTACGCCAATCCGCGCCTGCTCTTCAATACTTTGCCGTTCTTTCTTTCCCTGGGCGCCGGGATCACGTTAGCCCGCTCTTTCGGCGTCCCTTTCTGGCGCTGGAAGCGAACCCAGAATAAACCCCAATGGTTCTTCTGGGGCTTGATCGCTGTATCTCTGGTTTTGATCACCTTCAGCCTGCGGGATTTTCCCATCCGGGCCATCAACGCCTTCGGGGTTACTGCTGTTGGTGGGATCGTCAGTACCGCTGAAGCTCAAGAACCAATGGGCACCATGCTTTTTCGCACAGCGCTGCTGTTCATCTCCGGTCTGCCTTTCGGGACGGCTCTGGCGCCCAGAGAGGTTCATCAGGAAGGCTCCCGCAAGAGTCCAGTTCGGGTGCTCCTCATCACCCTGATTTTGCTCATTTTAGGCCTGGCCATCCTGTTACTGCGGGATCCAGGCGAGGAGTTCATGCTCGGTTTATCCGTTGACCTGCGCTTTGTCCTGGCCCTGGTGCTGGGGTCCCTGGCCGGTGCCCTGTTGGGAGCAGCGGTTGAAATTGTCCTCATCCGTCCCTTCTACGGCAACCCGGTCACCCAGCTGGTGCTCACCCTGGGTTTATTGATCGCCTTGACCGATGTCATCGAAGGAGTCTGGGGAGAAGAAGGTCATCCTCCAATGACCCCGCCTTCCTTATTTACTGAACCTTGCAGGTCCGAATCCCTGTTCAGCTGGTTTGGAGAAAAATGCCGTTCGATTGACGTGCTGGGGAGAGCTTTCCCCTCCTACCGTGTGTTCATCATTTTCCTGGGCATTCTGGTCTTTTCCGCCGTGGGCGTGCTGCTCAGGCGATCCCGGATCGGGATGATCATCCGGGCCGGCGTGCAGGACAGCGAAATGGTCCAGGTGCTGGGCATCAACGTCCGCCGGGTTTTCACCCTCGTGTTCGCCCTGGGATCTGGCCTGGCAGCTCTGGGCGGCGTGATCGCCGCCCCATTCCTGGGTGTCTACCCCGCTATGGGAGGAATTTTCCAGCTTCAGGCCTTTATCGCCGTGGTGATCGGCGGGATGGGCAGCTATCCGGGTGCTGCGGTGGGTACTTTGATCCTGGGCATTGCCCGGGCATTTGGAGACCATTTTGTGGCTTCCGGGATTGAGCTTCCTTTCCTGGAAACCACCCTGCGGGGCAGTCCGGCTCTTGCCAAAGCGTCCACCGTGCTGATCATGGCGATCGTCCTGCTCGTCAAGCCAGCCGGCATCTTCGGGAAAAAGGAGTAATAACATGACCTCATCGACCACGAACATTGAAGATGCTCCGCTCAAGAAGGCCTGGCCTCAGTGGTGGCCGTATCTGGCCGTCCTGGCCTTCCTGATTCTCTTTCCCCTACTCGCTGGGCTGACGATCGGAGATCCTTCTGCCGTGGATCCCGGCGCTGGCTGGCTGACAGCCCTGGCCCAGCGCACAGAAAGCGGCTATGCCAAATTCTGGCAGGGCATGCTGATCCAAATCTTTATCTGGGGGATTTTTGCCCTCAGCTACGACCTGCTGCTCGGATTCACCGGAATTCTCTCCTTCGGGCACGCCATGTTCTTTGGGACCGGGGCTTATGCGGTGGCCATCCTGATCGACAAACATGTCAGCTGGCCTCTGGGTTGGGCCCTGGGAGCTGTGATCCTGATCTCCCTGCTGCAGAGCATAATTTTCGGAGTGCTATCCCTGCGCGTTAAAGGCGTCTACCTGGCCATGGTCACCCTGGCCTTTGCAGAGATGTTTTTCATCCTTTCTGAAGCGGGTGATTTCCGGAAATACACCGGCGCGGATGACGGCCTGCACGGTTTCCCTGTGCCTGATTACCTGAGCGCGGCTGATCACCGAACCCGGTTTTATTACCTGGCCCTGATCTTTTTTGTGATCGTCTTCCTGGCTGCCCGCAGGCTGGTCAACTCCCCTCCCGGGCGGGTGATGATCGCTACCCGGGACAACGAACATCGAGCCACCACAATTGGGTTTGATACCTTTCGCTATAAACTGATCGCTTTCGTGGCGGCCGGCGTCTTTGCCGGGCTGGCGGGAGCGCTTTCGGCCCTGTATAACGTCAGTATCACCCCGGCCCTGCTGAGCACCGACCGGACGATCGATGTCCTGGCGATGACCATCATCGGCGGGGTGGGTACCTTAGTGGGACCGATTACCGGGGCTGTGATCGTTCAGCTTTTGGGATACTGGCTGGAAAGGTGGTTTGGCTCTTCCTGGACCCTGATTTACGGGATCATCTTTATGCTCATCGTCGTCTTCCTGCCTTACGGGATCATCGGCACCCTCCGGGCTCGCTCCCTGCGGCTGAAAGAAGGCTGGGGGCGGTGGCTTAAGCTGCTGGGCATAAAATCGCAGGGCAATGCCGATCCTGCTTCACGTACCGAAGCGGTTGATGAAGGTGAGTCTTCCAGCCATTCCTGAACCGCACTGGTAGCCCACTGTTCCCGGTCCCTGCGGTGTTCCAAGTCCCTGATCTATGTTCGCGATTACAACACAAAAAACCACTCCTCAGCAACCCACCTAGCTTTAAAATAGAATCCAAAGAAATGGTCCCTGTGTATCCAATCCTCTTTTTCATTTCAGGAAAACCTATCTATGCCTCGCCTGTTTTTCTGGCGCTGGCCTTGGTGCTTGGTTTTTTTATCAGCTGATCTGAAATCCGCCGCCGCGAAATTCCCCTCAATGCGTTTTACCTCTATTGGGTGTTAGCAGTCCCTATCGCGCTTTTTGGCTGCTGTGAATTCAGCCTTATTTCATCACCGCTTGTTTGATGTCATTTCCAACCCAGGTGATCTCACTTCAACCGGTCTGGTCTCATTTGGCGCCGTGATAGGGACCCTGGGACTTGTTTTGATCATAGCCAAGATCTATAAAATACCTGCTGGCCAGGTACTGGACGCGATTTCGATCATCCTGCCCCTGATCCTGGGCGTGTACCTTTTGGCTGCATTTTAAACGGGTTCTGCTATGGACTGGAAACCGATGGTTTTTTGGCGTATACCTTCCGAATGTATCCGGACAGTGGGCAAACCGAACCCCGACCCAGTTTCTGCTGCTGATCTTCGATTTTGCCCTGTTCTTATTCCTGTGGAAATGNAGGNTCAAAAACCCCGGCGATGGAAAAACCACCCTAGTATTTCTGTAGTCCTTTTCTATCTTCCGTCTGCTGCTGGACAGCCTCCAGGAATCGCCCATGGTCCCTGACTGGATCAATATCCTCCAGCTGGGTTCAATAACCCTTTTGCTGATCACGTTATATGCACTGATCATGATCCAACTAAAAAAATCACCTCATAATAACTGATCATTTTGTGTGTTTATTGTCCAGAATTTGACCTATTCCTAAAAAAAGATCCGGAAATTCTGCAAGACCAGGGCCAAGAAAGGGGAAGAAGGCATTGTCCATCCGCAGAGTCTGGTTCCTCCCTCTTCCCATAATTTCTCCCCCTTCTATTTTTCGCTCAAGGTCAGCGGTCCAAAACCGCCAAAATCGTCCGTCATCTGCCCATACACAGCTGTTCCCACCAAACGCACGTAGATTTCATCAGCTTTTTGAACAGGATCTACATCCGCAAAGGCGTCAGGGAAAAGGACTTTGCCCAGATAATAAGCATCCGCAAGGGCGGTGTCGATGTTAGTGTTGTAATAATTGTAAGGAAGTTGAGAGTACAAACGCCCGTCTCGCACCGCTGACAGCGCTTCATACAAAGATGGATTCTTTTGATAATCCTCCAGCACCGAAGCGAACCCGCCCTGGTCGATAAAGATATACTCCGGGTCCCAAGATAACAGCATCTCCTTATCAATCATAATCGAGCCGCTTTCCCCGGTTTCATCAACCACATTGCGGGCATGGATCACGTCCAACAACGGATATTGACCCTGGGTACTCTCAATACCATGTGCGCCCCTGGCGCCCAATCCACCTACATATACAGAAGGCTTGTCAGCATCAGGGATATTCTCGGTGCGTGATTCCAAGTCCTGCTCCACCTGCTGTATGAACTTCACAACTGCCTGGGCCTTATCATCCTGTCCAATTACGTCCCCGATCAGGCGCAGCGAATCCTGCACATCCTCCCCAAAAATCTCCCCCATCCCCCATCCCCCATAACTGATCATTACCACAGGGATACCGGTCTTGGCCTGCAACTCATCCGCGGCGGAGGCCTCAGAGGTGTAGGTGCTGAAAATCACATCGGGCTCGACAGTGAGGATTTTTTCGGGATCAGGGGCATTGCTGGGTCCGCCCTGCCCGATAACAGGCAGCTCCGCCAATCCCGGATTGGCCAGCAGATAGGGCCTACCCGTGGAACGATTCACCTCAATCTGTTCCACGCCAACAACGTCATCCACATTACCGGCATACACGTAGAGGCGCAGCGCCCCGGGCCCGATGGCCACCACGCGCTCAACCGACGCTGGAACCGATACTTCCCGACCCAAAAGATCAGTCACCTTGATCCGGTCACCGGTGGGCTGTGATGTCGCATCGCAACCGCTGTACACCAGCAGGGTCACAATCAAAAAAACAATAAAAGTAAAGGAACGAGTCTTCATAGTATCCTCCTCAGTTTTTCTCATTACAACAGAACCACTACCCGGGTGCCGTTTTGTGCGGCAATCCTCACAGGGACACCGTACACACTTTGAATATTTTCAGGCGTCATCACATCCATCCCGCCCGTAGCATAAATAGTTTTATCTTTCAAAAACAAGAAGCGATCCGCAAATCGCAGCGCCAGGTTAAGATCGTGCATAGCCACAACCGCAGCGATGCCGCGTTCCCGGCTGATCTGGCGGATAAGGGTCAGCACCTCCAATTGGTTCTTCAAGTCCAGACTGTTGGTGGGTTCATCCATGAGCAAGATATCCGGTTCTTGGGCCAGAGCCCGGGCGATGATTACTTTTTGCAGCTCACCGCCGCTCAGTTCATCCAGAAAGCGCAGGGCGTACTCACTCAATCTCAGGGTTTCCAGGGCCTGGCTGGCTACTTTCATATCCTGGTCGGTGATATCCCAGTGGATGTAAGGCTTGCGCCCTAATAGCACCGTGTTAAAAACCCTGGCCCTGGAACCGGTGCGCTGCTGCTCCACGTAAGCGATCTTTTTCGCCAGGTCCCTACGGCTGAGTTCCGTGATGGGATGATCATTGATCATCACCGTACCCGTCTCCGGAATGAGGATGCGGTTAATGCATTTCAGCAGCGTGGTCTTGCCAGCCCCGTTGGTCCCTAAAATCGCCAGGACCTCACCGCGCTGCACCGAAAAGTTGATTTCCTCCAGCACAGGTCGGTCCGGATACTGATAACGTAAACCGTTGACCTCTAGAATCATCGCTTCACATATCCCTTTGCGAGAATGAAAAGAAACAGCGGCGCGCCAAAAAAGGAGGTGATCGCGCCCACCGGTAGAACGACAGGCGACATCAAGGTGCGCGCCAGGGTATCAGCGAACAGCAGTAGAGTAGCCCCGGTCACCGCGGAGGCCGGGATCAAAAAACGATGATCGATCCCCAGAATCCGGCGCATCATCTGGGGAGCGATCAAACCGATGAAGCCAATAATCCCCATGAAAGAAACCGCTACCGCAGTGATCAATGAGGCTGCCAGCATACCCCGAAAACGGATCTGCTCCACACATACACCCAAGCCTTTGGCAACGTCCTCTCCGCTTTCAAGGGCGTTGTAATTCCAACGCTGCAGCAGGAAGTAGATCAGAGATGTCAGTGTGAGGGTTGAAAGAATGACCACCTCTTGCCAAGAAATTCGCCCCAGGTCACCAAAGGTCCAAAACACCATCGCTGCAACCTGTACGTCTTCCGCGAAGTACTGCACAAGGGTAGAGCCAGCTGCAAACAAGGAACCAAAGGCCACCCCGGCCAGCACCACTGATTCAGGGGAGAATCCGCGCAGCCGGGCCAGCGTTAAAATCAAGATCATGGCCGCCATCGAAAAGGCAAAGGCGCTGATGGTCACGATATAGGGGTTGGCGATGAACACCGCGTCATGGGTATTGCTGTGCAGGGTGCCGGCCCCAAAGGAGACGATCGCCAAGTTGGCTCCAAAAGCCGCAGCGTTGGATATGCCCAGCGTAAACGGCGAGGCCAGCGGGTTGCGCAGGTTGGTTTGCATCACACAGCCCGCAACCGCCAAGCCGACCCCCGCCACAA
>JGI1689J12820_1000183_pt1 | contig 10787 bp, 14 predicted proteins | sample PRCRCaboRojoPR_6_FD_12820 | JGI IMG/M metagenome (IMG submission 12820)
CCCCGACGACGTCGCCGGCGGGACGCTCGGCATCGTCAGGACCGCGATCATGGTCGCCGGGGCCGCGTCGCCGGCGGTCGTCGGTTACCTCTCCGACGTCGCGGACTTCACCGTCGCCTTCGGCCTCATGGTGGTCGTCACGGTGGTCGCGGTGCTTCTCGTCGGACTGCTCACGATTCGAGACGACGGCGAGCGACGCGTCGAGCGTCCGGCGTGAGACGACGCCGCAGTCGGGCGAAACCCGCAGCGTACGTGCTTTTTTGTCGCTCCCCCGCGCTGTGTCGTACATGTCGGTTCGTGGGGTCGTCGTCGACGCGTACCGCGAGGCGCTGCCGGCGCTCGTCGCCAGTCTGATCGGTGGGCTGATCGCGGGGGTCGTGCTCGGCGGGATGCGGGCGGAACTCCAGGCGGTGCCGGGCCTGCTCGTGCTCGTTCCGGCGCTTCTGGCCACTCGCGGGAACGTCTACGGCTCGCTCGGCGCGCGCGTCGCCACCGCGCTCCACCAGGGGATCGTCGAACCGCGGGTGCGCGGCGGCGACGAGCGACTCCGGGCGGCGGCGGCGGCCGCGCTCGGGAACGGGCTCCTCGCGAGCGCGTTCGCCGCGGTCGTCGTCTTTCTCCTCCTCTCGGCGCTCGGGCGCGGTCCCTCGCTCCTCCAGCTCGTCGCGATCGCTCTCGTCGCCGGACTGCTCTCCGGCGTCGTTCTCACCGTCGTCGTCGTCACCGTCGTCTTCGCCGGCTACCGACGCGGACAGGACCCCGACACGCTCGTCGGGCCGATCGTGACGACGACCGGTGACGTCTTCGGGATGCTCTTTCTGCTGGTCGCGGTGCGAACCGTGCTCGCGCTCGGGCTCGGAGGTGGGTAGATGCCGACGGAGTGGACGGTCCGGGCCATCACGCGGGCGATGCTGCCGGTGTTGCTCGCCCTGACCCTCGTCGAGGTCGGGAGCGGGATGGTGCTCGGAGCCTTCGAGACTTCGCTGTTCACCTACCCGTCGCTGCTGGTGCTCGTGCCCGTGACCATCGGCACCGCCGGCAACCTCGGGAGCATCCTCGCGTCCCGGCTCTCGACGTCGTTCCACCTCGGGACGCTCTCGTTCGCCCCCGGCGACGAGACGCTCGTGGGCAACGCCGTCGCCACGGTCGCGCTCGCGGTCAGCGTCTTCCCCGTCGTCGGTGCGGGCGCGTGGCTCCTCACGTCGCTCTCCGGGTCGGCCCGTCTCCCTCTCCTCTCGGTCGTCGCCGTGGCGCTGACGAGCGGCGTCGCGCTCGCCGTCCTCGCCATAGCCGTCACGCTGGTCGCGACCTACGGGGCCTACCGGCTCGAACTCGACCCCGACGACGTGGTCATCCCCGTCGTCACCAACGTCTGTGACGTGCTCGGCGTGCTCGTGCTGTTCGGGGTCGTCCGGCTACTCCTCTGAGTTCCCGGACCTGTAATCTGGCGAAAATTTATCGGTCGACGGCGACGAACGTCGCGTATGGCAGACCGCTGGAACTACGCGTTCGAGGGGACGAGTCCGACGATCCACGACGACGCACACGTGAGCAGGGACGCCACGCTGGTCGGCGACGTCGAAGTCGGTCGCGACGCGAGCGTCTGGCCGGGCGTCGTCCTCCGCGGCGACGTCGCGCCGGTCCGGGTCGGTGCGGAGTCGGCGGTCGGCGACAACGCGGTGTTGCACGCCTCGGAGGTGGGCGACCGCGTGATGGTCGGCCACGGCGCGGTGCTGAACGAGGCCGCGGTCGAGGACGGGGCGCTGGTCGGCTTCAACGCCACCGTCAACTCCGGGGTCGTCGTCGGCGAGGGCTCCATCGTCGCCGCCGGCACCATCTTCCCGGAAGACCTCACCGTCCCGGCTGAGTCGTTCGTCAGGGGCGTGCCGGCCCGGACGACCCCGCTCTCCGAGACCGACGTCGACGCAGAGGAGATCTTCGAGGCGTACCACTCCGGCCGCTACGCCGACCTCGCGGAGCGCCACGAGGACCTGTTCGACCGGTCGTGAGCGCCGTCGGGATCGTGGCCGACCCGTTCGAGGAGTCGTCTCGCGTCGCCGCCTAGTCGCGCTCGTCGGGCGAGACGGGTCTCCCGTCCTCGGTCGGCGGCGCGACGTGGTCGACGAACTCCTGTACGCTCGGTTCGCGCACCGTGACGTGGACCTCGATGTCGCCGAGTTCGTCGGGGTTGCCGACCGCGAAGTTGACCACGCCCTGGAAGGCGGCCTGCTTTTTTAGCGCGAACGAGAACCCCTCGTCGGTCGCCCGGCGCTGGAACTCCCGCCGGGCGGTGTCGAGGATCTCCTGCTCGTGGAGGCGTTCGGAGAGCCGGTCGAGCGAGTGCCCCTCGGCGACGATCTGCCCCGGTTCCTGTCGCACCTCCGCGTCGGGAAAGAGATTCGTCACCGCGTCCACCACCCGGTCTGTCACCTCGGTGTCCCGGACCGGCGCGACCACGCGAACGTCGACGCTGAAGATCACTGTGCACCCTCCTCTATCTCGCCGGTCGCGGGGACGTCCGCCCCGGCGTCGCGCAGTATCTCGCGCACGCGCCGCCGGTACGCCGCCAGCGTCTCCGTGTTCTCGACGGTGACGTCCGCGCGGGCCANCACCTCGTCGACGCCGAAGCCGCGCTCGCGCTCGTCGCGTTCGCGCAGGNTCTCGCCGCCCGCGTCGGCGTCGGCGTCGCGCCCGCGGCTCTCGACGCGCTCGCGGCGGAGCTCGAAGGGCGCCTCGACGCTCACGAGGACGAACTCCTCGCCGAAGGCCGCCTCGAACCGGTCGACCTCGGCGGGCGATCGCAGCCCGTCGACCAGGACGACCGCGCTCTCTTCGAGCGCGTCCTCGACGAGCGGGAGCGAACGGTCCGCGACGGCACCGGGACCGCCCTCCGCGCGGAGATCTTTCGCCACCTCGCCGTGGTGGGTCGCGGGGTCGAGTCCCCGGTCGCGACACGCCTCGCGGATGACGTCGCCCATCGTCACCACGGGCACGCCGGCCTCGCGGGCCACGGTCGCGAACTCGCCTTTGCCGCTTCCCGGTAGCCCCACCGTACCGATGACGGTCATGCTCCGCGGTAGTCGGGTCGCGGAGTTAGGTGTTCCGCTCGCCGCCCTCGCGCTTTTCAGGCCGCTCCGCGTAGCCCGGGTATGAGCGACCGTTCACTGCTCGTCCGTGCCCTCTGGTTCGTCGCCGTCGGCTGGTGGGTCACCCCCGTCGTCGTCAACGTCGCCTGGGCGCTGAACGCGACGATCGTCTTCATCCCGCTGGGCATCAAGCTCATCAACCTCGTCCCGACGGTGCTGACGCTGAAAGAACCGCGCTCGCTCACGGACCCGGAGAGCGCCCGGGGACAGCGCTCGCTTCTCGTCCGGGCGGTCTACTTCGTCTTCGTGGGCTGGTGGGTCAGCCTCGCGTGGGCGAACGTCGCCGCCTTCCTCGCGATGACCGTCGTCGGCCTGCCGGTCGCCATCTGGATGCTCGACCGTCTCCCGCTGGTCACCTCGCTCTACCGGTTCGACGGCTGAGCGAACCCGAACGGATTTTTAGGCTCCGTCGCTTCACCACGAACGAGGGCACGTAGCTCAGTCCGGAGAGAGCGTCGGACTTCTAATCCGACGGCCGTGGGTTCAAATCCCATCGTGCCCGTGCACCTTTTTCCGCCTCGGGTGCGCTTCGCGCACCGCTCGGCGCAAAAATCTGTACCAAAAACGACCGCTCACTCACTCCGTTCGCTTGCGGTTCGAATCAGTGACCGGGGTGGAGTTCGTCCGCGCGACTCTCGTGCCGCAATCGTGGCCGATCACTCGTCGCTACGCTCCTCGTTCACGGCCACGACGACTTCTCGCTCGCTGACGCTCGCGAGAATCCCGCCCTCCTGACAGTGCGGAGCCACGCCGCTCTCGCGCTGTAACTCTGGTTCAGAAATGGACCAACCGAGGTCCCGCGAGCGTGGTTCGGGTCCTCTGTCCGTTCGGCGCGCACGACGCCCGGTCGCAATCCCAGACGACGGGTCGCGCGGGCGCACCGGGTGTCACGGGTCGGACCGCTTTCGAGGTGCGCCCCCTCAACGTGCCTCGATTCGACGTCCGTCCCGTGACGCTCGCCTCGCGAGTCCTCGCTCGGTCGGCTTCGGCGTCCCGCTTCGGCGGACCGGTTACGGCCCGCACCTTCTACTACGGCTGCTGACAGGATAAACCGGGACGTCGATTCCCGACCGATGAAAACGTCTCGCCGAGTCAGACTCGGACGTTCTGCCGGTCGAGAACGCGACAGCGGTCGCTCCGGAGCGACGCCGAAAAAACGCGTGTGTTCGTCGGACGGACGTTAGCGAGCGGTGCGGCAGTCGCGTCGGGACGTGGCAGGGGCTGTGAGAGCGGGCGCGTGCCTATCTCACATCGCGCCGCCCATGCCGCCCATGCCGCCCATGCCGCCCATGCCGCCGCCGCCCGGAGGCATGTCGCCGCCCTCGTCGTCGTCGGTGCCGCCGCCCTTGAGGTCGCCGGCAGCGATGACGTCGTCGATGCGGAGGATCATCACGGCGGCCTCGGTGGCGGACTCGATGGCCTGCGTCTTCACGCGGAGGGGCTCGACGACGCCCTCCTCGTCCATGTCGATGACCTCGCCGGTGTAGGCGTCGAGGCCCGCGGCGAGTTCGCCGCCGTCGTGACGGCTGCGCAGGTCGACGAGCGAGTCGATGGGGTCGAGACCGGCGTTCTCGGCGAGGGTGCGCGGGATGACCTCCAGCGCCTCGGCGAACGCCTCGACGGCGAGCTGCTCGCGGCCGCCGACGGAGTCGGCGAAGTCACGCAGCTGGAGCGCGAGCTCCGTCTCGGGAGCGCCGCCGCCGGCCATGACCTTGCCGTCCTCGAGCGTCGTGCGGACCACGCCGAGGCTGTCGTCGATGGCGCGCTCGACCTCGTCGACGACGTGTTCGGTGCCGCCCCGGAGGATCATCGTGACGGACTTGGCCTCTTCGACGTCCTCGACGAAGATGCGCTCGTCGCCGCCGATGTCCTTCTGGGCGACGGAGCCGGCGAAGCCGAGGTCGTCCTCGGTGAGGTCGTCGAGGTTACCGACGACGCGAGCGCCCGTGGCGCGGGCGAGCGCGCCCATGTCGCTGGAGCTGACGCGGCGGACGGCGAGGATGCCGGCCTTCGAGAGGTAGTGCTGGGCCATGTCGTCGATGCCGCCGTCCACGAAGACGACGTCGGCGCCGACCGACTCGATCTGGTCGACCATCTCGCGGAGCTGCTTTTCCTCCTGGTCGAGGAACTGCTGGAGCTGGTCGGGGTCGGTGACGTTGACCTCGGCGTCGATCTCGGTCTCCTTGACCTCGAGCGCGCCGTCGTAGAGCGCGACGTTCGCGTCCTCGACGCCGTAGGGCATGTTCTCGTCGACGCGTTCCTTGTCGACGATGACGCCTTCGACGAGCTCGGAGTTGTCGACGGCGCCGCCGACGACCTTCTCGACGGAGACGTTGTCTGTGTCGATGCCCTCCTCGTCGGCGACGGCGAGCACGGCGTCGACGACGAGTTCCGAGAGCAGGTCCTTCGAGGACTCCGCGCCCTTGCCGGTCATCGCCGTGGCGGCGATCTTCCTCAGGGTCTCGCGGTCCTCGGTGCCGACGTCGATGGCGTTCTCTTCGAGCACCTCTTTGGCCTTCGCGGCGGCCTGTCGGTACCCCTGCGCGATGGTGGTCGCGTGGACGTCGGAGTCGAGCAGGTCCTCGGCCTGGTCGAGGAGTTCGCCCGCGATGACGACGGCCGTCGTGGTCCCGTCGCCGACCTCGTCCTCCTGGGTCTCGGAGACCTCGACGATCATGTTGGCCGCGGGGTGGTCGATGTCCATCTCCTTCAGGATGGTGACGCCGTCGTTCGTGACGACGACGCCGCCCGTGGAGTCCACGAGCATCTTGTCCATCCCCTTCGGACCGAGTGTGGTCCGAACGGCCTCGGAGACGGCCTTGCCGGCCGTGATGTTCATCGACTGGGCGTCCTCGCCGGACGTCCGCTGACTCTCCTCGGAAAGTACGATCATGGGCTGGTTACCCATGCGCTGCCGCTGCTGTGCCATGTCAGCCGAGGATTGTCTGTGGTTCTATAAAAAGGTTTCGTTATCGTCTATGGCAAACCGGCACACGGTGGCGGGGACGACCGGGGTGAGATTCGAGTTACGGCTCCGGTATAAGTGCCGCTCCGCCGCCGGGACGGCCGGCGGGTCGTTGCGACGTACGCGGCGGCGGCAGTCGCCGAAGGGGGACGTGACCGCGTGACGTGCTTCGGAGCGGTGGACCGAACGTCGGCGGCGAGAGACGAGTGTGCGGGCGGGTCGACGGTTCCGGCGGAGTTAGCTCTCCGGTCGGACGTCGAAGCCGCGGGTGAGTTCGTTGTGCTTGCGCTCCAGGTACGAGTAGACCGCACCGTGGGGCGCGCCGTCGAGGAGCATCTCGCTGGCGCGGCGGACGGCCTCGACCTCGTCGGGCTGGCCCACGATGCCGAGCGTCGAACCGTAGATGACCACGTCCGCGCCAGTGAGCTCTTCCATCAGTTCGCGCGTGCGGCCGTTCTCACCGATGAGCCGTCCCTTGTTCCGCTGGAGATCCTTCTTGTTGCGGCTCGCGGCGTCGATATCGATGAGATCGAACATTCGCATCTCGTCGTCGAGCAGCGAGAGTGCGGTCTCCGGCTTGAAGCCGCGACCGACCGCCCGGACGACGTCGGGTGCGACGAGCCCGGTGACGGGGTCGCCGACCGACTCGATGGCGACGCTTCCGCTCTCGGAGTCGATGTCCAGTCGGACCTCGGCGCGCCGCTCTATCTCGCGCATCGTCTCGCCGCCCTCGCCGATGAGGACGCCGATACGGTCCTGCGGGACCTTCACGTGCTGCATACACGTCTGCTACCCGTTGCAGCCGTTTAAGGGTTTGTTCGCGGACGTTTCACACGCCCGCCGTCCACTCGCCTCCCGACACAAGTGATTCTGAGTTGATGTTTGTGAACGGTTCTCACGCGCGTGGTCGTGCGACGGAATCCGGTCTACGGCTCCGAGTCGGAGAGCGGGAACCGGTCGGCGGTCGGTCGGCGCGCGCCGATAGGTTTATTGATGTTGTCACTTCAAATACTGGTGACCGGCCAGAGGCTACCTATGACAAGAGAAGACGACTCCGGCGGCGAGCTGGACGTGGAGTACGACCCCGAGTGTGAGAGTTACCGCGCACACCACGATTTCACGAGCGGCACGGAACTCAGCGTCACCGTCGCCGCCGCCGTCGGTGAGGTTCTGGGTTGCGACCCGGCCGACCTCGACGTGAACGAGGTCGTTCATCCCGACGCGTTGAACTCCCTTTTCGGCCCTCGCTACGACGGAACGCCCCGGGAGGGGGGCACGCTCACGTTCCGCCTCGCGGGCTGTTCCGTGACGGTCCACGCCGACGGCGAGGTCGTCATCGACCCCGAGGGCGAACGGCCGTAGCCGACGAACGTCACGGCCGCTCTCAGTTCACGTCGTACTCGCTGCTCGCGAGGTCCAGCAACGTCTGGAGCGTCTCGTCTTCTGCCGCCTGTTGGGTGAACCGGAGCGCGGACTCCCCGTCCGATTCGAGGACTCCGGCGTCTTTGAGCAGCGGGACGTGCGAGGTCGCGAGGGACGTTCGGACGCGCTCTATCCGATCGGGCGTGAGGTCCGGCGCTGGGACGTCTCTCTCCCACGCGGCGACCCGTTCGGCGAGCGTTCGCATCGTCACCGACACGTCGGTTTCGTGTAGATACGCCAGCGCGAACCGACGCCGTTCGTCGCCGAGCAGTCTGTGGATGACGGCGGTCGTGAGCTCCTCGTCCGACCGCTCCCGGTCGGTCTCGTCCCGGACCTCGTCGAACGCGGGCCGGAGTCGCGCTACGACCTCGTCGCCGACTACGTTCGGATCGAGGTGGAAGTGACCGACCGTGTCGGTCTCGGCCAGCAGCGCTTCGACCTCTTCGACGAACTGCACGGCGTCGTCGAGCGAGACGTGCCGAACGAAGTGGGTGAGCGACGTAAAACAGAGGATCGAACGGGTCGGTTTCTCGCACCACTCGTCGAGGTAGAGGCGCATCGCGGTGCCGAGCCCCTTCAAGTTCTCCGGGTCCGACATCGTCGTCAGCGTGATCGGGCTCTCCGGGCGCTCGCCGACGCCGGTCTGTCCCCCGGACCGGGTCATCTCGTCGAAACTGATGACGCCGAGGTCGGTCGGCAGCCCCCCGACGCCGTTCCAGACGTGCTCTACGATGTCGTCGATCGACTCGGTGTAGGTGACCGTGAGAATGCTCAACGGCCGTTCGTCCGGGACCAGCAGCGACTCACACGCCTCGTGACCCGCCACCGCCGTCGAGTCGGTGAGAAGTAGCGTGGTCCGGTCCGTCGCGTCGGAGTCCGGCCGCTCCGCGTCCCCGTCTGCACACTCGGGCCGGGTGTCGTCGGAGTCGTACATGTCGGTCCGACCGTACTATCACTTGGTGTACGTGTGAAAGTAATAAAGATACCGCGTCAACGGTGCTCACACTCACCGATCCGGTTCGACGTCGGTGACGTACTCGTAGAGGTCGTCGTCGTCGACCGCGAGGCCCTGTCGCGTGAAGAACTTCGCCACGTTCCGACAGTCGCGCCTGAGGAAGTCCTCGGCGTTCGGGTGGTGAACGGTCACGGCCTGTCCGAGGTCGATGACCACGAGTTCGCCCGCGTGGACGATGAGATTGTACTCCGAGAGGTCGCCGTGGACCAGGCCCGCGCTGTGGAGCCGTCGCATGTACTCGCGCACCACTTCGTAGGCCGTCTCGGGGTTCTCGACGTTCACCTCGGCCAGTCGCCGGGCGCGGTCCTCCACGAGTCCGACCAGCTCCATCACGAGGACGTTTCGCTCGACTGCGATGGGTTTCGGAACGCGGACCCCGGCGCTGCGGGCGCGTTCGAGGTTGGCGAACTCCTTTTTCGTCCACGCGAGCACGACCTGCTTCTTGTCGTTGCCGATCCCCTCGAAGCGGGGGTCGCCCTCGAGATACTCGCGCATCTGGCGGAAGTTGCTCGCGTTGATGCGGTAGATCTTCACGGCGACGTCGCGGTCCTCCGCGCCGAGCGCCTCGTAGACGTTGGCTTCCTTGCCCGTCGATATCGGCCCGCCGAACGCCTCGATGTAGCCGTCCTGGACGAGTTTGTAGATGGCCGCGAACGTCGCGTCGTCGAACACCGACTGCTCGACCTTGAACTGGTCTGCGTCCTTCAGGCGCTTGCGGAACTCGTCGAACTCGCGGTCGCGGCGACGAGCGATGCGGTCGGCCTCGGTGTCCTCGACGTCTATCTGCTCCCACTCGTCGCCGACGCCCTCGACGGCGTCAGGCTCTATCAGCCCGTACTCGTCGCTCATCTCCGCCCCCCGGTGGATCCGCCGCTGGTCGTGTCGGTGCCGGTCTCGGTCCGCGCGGCGTGCGTGCTGTTCGATGACACGTCAGAATAGGGACGTCACTGAATGTGGCCTTCCTCGCGAAGCTGGTCGGCTTCGGACTTCTCGTATCGCCACGTCACGTCGGCCTTGTCGTCCTGCCAGTCCCAGGGCTCGACGAGGACCACGTCGTCTTCACGAATCCAGATCCGCTTTTGCATCCGGCCGGGAATGCGGGCGATGCGCTCTTTGCCGTCGGCACACCGAACGCGAATTCGGTTCGCGCCGAGCATGTTAGTCACGACGGCAAATACCTCGTCCTCGTTCGGCATTCGGAGGTCTTTGCGACTGTCGGACTCGTTGTCGGCCATGCGTCGAAGTTCGTGGTCGCGAGGTTTAAAACCGCCGACCGGCGGCCGAACGGTCGCTGTCGGTAGGTTTAGGGGGGCGACGCGGCTGGTCGAACTATGCTCGACAAACTCGGTACGAAAGGCGTCGCGGGCGTCGTCGTCCTGCTTTCCGGCCTCGGTCTCGTCGCGTGGCAAGCGCCCATCGTCGCCGCCGGCCTCGCGCTCGTGGTCGCCGGTCTCGGCCTCGTCGTCAGCGGTCTCGCCGAGTCGGTAATGCGGGCGTTCGGGATGGCCTGACGCGCGACCGACGCGCTTTCACGCTCTCCGCCCCTCGACGGACGCATGTCCCGCTCCGACGTCCGCTCTGGCGCCACGACGCGCCGCCGCCTGCTCGCTGCCGCGGCCCTCCCGGCGTTCGCGTCGCTCGCTGGCTGTGCGGTCGGACCGCTCGCCGACCGACCGACCGGAACGCTTCGCGTTCGCGTCCGAAACCACTCGGACGCCGCCCACCGGGTCGTCGTGCGAATCTTTCTCGACGACGAACGGGCCGCCGCGTTCGAGGGGTCGGTCAGGCTCGACCCGGCCGAGGAGGTCCCGTACACCGAACAGCGCTGGGACGACGCCGTCGAAGACGTCGCCGACGAGACGCCGTACCGGGTCGTCGTGCTCGTCGACGGCGAGCGGTTCAGAAAAGAGGACGTCGCGAACTGCATCGCCGACGAGGGGACCGTCCGGGGCTACGAACAGATCCACGTCTCGATTCAGGACGACGGGACGACGATCCTGACCGACGACTGTCCGGCGAACTAGGGCGGTCCGTCACCGCCCGGTCGACGCCACGCGGTCGGCTCGCCCCGCGACACCCGCGGTCGTCACTCGCCGCCGGTCCGGCCCTTCATCCACCAGCCCGAGGCGATGCCGACCGTCGCCACGGCGGACCCGACCGCGACGCCCGAGAGGAAGCCGTCGTCGCCGTCCTCTCCGGGCTCGACGTCGGCGCGACGCTGTACGCTCGCGTCGCGGGG
>JGI1689J12820_1000184_pt1 | contig 10764 bp, 8 predicted proteins | sample PRCRCaboRojoPR_6_FD_12820 | JGI IMG/M metagenome (IMG submission 12820)
ACACCGCGAAGAACTGGCGGAGGAGACAGAATCCTTAGCGCATTGGTGCTTAAACTGGTCTAATATTTTTAAGCAAGGGCCTTGTGCCAGCGCAGAATAACGTCTTTCTTGGTTTTCATGTTAAATCCTCTCTCAAAATATGCTTTAGTTCCCCGATATTTCCGACTTTTAAGAAGAGACCTTAATTCTCTAATTTTATTCTTACTTAAGCACAACTCTGTCTTTGAAACAAATAGGCGTACGGGCCAAGACCATTTTACCTTAATTGAGTGTCGGTAACGTGCTTTTCCCTGTCGGGGAACTCTTTCTCAAACGATTCTAATTCTTCGTTTTCTACCTCGAAAGCAGGGTCTTCGATAAATTTACCATTAATTCCAACTAAACCTGTATCGTAAAGTTCTAATACCATAAACGCATCGGGATTTTCTCCCTCAGAGGTTGTTATAGCGTAATTTTTTGCGCTCTCAAACCCAAATCTGCGGTAATATTCTGGATCTCCAAATAAAAAGACCCCTTTGTAATCCAGTGACTTTGCTTTTTGGAGAGAATTATTGACCAATAAGGAACCAATCCCTTTTCCCTGATATGAAGGTAATATGCTCAACGGTCCCAGACACAGAACCGTATATTCTTGGTTCTGGTTATTACTTACTTTTGCCTCTGAATAAACTATATTACCAACGATTTTACTGTTCTCGCTGGTATCACAGGCTACGAAATCCAGTTCTTCTACAAAGGCTTGAGACTTCCTTAGCTTATGGAGAATCAAATGTTCATCACAACCGGGCTGGTAAACATCCCAGAAAGCTTCCCTAACCACATTTTCCGTCTCTCTATAATCCTCTTCCGTTTCTAATCTTATTATTATGTTTTTCATCCTGTGCTCTTCCTGTTGCTGCAACATTTTATCAAATTCACGCAGAATACCCCCAGCCTTTGACCGGGGATAGCGCAATTCAAGCGATTTCTTTACTCTTAAATAAGCCCTTAAACCTGGTTGAGGCCCCGAGATAGTTTCTTTATTGTGCTAGCAGTTCACATCCTCTTTAAAAAAGAAGCCGACCGATTTCTCAAGATGAAGATAAAATACTGCGTCTTATTTTTCAAAAGTACCCCGGAGAGGACTTGGAATAGTTTTATTGAAATAAATTTTGAAAATTTACGAAAAACACCCGTCCTCTGGGCGGAGATAGAGCTACTCTTGCGATTTCTGTACTTTCGGTGTTATGTTAGGAATTTTTAGTATAATGGGTTTGAGGTGTTAGAATCTAAGCTTACAAGAGATGGAGTTATTTGGTTTTCCGAAGATTATTTTTCTAAAAGCCACCACCCGGAGGAGGGAAAGGAATAAATGGTAACTCTGAGAACACAAACTTGTACCGTCACCCAAGATGCGAGTTAGCACTAACGTCGCCGACATGCGGGAGGATCCGGAATCGGCTGCCCGGAGGTCCAGTCAGCTTTTGTTTTACGAAGAAGTTAACGTACTCGACCAAAAAGCTGGCTGGTTCCTGGTCTCGGGAGCTGACGGTTATTCCGGCTGGGTTCGGGAGGATTATCTGTCGGAGTTCGAACTTTCCGGAGATGAGGTCACCGTCACAGAGCCGACAGTAAAAGTATGGGATGATTACGGTGACCTGGTAGGAAGGTTGAGCTTCGGGACGAACCTGAGAGGTTCCTTTACCGGTGGATATCTGGCCTTTGAGGCGCCGTCGGGCAAAGCCCGGAGGATTCGGGAGGGGTACGTAAAGAGGCCCGGGGAACTAGCGGAGGTCGACCTTATAACCCTATCTATGCAGTTTATCGGTATTCCTTACCTCTGGGGCGGGACGTCTGCCTTTGGCTTTGACTGTTCAGGGTTCGTTCAGCGACTATTTAGTTACTGCGGAAAAAATCTACCCAGAGATACGGGCGAGCAGGAAAATCGGGGTAAAAAACTACCGCTCGACGACCTGCGCGACGATTTTTCTCCCCTCCAGCCGGCCGACCTGCTGTTTTTCGAAGGACACGTCGGGATCTACCTCGGTTCGGGAGAAATGATCCATTCCTCTAGAACTCTAAACGGCGTCTATACAACTGACCTGAACAGTGAAACGGATTACGTCAAGAAATTAAGAGAAACTTATCTTTGCGCCCGAAGGCCGGAAGGCGGCCAGATGAATTCCCCGAAAGGTGATGGTTGATCATGTCAGCGTCGCACTCAGATAAAATTCAGGACAATCTCGGCCGACTGTTAATGGTCGGATTCCACGGCCCCGAGCCTGATCGCCACCTGGGGCGGATGATCGATGATTTCGGGGTTGGGGGAGTGATACTTTTCCGGCGCAATATAGAAGGCCCGGATCAGTTGAGAAAACTGACCGGAGAGATACAGGAGATTGCCAGAGACGCAGGGTATTCTGAACCCCTATTAATAGGCATAGATCAGGAAGGCGGCATGGTTAACCGTATCACGGACGGGGTTGCCCTATCTCCGGGGAATATGGCTCTGGGTGCACTCCGNGACCAGGAGGCAACGCGTACTGTTGGCAGGATAGTCGGAAACGAACTGGCAAGCCTTGGAGTCAATATGAACTTCGCCCCGGTCCTCGACCTCGTGAGGGACNCCGACAACCACCTCGGAACCCGCTGTTTCGGAGAAGATCCGGAGCTGGCAGGACAACTTGGTTCCCAGTATGCCCGGGGTCTGGCGGATTCGGGCGTTATTCCCGTGGGAAAACATTTCCTCGGTTACGACGGTTCGACCACCGATCCTCACCTGGAGCTCCCGGTTAACCCTCTCCCGCGGGGCGATCTGGAGAGTTCGCTCGAACCCTTTAAGATAGCCCGAGATCAGGTCGGCGGGATAATGAGCGCCCATATAGTCCTGGAAGCCTACGACGACCACCCGGTAACCCTTTCCGGGACTGTAATTAAGGACCTGCTAAGAGAGCGAATCGGGTTTACCGGCCCGGTGGTAACGGACTGCCTGGAGATGGGGGCGATAGAGAGGAAGTACGGCACGGGGGAGGCGGCAGTAAAAGCAGTCAAGGCCGGCAACGATCTGTTAATAGTATCGCACCACGAAGAGAAGCAGGTTGAAGCACTGGAAGCCTTGAAAGAAGCTCTGGCGGGCGGCCAGCTGAGTCGGGGGCGGATAAAAAGAGGACTAGGGAGGCTTTCGACCGTCAAACCGGATTTCGACGAAGGACCGAGGCCACGCTTTTCACTCGAAGACGACAAAAATGCCCTGGCCCGATATGCCGGTAAGGCGATTACCCCGGTAAAGCAAACGAAACTCCCTATATCTCCCGAGGAGGACCTGTTATTGGTGGTACCGCAGATATCCGGCCGGTCGCTTTCCGAGGTTCAGGACGAGGAAACGACCGTTGTTTCTCCGGGGGATTACCTTAAATCGATGGGATATAGCCCCGACGAAATAATCTACGACTCGAGTCTGGCTAACTCCGAAAAAATACTGGAAAGTTCGGAAGATAGGGATAGAGTCGTCATTTTGGTTCTCGATCCGGAAGACGTGCCGCGAAAATTGCTCGGGGAACTCGCCCAGTTGCCCCCGCGGGTTTTGCTGGTGGGGGTCGAGAAACCGTGGGGATTAGAGGAATTACCCAACGAGGAACTGCTCCTTACCTATGGACATACTGAATCCAGCCTGCGGGGACTGGCGCTGGTGCTGGCGGGAGAAGTAATACCGGAAGGCGTATCGCCCGTCGAACTATAAAAGTTCTTCCCGGTACGGTGCTTGTGCTCCAGGTGTTCCGGTTTGAGTAATTTACAGATATGAAGTTAATTTGAGAAGGTTTAAATTTTGTTATATCATCTATACCACCAAACGCGAGGTGGAGTGTGCAAACTTTCGCGAGTTCGAGAAAGCTTAATGCCGTGGTCGTCCTCCTGGCCTTCTTGCTGGCATTTGTTCCTCACTATTTAGGTTTTGCCTCTGCCGAAGAAACTAATGTTGAAAGGCTACTCGAGGAGCTGAGCCTGGAGGAAAAGATCGGCCAGATGGTTATGGCAAGGGTTCTCGAAGGATCTGACGGTAAGCCATCCGAACGGACGAAACAATTGATTCAACAGCTAAACGTAGGTTCTCTTCTGTTTTATAGCTTCAAAGATCCCGGATTTGCGGCCCGACAGGCAAATCTGATGCAGCGGTGGGCCGAAAACGCCTCGCCCGATATTCCTCTTCTGATCGGTTCCGACTTCGAATTTGGACCCAAAACCAACATCCACAGTGGAGCTACGTCTTTTCCTCAGCAGATGGGCATTGGCGCTACGGGTGATCCGGAACTGGCCCGAAAATCGGCGGCCATAACCGCGAAGGAGGCTAGGGCAATGGGGATACACTGGAACTTCGCTCCGGTCGCCGACGTCAACTCAAATCAGGATAACCCAGTGATCGGTGTCCGTTCTTACGGGGCAAGTTCCAATGAAGTCGGCGAGTTCGTAGCGGCGGCAGTCAGGGGCTATCAGGACAACGGGATGATAGCTACGCCGAAACACTATCCCGGCCACGGCGACACTTCGGTCGATTCACACTACGATCTGCCAAAAGTAAGCTTCGGGCGGGATAAGCTCGAACGCCACCTCGCACCTTTTCGGGCCGGGATTAACGCCGGTGCGGACGCGATAATGACGGCTCATATAATAGTAGAAGACCTCGATCCCGATTTACCCTCCACGCTTTCCGGGAAAATACTTACGGGTCTGTTACGGGAGGGCCAGGGATTCGAAGGCGTAATCGTAACCGACGCCCTGAACATGGAAGCGATCGAGGAGAATTTTGGCAAGGCCGAGGCCGCGGTGAAATCCGTTCGGGCCGGGAGTGACGTGCTGATGTCGGCGGGCAATTACTGGGACGTCATCGAAGTTCACGACGGACTGGTAGAGGCCGTGAAAACAGGCGAAATTTCCGAAGAGCGGATCGACCAATCGGTCCGGAGAATACTCAAATTAAAAATCGAATACGGGCTCTTTTCCGGTACCAACCGGGTGGATCCCGAAGCCGCCTCCAAGATAGCTGGAAAGCCGAAATCCAGGCGGTTTGCGGAAAAGCTCGCTTCGGAAACGATAACGCTCGTGAAGAACGAGGGCGGTCTTGTACCTCTGAAGGACGAGACCTCCAGCGTTGCCCTGATAGGGGTAAAGGACTCGATAAACCAGCTAAAGAAAGAGCTGGAGGAGTCTTCTCCAAAGCTGGATATCCGGGTCTATCGGACGCCGCAGTCTAGCCGTTATAACAACTGGAGCCCATCCGAAGCTGCGATCGATAAGGCAGTTGAAGTCGCGACGGGAACGGATTACGCGGTTCTTTTGACCTATTCGCGCGGAAAAATGCCTCAGAGCCAGGTAAAGCTCGCAAAAGANCTTCTGGCTGCCAATGAGAATCTGGTGGTTGTTGCCGAGGGGCTGCCTTACGATATCGAGCTGTTCCCTGAAGTTCCCGCTTATATCGCCACCTACGCTTACAACAGGTGGAACTCGCCCGCTGGAGGCCACGACCTGATGACGGAAGCTACGGCAAGACTTCTTGCCGGCGAAATAGAACCGGGAGGTAGTTTGCCCGTACCTGTAAAACCGATCGATGGGGAATGATTCAGGCTGATGAGACCGTTACACGCGAGGTGATAAAGGGCTACGCAGGTTGGTAACTTTTAGCCAATAGTTAAAGTTTTATTTAACCCAGGGGGGTTGAAAATGAAAAAATTGACGGCTTTACTTATTGTCTTCTCACTTCTGGTAGTTGGGCTTTCCGGAGTGGTGTTTGCCGATACGAAATTGCGGGTCTGGACCTTCTGGAGTAAAGACTGGGTCCAGCCGGCGATCGACGAGTTCAGCGAGACCCATCCCGACGTAAAAGTCGAGTATCAGCAACTGACGTGGAGTCACGGACTGGACAAAATCACGGCGGCAGTTTCAGCCGGTAACGCGCCGGACGTCGTCGAACTCGGATCTACCTGGATGGGACAGTTCGTCGAAAGTGACGCGTTGAGTTCCCTCGACGTCTCCGATATAAAAGACGAATACACGGGCTGGCTGGGGGCTACGGTCAAGGGTGGAGTCTACGGTATACCCTGGTTCGGCTCGACGAACGTGGTTTACTATAACAAGGAACTGATGGAAGAAGCCGGACTCGACCCGGAGAACCCGCCCAGCACCTGGTCCGAATTAAAGGCGGCCTCCGAAGCAATAAATAACCTTGGCCCCGGGACCAGCGGGTTCTCGTTGAAAATAGGCGGTAAATTCACGACCTGGCAGAAGTTCCTGCCGTTTGCCTGGTCGAACGGAGGACAGGTGCTCTCGGAAGACTGGACCGAGGCGAAACTGGACTCCGAACCTTTCGTCGGAGCCCTGAAGTTTTACAATTCGCTCAAACCGTCTTCCCTCGTCTCAACCCAGGAAGAAGCCCGTCAGGCTTTCTACCTCGGCCGACTGGGAATGATCTACGACGGACCTGGACTCAATATAGACAAGGAAGCTCCCGACATGGAATACGTCACCTCGATCCTGCCCAGGCCGGACAAGGAAGGAGCAAGTTCGGTCGGATTTTCCGGCGCCGACTTCCTTACGGTCCCGAAACAGTCCGACAACAAGGAGCTGGCAACGGAGATGGCCATAGAACTTTCACAGGGCAACCTGATATCGAGCCACGTAAATACTCTACTGCCGTTCTATCAGGAGGACCTGGCGAAACTACTGGAGTCCCACCCGGAACTGGAATCCTTCGCTGAGGCAATGGAGAACGCGACGTCTCCTCCGCCACATCCGCGCTGGGTCTCAATTCAGGAAGCAATCACCAAGTCAGTGGAGGCAACTCTGCTCGGTCGGGGCTCGCCCGAGTCGAACCTTTCGGAAGCACAGAAGACGGTCGGCCAGATAATCGAGGAGTACCGCTCGGAATAGCCGAATCTTAACTGCGGTGATTTACATAAAGGGGAGGTTCGCGCCTCCCCTTTTTATCTCTTTGGCGGAAATCTTCGACTCGATCGAACAGATCTGAGTTCGAAAAGATATCAGCGAGGTAATTAATGGCAAACAAGAGGAAGTTTTCCACTTTTATCCTCCTTTCACCCTGGATAGTCGCCTTTATCGCGTTCAGCCTCTATCCGGTCGGCTACTCGCTTTATCTCAGCTTCTCAAAATATAACCCGCTTGCCGGCCAGGCGCCCCAGTTCATAGGCCTCGGAAATTACAAAGAGATAATCCAGGATCCCGCTTTCTGGCAGGCCGTCAAAAATACGGTAATTTTCGTTGTCGGTACCATCCCCGTTACTACGGCCATCGCGATAGTGCTGGCGGTCTTCCTGAACCAGAAGATCCGGTTTCGAAGTTTCTTCCGGGCAAGTTACTTCGTCCCGGTGATGACTTCGGTGATCGTTATCTCGACCATATTTACCTATATCTACAGCCCGTACGGCCTGTTAAATAGCTTCCTCAACCTCTTCGGCATCCAGGGCAAGAACTGGTTGCTCAATACGAATTTCGCCCTGCCGGCGATCATGCTGATGATGATCTGGGCGAGTTTCGGCTATTATACCGTGCTCTTTCTGGCCGGGCTCCAGAATATCCCGGAAGAGATCTACGAGTCGGCCGCCATCGACGGAGCTTCCTCGGTCCAGCAGTTTTTCCGGATAACGCTGCCGCTGCTTCGCCCGATGCTGATTTTCGCTCTGGTGATAAATACCATCAGGTCCTTCCAGATATTTTCCCAGATCTTCGTTATGACCCAGGGCGGTCCGCTGGGCTCGACCAGGACGGTTGTCTACTACCTGTACAACATGGGATTCCAGAAGTTCAGGATGGGTTACGCTTCCGGAATCGCCTACCTGCTGTTCGTCATAATTTTGATCTTTTCCGTGATCCAGATGAAGTCGCTCTCCTACGAAGAGCAGTTTTACGGGAGGTAGGAGGTTATGGCTCAAACGGCGAGACGAACTTTACTTTACATCTTCCTGAGCCTGATAGCGATAGTTGCTATATTCCCCTTCGTCCTCATGGTGCTGACTTCGCTCAAACAGGGCGGGGCGGCGCTAACCAGTATCGCGAAACTTATCCCGGAAAATCCGACCCTTAAGAACTTCGTGGAGGTATGGGTCGCGGATTCCTTCGGAATATATTTCCGGAATACGGCCCTTATTACCGCCGCGGTCATCCTCGGTAATATCGTGCTGGATTCCATGGTGGCTTACGCGCTTTCCCGGAAGAACTTCCTCGGCAAACGGGCCATGTTCCTCGTGATCATTGCCAGGATGATGATCCCAATTCAGGTACTGATCATCCCGATTTACGTCCTGATGCACTGGCTTCAACTTTACGACACGCTTGCCGCTTTAATCCTGCCGACTCTGGTCCAGGGCTTCGGTATATTTTTGTTGAAACAGTACTTCGACGGCATTCCAAAGTCCCTCGACGAGGCCGCTATTATGGACGGGGCCAACGACTTCCAGATACTCTGGCGGATCATAATGCCTCTCGCCAAACCCGCGATAGCGGTGCTGGTAATAAATACCGCCCTGACGAGCTGGAACGCCTTCCTGCTACCGCTTATTCTGACCTCGTCCCAGGGCACCAGGACCCTTAGTCTCGGCCTGGCTCTTTACAGCAGCAGGTACGGGGTGGACTTCATCAATCAGATGGCGGCGTCGAGCATCTCCGCCCTGCCCATTCTGGCGATTTTCTTGGTCTTCCAGCGTCAGATCATCTCCGGCTTGACCAAGGGAGCGCTTAAACAGTAGAGAAATTTGCGGTGGGCCAGATTGCTGGCTAGCTTGTCGCCCGTAACTCCTCCATAATTGCCTCCATGGCGTCCTCTACGTTGGTCCGAACTTCCGAGGGCGAGTCTATTCGCTGGTCGCTGTAAAAAATGTTTTCTCCTCTACCGGATACGGCATTTACTGCTACGACCGGAACCGGTCTGCCGTTACCTTTCTTTTTTAGGACAAGTCCGGTGCGAGCGTCCTCGTCTTCTTTTGCCAGTCGGATCTCGTACCTGTCCTCGTTGGCCGATAGTTCTTTTTTGGTTATCTCTTCGGATCCGTTAACGACTTTTGCGAGAGCCTCATCGACAAGATTTTTTAAATCCACGTTGTCTTTCACGTTGCTCACCTCTGAAAAATGAATTTCTGTTTTTTCAATTGTTCGCCGGTTTTGACGAACCTTGTTTTTCGGGCCGGAAAGGTTATTTCCCGGGAAGAACGAAAGCCGATATTCCCCGCTGCACCCGTTTTCGTTAGATAAACTACGAGAAAACGAAGCGAAGGAGATTTTGGCCACTACCCGCTAATGAGCGGCCCCTTTACCGAAATAAAGCTGGGGGGGGGGGGGGGGCAGATTGAAGTAGGTAATTGGGGCTGGCCTGAATGGCCACCCCGTATGAGAAACACTCCTGGGCGTTGCGGAAATAGAAAGGTTTACCGATGGCTGGTCGGTTGCTTTAGTCCGAGATGATTGGAATAAGTGTTCTTCATAGTTAGTCACTGGTACCACCCAGAAGCAGAAAATGATCGAAAGTTATGTTAGTGCCGAAAAAACTCATTTTCAAGGGTAAAATTTAGTTTGTCATTCGTTTAGGCTGTAAAGTTTAATTATAGCAAAACTTAGCCCCAGTTAGATTACAAATCGTCCATAATTATGAACCTGAGTTGCGCGGCTTTTGAAGCAGATCTTTCCCCGCAATGACAAGGTAGCAAAGTTCCTACTTAACCCAAAATACCGTCTAGGGGTGGAGTGGTTTGGGGTAAATGCTACCTTCTTGAAAAAATTGCTCGCCCCGATTACATTCAAGTTCGCCGACGTTAGGGTATTTATTCGCTTTCGGTCAGATTTTTTCGTTAATGTTATTCCCGGAGGATGAGGGTTATGGCAGAGGTCAATTACGAGGAAGGTAAACTTTGCTGGGACGGGGTTTCCGTGGAGTCTATCTGCGAGGAGGTTCGTACGCCTTTCTACCTCTACAGTTACGAAAAGCTGATTGAGAACCTGAACAGGTATGAAGAAGCCTTTTCCGATTTACCCGCGACCATCTGTTACGCCCTCAAAGCCAACAGCAACGGTGCCCTGCTGGCAATAATGAATAGGGAGGGCCTGGGCGCGGACGTGGTGTCGCGGGGAGAACTAAAGAGAGCCCTTGCCGCCGGGATTCCGGCGAGCAAGATCGTGTTTGCCGGGGTCGGAAAGACAGGGGACGAGATCATTTATGGGTTAGAAAAAAATATTCTTGCATTTAACGTGGAGTCGCGGGAGGAGCTTGAACGTATCGCCGAACTGGCCCGAACTCACGATAAAGTCGCCCCGGTATCGATCCGGGTAAATCCCGACATCGATCCCAGAACGCACCCCTATATCTCCACCGGTCTGCGGGAAAACAAGTTCGGCCTTGACTTTGCCGGGGCGGAAAAAGGCTACGAGTTCGTAAAAGGGAACAAGTATCTCCGAGCCGTCGGCATCCACTTCCATATAGGTTCCCAGATTACCGACACGGGACCCTTCCGGGCAGCCATCGAAAGGGTCGTGGAGTTTATAAAAAAAACCAGACGCAAGGGCTTGGAATTTCGGTTTATGGATATCGGGGGCGGTCTCGGTATCGACTACGAAAGGACCGAACCGGTCCCTGATATCGAGGAGTACGCGGAAGCGGTAAAGGAGTCGGTGGACGGCCTCGAGCCGCGGCCCGAGGTAATAGTGGAGCCGGGCCGTTCCATAGTTGGCCCAGCGGGGATGCTTGTGTCGGAGGTAACTTACGTGAAGGAAAAGAGCGGCAGGATTTTT
>JGI1689J12820_1000186_pt1 | contig 10700 bp, 12 predicted proteins | sample PRCRCaboRojoPR_6_FD_12820 | JGI IMG/M metagenome (IMG submission 12820)
CGCGCGCGCTCACGGAACTGCTCGGGCGCGAGTACGCGAGCGTCGAGGAGTACGAGACCGACCTCGAACGTAACGCCCGGGTCCTCCGCCGGGCGAACCCCTCGCATGCGTCGCTGTTCTCCGCGATGCGCAGCGTCGTCGACGGCGTCGCCGGACGGGCGGACACGGTCGCAGACGCCAAAGCGCTGACCCGCGAGACCATCGACGGGGTCGTCGAGGATATCGAACTCGGGAAGCGGCGGGCGGCCGAGAACCTCGCGGAGACCATCGAGGACGGCACGACGTTTCTCACCCACGACTACTCGACGACGGTGCTCGAAGGGGTCGAGACGGCCGCCACCGCGGGCCGACACCTGACCGGCTACGTCACCGAGGCGCGACCGCGGTATCTCGGTCGGAAGACCGCGCGGACCCTGGCCGAGATCGACCGCGTCGACACGCACCTCCTCGTCGACGCCGCCGCGGCCCACGCCCTCCGCGAGGCCGACCGCGTGATTCTGGGACTGACCTGCGTCGTCGACGACACCTACTACAACCGCGTCGGAACCTTCCCGATGGTCGCAGTCGCGAACGAACTCGACGTTCCGGTCACCGTCGTCGGGTCGAGTTCGAAGCTCATCGACGAAGGGTTCGTCTTCGAGGAGGAGGAGCGCCCGCCCTCGGAGATCATGCTCGAACCGGCGGAGGGCTTCGAACTCGAGAATCCCACCTACGACGCGACGCCGCTCGACCTCGTCGACGAGATCGTCACCGACGAGGGCGTGCGGACGCTCTGAATCCGGTCGCACCCCGCGTCGCCCCCGAAATCGGTCAGTCGCTCGCCGCTCTCGTCGTCAGCCCGGATCCCATCGGCGGGTCGCTCGTCCCCGGCACTCATCCGTGTCTGNCCACGTGATAGACGACGCCCCAGNCGAACGAGAGNCCGANCATNACCACCAGAGTNCCGGCAAACTNCCGCGAGAACGGCGTGCCNGTCGTCGTCGCGAGGACNCGACCGACCGNGGCGGAGGCCTCTGCNAGCGATGGCGTGTACGTCCAGACNTACTTCGAGAGGNTCGACCCGAGAATCATNCTCACGAACGCGGCCGAGGCGTGCGAACCGCCCGTCTTGGCAGGCATGTCAGACGATCTGAACGCCCCGATCTTCAGCTTTCGGGTGTCCCTCACGCGGTGTCGTCAGCGCTTCTCGCCGGACACCGACAGCGACGGCCGTTACCAGCGCCAGCGTCGCGCGACGCCCCACGGGTCGGAGCCACGACTTATCAGCGCCGGAGCAGATCCGAGAGTTTGTCGCGGATGCGGCCGTTCTCGCCGAGTTTGAGGTAGTAGGCGTCGCCGCCGTCCTCGTAGTAGTTGTCGATGCGACGCTTGCGCTCGAAGCCGATGTGTTCGTAGAACGCCAGCGCCGACTCGTTGCTCGCTCGCGCGTGACAGGAGACCGACGAGTGGTTCCGGGCGACCTCCGCGACCAGCCGTCGGCCGTAGCCCTTCCCCCGGTGGTCTGGCGAGACCGCGAGAAAGAGAATGTAGCCGTCGCGTCGCGTCGACGCGAAGCCGACGAGCGTCTCGTCCTCGTAGAGGAGATGCGTCGTCGCGCGTCGGTAGGCGTCGGTGAAAAAGCCCCGTCGCTGTTTGAGCACGTCCTCTCGCTTCCTGATGCGCTCTTTCAGTTCCCACGCCGCTTCGACGTGGTCTGCGTTCCCGGGGCCATCGACCCGTGTCTCCACGTTGACGCTCACTACCACACCATACTGGAGTGGAGAATATAATTCCACCGTCGCGCCGGTCCGAACTGTTTTGACGCCGTCGACAGAAGATACTGGCGATGCCACGCCACGCGGGAGAGTGCGAGAGACGATGACCGGAAGCTACCGGCTCCGCGACCACACTGCGGACGTCGGCGTGGAGGCCTCGGGCGACACGCTCGGGGCCGTCTTCGCCGCGCTCGGCGACGGACTCGCGGCCGCGCAGTGCGACGAGATACCGGCCGACGTCGGCGAGCGCTTCTCGGTTTCGGTGCGCGCGGAGGGCCGCGAGGCGCTGCTGTTCGACTACCTCGACCAGCTCATCTACGAGCGCGACGTTCGGAGCGTCCTCCCGGTCGACAACGACGCGTCGGTGGCCCGCGACGGCGACGTGTGGGTCGTCGACGGGACGGCACGCGGCGTCCCGCTTTCCCGCGTCGACGCCCGCGAGGTGAAGGCGGTCACCTACTCCGAGATGCGACTCGAGGAGACCGACGGCGGCTGGGAGGGTTACGTCGTCTTCGACGTCTGAGACGGCGCGGTACCGCGGCGAACGCCCGCCTCGCGTGCCGGTCGTAGACCGGCGGGTCCGGAACCCTATTGCCCGTGGACGGTGATGCCCTACACATGACTACGCGGGAGTTCGACGGCATCACGCTCGAACGTGTGCGACGCTACGTCTGGGAGATCGAACGGGAGGGCGACATGGGCGTCCCGGCGCGCGTGCTGGCGAGCGAGAAGCTGCTCGAACAGATCGGCGACGACCTCACGCTCACGCAGCTGAAAAACTCGACTCACCTGCCCGGGATGACGAAGTACGCCGTCTGCATGCCCGACGGCCATCAGGGGTACGGCTTCCCCGTCGGCGGCGTCGGTGCCATCGACACCGAAGACGGCTGTATCTCGCCGGGAGCGGTCGGCTACGACATCAATTGCGGCGTTCGGATGATGAAAACGAACCTCTCCTACGAGGACGTCGAGGGCAAAGAGCAGGAGCTCGTAGAGAAGCTCTTCGCCAACATCCCGAGCGGGCTCGGAGCCGGCGGCGTCGTCGAGACCGACAAGGGGACCCTCGAAGAGATCCTGGAGCGCGGGATGCGCTGGGCGCTCGACGAGGGCTGGGCCGTCGAGGACGACCTCGAACACTGCGAGGACGAGGGGTTCCGCCCGGAGGCCGACGCGAGCGCGGTCTCGGAGAAGGCGAAAGACCGCGGTCGGAAACAGGTCGGCTCGCTGGGCTCGGGCAACCACTTCCTCGAGGTCCAGCGCGTCACCGACGTCTACCGTCCGGAGATCGCCGAGGAGTTCGGCCTCGAACCGGACCAGGTCGTCGTCCTCATCCACTGCGGGAGCCGGGGGCTCGGCCACCAGACCTGCACCGACTACCTCCGAGAGATCGAACAGAAGCACGCCGACCTGCTCGAAGAGCTCCCCGACAAGGAGCTGGCGGCGGCCCCCGCCGGCAGCCGACTCGCCGACGAGTACTACCGCGCGATGTGCGCCGCGATCAACTTCGCGTGGACGAACCGCCAGCTCATCATGCACCAGACGCGGAAGGTCTTCGAGAGCGTCTTCGACCGCGATTGGCGCGACATGGAGATGCACCTGCTCTACGACGTCGCCCACAACATCGCCAAGAAGGAGGTCCACGAGGTCGGCGTCGACGAGGAGGGCGTCGCCGTCCCCGACGAGGACGCCGTCGACACCGAAGAGCGCGAACTGTACGTCCACCGGAAGGGCGCGACGCGCGCGTTCCCCGCCGGTCGTCCGGAGCTGCCGCCGGCGTACGCCGACGTCGGCCAGCCGATCATCATCCCGGGGAGCATGGGCTCGGGGAGCTACGTCCTCCGCGGCGGCGAGGAGTCGCTGAGTCTCACCTTCGGGTCGACGGCCCACGGCGCGGGACGGCTCATGAGCCGGACGCAGGCCAAAAAGGAGTACTGGGGCGAGACCGTACAGGACGAGCTTCGCGAGCAACAGCACATCTACGTGAAAGCCCAGAGCGGCGCGACCGTCGCCGAGGAGGCCCCGGGCGTCTACAAGGACGTCGACGAGGTGGTCCGGGTCAGCGACGAACTCGGCATCGGCGACAAGGTCGCCCGGACCTACCCCATCTGCAACATCAAGGGATAGTCGTCCGCGGCCGCGCCGTCGCCGGCGTGCAGTCGTCCCGGCGCGTGTACGCCCGTCGTCTCCGCGGAGCACAACTGCTAAGCGCACCTTCTCCGTGGTGAGGACATGGAGATTCCACCCTTCGAACTCGAACGCTGGTTCGACGAGTACGAACCGGACGCCGACGTGATGCTCGCCGAGAGCGGCGTCCGGAGCCTCTCGGCCGACCGGTTCGACCTCGACGTCGGCGCACTCGGCTACGTGATCCCGACCGACGGCGACCCCGCGTTCCGCCGAGAGATCGCCGAGCGCTACGACCGCACCGCAGAGGAGGTCGTGCTGACCTGCGGCACGCAGGAGGCGGATTATCTCACCTTCACCTCGCTGCTGGAAAAAGACGACCACGCGGTCGTCGTCACGCCGACCTACCAGTCGCTCCAGACCGTCCCGGAGACCATCGGCTCGGTGACGACCGTCGCGACCGAACCGCCGAACTGGGAGCTACGGGTCGACGCGGTCGCGGAGGCGATCCGGCCGGAGACGCGCGCCGTGATCTTCACGAACCCGAGCAATCCGACCGGGAAGTACTACGACCCCGACGCGGTGGGCGCGCTCTACGACCTCGCGGTCGACGCGGACGCGTATCTCGTCGTCGACGAGGTGTACCGCATGCTCGCCGAGGACCCCTACGAACCGGCGGCCGCGCTGGGACCGCGGGCCATCTCGACGGCGGGCGTCTCGAAGTCCTACGGACTGGCGGGTGCCAGGGTCGGCTGGACGGTGGCCGCGCCCGACATCGCAGACCGCGTCCGCGAGTGGAAGGACTACACCACCATCTCGCCGCCGAAACTCGGCCAGCACGTCGCGCGGCAGGCGCTCGGCGAGCAGGAAGCGGAGATCATCGACGCGAACCGCGCGCACGCGAGGAGCAACCGCGAGCGCGTGGCCGCCTTCGTCGACGAGTACGGGCTGGAGTGGTACGAACCCACCGGCGTCAACGCCTTCCCGACGGTCCCGGACGGCTTCGAGACCGGCGAGGAGTTCTGTCGCACTCTCTACGAGGAGGAGAGCGTCGTCCTAGCGCCGGGCGACGTGTTCGGCCACCCCGACCGGTTCCGGATCGGGTTCGGGCTCCCGACCGACGAACTGACCGAGGGACTCGAACGCGTCGGTCGCCACATCGAGCGACGGCAGTCCTGAGTCGCGGCCGTGCGGGGACTCACGCNANNCGAGNTCAGGGNCCGATNCGGACGTACTCGCTCTCGGGTCGGGCCTCGACCTCCTCGCCGTCCTCGTAGCGGACGAAAGAGAGGTAGAACGGTTCGCCACAGCCCGGGTCCCCCTCGCTTTCGCTCGCCGGTTCGGCGTCGCCGCCCGCGTCGCCCGCCCGGATCGTCTTCGACGCGTCGGTGTCCTCGCCGCAGACGAACCGGACGCCGTCGGCGTCCTCGAACGCCTCGTCCGGCGCGGCGTACTCCCAGCCAGCCAGCGGGTAGGGCGTGACCGACTTGTCCGCGAGGTAGCCCTCGCGCTGGAGTTCGACGTACGTCCCGCAGTGCGGACAGTAGTACGTGACGGGGTAACTCATCGAGATTCCGTAGGTGCCACGGCGGCTTAACCCCCGTGCCGGCGCGCGCCGGTCAGTGACCCGACGGGCCGCCGTCGACGTAGCGAAACGCGACGCCGGCGCGCTCGGCCGTCAGCGCGTCGCGCTCCGAGTCGCCGACGAAGACGGCCCGCTCGGGCAGGACGTCGAGCGAACGGAGGGTCGCGAGCAGCGGTTCGGGGTCGGGCTTGTGCGTCGCGACCGTGTCGCGGCCGACCACCGCGTCGACGTATCGGTCGAGGTCGTGGACCGAGAGTCCGCGCCGGACGGCGCGCTCGGCGTTGAGCGAGCAGACGCCCACGGGGACGTTGTGGTCTTCGAGTCGGTCGGCGAGCGGGAGCCGTTCCGATAGCTTCGCTCCCTCGCACTCGTGTTCGGAGATGACAGTCTCCACCTCGTCGCGGAGACCGGCCTCGTCGGCGCGGTCGAGCATCGCCCAGAGGTCCATTCCGTCGGCGTCGACGCCGGCCGCACGGAACCGGTCGGCCGCGTCGCGGGCCACGGCGTCCCAGTCGACGACGAGTCGCGCGAGCGTCCCGTCGAAGTCGTAGACGATGGCGTCGAACTCGTCGAGGTCGTCGGTCACGGACCAGCGTACGGCGGGCGGAGAGAAGGGCGCTTCGGTCGAGCCAGTCCGCGGGCGTCGATACGACCGAACGGAGGACGGGACGGCAAAAGAGAGGAACCGCACGCGGTGGAGGCGAGGGGGACCGGCAGGGGACGACCGGGTGAGGGGGACACCCGTGGAGGGCCGGAGATCGCGTCAGCGGGGAACTCTCACCGCACTCCACGCTTCGACCCGCGAGTCCGTATAAGGAGACGCCGGGCTTCCGTCCCGGAAACGCGGCACAAAATTCAAGTAGGAGAACCGGGCGAGTCAGTCGACGACGCCGCGCGCGATGATGTCTTTCTGTATCTCGCTGGTCCCCTCGTAGATGGTGGTGATCTTCGAGTCGCGGTAGAGGCGTTCGACCTCCCCCTCGGTGACGTAGCCGTAGCCGCCGTGGATCTGGACGGTCTCGCCCGTCACGTCCACGGCCGTCTCGCTGGCGCGGTACTTCGCCATCGCCGCGGCGATCCGTGGGTCCTCGCCGGCATCGTCCTGGCGCGCGGCCTCCCGGACGAGGGTGCGGGCGGCGCTCACCTCGGTCGCCATGTCCGCGAGTTTGTGGCGGATCGTCTGGATCTCGCCGATGGGCCGGTCGAACTGCTCGCGCTCGGTGGCGTACTCGCGGGCCTCGTCGAGCGCGGCGCGCGCGAGTCCGACCGCCTGTGCGGCGATGCCGATGCGCCCGCCGGTGAGAATCGAGAACGCCGCCGAGAGGCCGCGACCTTCCTCGGTGAGGCGGTTCTCGACGGGGACGCGCACGCCGTCGAGCAGGAGCGCCGTGGTGTCGCTCGCGCGGAGGCCGAGTTTGTCCTCCTTCTTGCCGACTTCGAGGCCGTCGGTCTCCTTCGGGACGAGAAACTGCGTCACCGAGTTCGGGTCGTCGGGGTCGGTCCTGGCGAAGAGGACGCAGACGCCGCCGCGCTCGCCGTTCGTGATCCACTGTTTCTTCCCGTCTATCACGTACTCGTCGCCCTCCCGCCGGGCGACGGTCTCCATCTCGGCTGGGTTCGAACCCGCGCCGGGCTCCGAGAGCGCGAACATCCCGACCGGGCGGCCCTCGGCCATCTCGGGGAGCCAGCGCTCCTGCTGGGCCTCGGTGGCGAACTCGGCGATACAGGAGGTCGCGAGCGCGTGGACCGAGAGCGCGGTCGCGACCGCGAGCTGGCCGTAGGCGACCTCCTCGTTGACGACGGCGTAGGTCGTCCGGTCGGCGTCGAAGCCGCCGTACTCCTCGGGCACCGTGAGGCCGGTCAGGTCCAGTTCCGCGAGGCCGTCCCAGACGTCCTCCGGGAACGACTGGGTCCGGTCTGCCTCCCGCGCTGTCGGTCGGATCTCCTCCACGGCGAACTCGTGGACCAGATCGCGGATGGCCCGCTGCTCGTCGGTGAGCGCCGAGTCGGACGGGGCGAGTGTCATGCGAACGGGATGGGACCGCTACTGGAAAAGCGTGCTCAAAACGAGCGCCCCGGGACGACTCACGCCGTGGCCGAACGGCTCACGACCGGAGGTAGGCGACGACCTCGTCGGCGTCGACGGGGAGCCCGCCGCCCTGTGCGAACGTCGGGCCGCCGCCGCCACCGCCGCCGAACTCGTCGGTGACGCGGGCGACCACGTCGCCGGCGTCGACGTCGCCGGTGCTCGCGACGACGACGAAGGTGTTGTCCCCGCCGCCGACGACCGCGACCACGTCCGCCCCGTCGCCGACCTGCGACTGCGCCTCGTCGCCCGCCTCGTTCGGACCGAATCCCTCGATCGCACCGAGTTTCCACGTGGCGCCGTCGCGCTCGACGGTCTCGAAGCCCGCGATCTGGCTCCCGAGCACTTCGCCTTTGAGATCGTCGAGCCGGGCCGCCAGGTCGTCGCGCTCGTCCCGGAGCGACGCGACCGTCTCGGCCACGTCGTCGACGCCGGTCCCGAGTTCGCGGGCCGCGTCGAGCGCCGCACCGTGGACGTCGGCGAAGCGGTCGATGCCGGCCGGGCCGACGGCGAACTCGACTCTCGTGAGCCCCTCGCCGGGGTTCGAGCGGTCGAGCACGGTCACGGGACCGATCTCGCGCGTGTTCGAGACGTGAGTCCCGCCGCAGGCCGCGACGTCCCAGCCGTCGACGGTGACGACCCGCACCGTGTCGGCGTCGGCCATCACGCCCTCCTCGGTCTTGGTGTTGAATGCGACGTCCTCGCGGGCGGTGGCCTCCTCGACCGGGACCTGCTCCCACGAGACGTCCCGGGAGTCCCAGACCGCCCGGTTCGTCAGTCGCTCCAGTTCCAGCAGCGTCCCGTCGTCGATATCGGTCGAGGTCGTGAAGTCGACTCTGACCTTCCGCTCGTCGATGTTGAACCCCCCGTAGCCGAGGTCGTCGAGCAGTCGCCGACCCGCGCCGTAGAGCGCGTGGCTCGCCGTGTGCGCCCGCATGCAGTAGGTGCGAAAGTCGTCGTCGACGACGCCGCGGACCGTCTCGCCCGCCTCGAACGCCGGTGGCTCGGCGAGCGTGTGTACGACGTCGCCGTCGCGTTTCTGCACGTCGACGACCGCGACGCCGTCGACGGTGCCCCGGTCGGCGGGCTGACCGCCGCTCTCGGCGTAGAAGTACGTCTCGGCGAGGACGACGTCGCGGTCGTCGACGCGCGCTACGTCGGTCTCGAACGCTCTGACTTCGGGTTCTGCCGGTGCGAGCGTCTCCATGCTCGTCTACTGACCGGCGGCCGTCAAAAAGGTGTCACTCGTCGGCAAGCTGGACGTCGAAGCGCTCTTCGAGTTTTCTGACGACCGACCCGCCGACGTTCGCGCGGGAGGCCCGACCCTGCTCGACCGCGAGCAGGTCGTCCTCGTCGACGTCGAGGTCAGCGGCCAGTTCTTCGAGCGTCAGCCCGGCGTCCTGGCGCGCGCCGGAGACGACAGTCCCGTACCCGGAGACGAGATACGGGAGGCGGTCGTCCTCGTAGTCGGTGCCCTGCTCCTCCCAGCGGGTCGTGTCGGCCTTGCTCGCGTCGTGCATCCGCGCCGCGTTCTGTGCGGCGCGCTTCTTGCGACTCGTCCCGTCGTCGGTGTCGTCTCGGCCGCCGCGCTGAGACCGCTCGCGTCGATCCGTCTCGCCGTGTGACGAGGCGCAGTCCCCGCAGACCAGAAGCGTCGCGCCGGCGACGTTCTCCTCCCGGAGGTTGGGAGTCTCGGCGCCGCACAGCTCACAGCTGTCGCCGGAGCTCCCCCCGCGGCCGGACCCCGTGGAGTACTTTGCCATACCCCGCCGTATCGGGTCCACGGTTTTAAAACTCGCGGCTGGCGACACGCTCGTCGCTCGCCACGTGACGTCGGCAGAATGTGCGTGGGTGATGTCCGAGTAGGGCGTCGCCGAGACGGCGAACCGTCCGGCGGACCACCGGCGCCCCGAAGGACGCCGGCGACATCACCGCATCGTACGTGACGGGAAACCCGTCGTGCGATGCGTGGGACCGGATTTGAACCGGCGGACCCCTACGGGACAGCGCCCTCAACGCTGCGCCGTTGGCCTGGCTTGGCTACCCACGCTCGCTGGTCGCTCGTACGCATTCAACTGTATCCGGAGGACGATTAAAAGCCCTTCCTTTTCTCGCCGTCCCTGTCGTCCGTTCGCATCTTCCAGATATCGCGGGAGGGAACCGAACTGTTTTGCCGACGGCGTGCCCACCGCCGGGTATGGAACTTCGGGCTCGTGACCCCGTTCCGGCGCTGACAACCGCACTCACTGTCGTCTCGCTCGCGCTCGTCTTCGGAGCCGTCCTCGGCGCGTTCCCGAGCGGTGTCCTCCCCCGGGCGTCCGACGGATTCATCGACGCGATCCCCCATCTCAACGCCGTGATCAGCACGACGGCGATCGTCACGATCGCCGCCGGGTGGGCGTTCATCCGTCGCGGGCAGGTCCGTCGCCATCAGGCGATGATGCTCTCCTCGCTCGGCCTGTTCATCGGCTTTCTCGTCCTCTATCTCTACCGGCTGATGCTCGAAGGGACGAAACAGTTCCCGGGGCCGGAGAGCGTCTACCAGTTCGTCTACCTGCCGACGCTCGCGATACACATCCTGCTCGCGATCGTCTGTCTCCCGCTCGTGTACTACGTGCTCCTGCTGGCGCTCACCCGACCCATCGCGGAACTGCGGACGACGAGACACGCGACCGTCGGCCGGGTGGCCGCCGGGCTGTGGCTCGTCTCCTTTTTCCTCGGCGACGTCGTCTACGTCCTGCTCTACGTGATCTACTGAGCGCCGACCGTCGCGTCGTCGCCGCCGACCGCGGATCGCTCACTTGGCGTACAGCGAGTACGTGATGATGCCGAAGCCGATCGTCGTGAGGACGCTCTGGGCGACGACGCCGTAGACGACGTCGATGGCGGTAAAGAGGTCGACGACGCCGCCGACGATCGAGCCGACGGTCACCACGGCGAAGCCGGCGGCGAGCGCCCGGAGCGGAGCTCCACCGGTCCGCCTGTAGGCGCGGTACGCCAGAAAAGTGATCAGCCCTCCCAGGGCGAGGGTGATCGTCTTGGTTACGGCGATGACGCTCGTGACGGGTGCCGTCATCGGCCTCGCGTCACCCCCACGCCGCCCCGATTGCGCGGTGTTCGTCGCTCGCGTCCGCCCCTCGACGCCGGGACC
>JGI1689J12820_1000189_pt1 | contig 10660 bp, 9 predicted proteins | sample PRCRCaboRojoPR_6_FD_12820 | JGI IMG/M metagenome (IMG submission 12820)
GCGAAGGTACACGTGCGACCGGCTTAGTTGTGTACCCGCATCGACGGCGACTCGGCCACGATAACGTGGCTCGAGTCGGGTTCGGCGTCGATGCGCCCGCGTGACAAAAATCGAGGTGAAGGCGACGCTCAGTCCGTGTCGACCAGCGAACCGAACAGTTCGTCGGCGTCCGCCGGCACGTCGAAGTCGTGGTAGTGCTCGCCTTTCTCCTTGCTGAGAACGTTGAGGGCCGCCGCGGCGCCGTCGCCAGCGGAGATGACCGCCTGCCACTCCTCGACTCGGACCATCGCGCCCGTCGCGTAGGCGTCCTCGACGGAGGTCTCCATCGTCACGTCCACGTCGACGACGCCTTCGTCGGTGAACGCACAGCCGAGGTCCTCGGCGAGGTCGCGACTGGCACCCGTCGCCAGCACGACGTACTCGCCCGTGTGCTCGTCGTCCGCCGTCTCGACGACGAATCCGTCGTCGGTGGCCTCGACCGTCGTCACTTCCGTCCCCTGATGGCGTTCGACGCCGAAGTCGTCGACCTGGTCGCGAAGCGTCGCCAGGTAGTTCGACCCGTCGACCGAGCCGATTCCCGGGTAGTTGAACAGGTGGGCTTTGTGCATCCACGTATCGTCGGTGTCGAACACGGCCGTCTCCAGCCCGTTCTTCGCGGTGAACAGTGCCGCACTGAGACCGGCGGGGCCGCCACCGATGACGAGTACCTCTGCCATACTACGTTACTGGGCGATCACTCTAATAAATCTCCCCCCGCTCACGCGACGGCCGCTCCCGGCGTTCGGGTCGGGGTCGCGGTGCGTGACTGGCTCCTCGCGGGGTCCTCCGAACGACCGAGAAGTCGAGTCGCGGTGGTCACCCACCGCCGGAGTCTGCGACGTGCTATTTAAATACCCCTTCCACGGCAGGGGGTGGGTTCATGCCGATGGGTTGGAACCATCTCGCTCATGGGGCTACAGGAGATCATCGACCTCACCGAGCGAGTCGGTGACCTCGACGAGGAGCGACGCGAGACGTGGCGAGCGGAACTGGACGCGTTCGAGGCGGGCGAGATCGAGCGGTTCGCGCAGACCCGCGAAGCGCTCGACGCCGAGACGGACGCGCTGGCGGATCTGCGCGAGGAACTCGACCGAGAGATGGAGAACGTGGACGAACTCATCGAGTACGCCGAGTTTCTCACCGTCGAACAGGCGGTGCGCCACCGGGACCAGACCGTCGAGAAACTCGAGGCTCACAACGAGCACCTGCGGACGTTCCACGACGCGATGACCGACGCACTCTCGGTCGTCGAGTCGAACCTCGACGACCTCGAATCGCGCGGCGTCGACGCCGTCGAGGGTGACCCGGAGCCGCACTTCCGGCGCGCCCGTGAGGCGCTCGAAGCCCACAACGAGGCGGTGGAAGGACTGGGAACCAACATGACAATTCTCAACGCGTATCTCGTCTGACGCGCTCGTGGGGGCGGTTTCTCCTGTCGGGCGACGCGACCGGGTTCGACGAGCGCCGATCCCGTCGACGCCCGGCAGCGGATCCGCCGTTTCGACGTCGCCCTCGACGATTCCGACCGAACTGCGTTCCAGCGGGCTCTGTCCGGGCGTGATCCGGTTCCGTCGTGATAGCTCGACGTCACCTCGCCGGTCGCGCGACGGCCTTCTATGATAGGTCGTAACACTAAGTCGGAAAAGTTCGACCAGTGTGTGTATGTCTAGCACGAGACGTGAGTTGATGCGCAAGATGGGTGCAGCCGGTGCCGGCGTCGGTGCCGTCAGCATCGCCGGATGTTCCGGCGGCAACAACACCGGTGGTGGCAACAACGCCGGCGGCGGTGGCGACGGGACGACCGTCGAGAAAGAGCAGCAGGCGGACCTCCCGGAGGAGCGCAAGGTCGGGACCATCGCACACGTCAGCAACACCGAGCGGTACTACGCCGCGCGGTACCAGGCCAACCGCCTGGTCGACAAGCGGATGCGCGAGGACCTCGGTGCCCCCGCGGAGACCCAGCCCGTCGAGATCACGGTGCTGAGTTCGCGCGAGGAGGAGGGTGACTACGACATGGTCACCTACAACTGGTGTGCCAACAACGGCGACCCCGACACGATCATCGTCGACCGGTTCCACGAGAACGGGTCGATGAACTACACCAACTTCGTCCACCAGCGGTACAACGAGGTGGCGCTCGGGCAGCGGACGGAGACGGACAACGAAAAGCGGAAGGAACTGGTCTTCGAGGCCCAGAAGATTCTGGGCGAACAGCGGCCCGAGAACCAGTACCTGTACAACGTCACTCCGTACGTCTTCAACAACGAGGCCATCGACCCCGACACGACCGTCGTCAACATCAACGGACTGCGCAACATCTGGAACTACACCCAGATGGAGCCGACCAACGAGAACGGGCGCACCGTCGTCACGAACAACTGGGACCCGTCGGACCAGCTCAACCCGCTGCACATCAACGGCGTCGGGCCGAGCCGGAACTGGACGCCGACCCGGTTCATGCACGACTTCCTCTTCCGGGCGGACCCGGACCAGCAGATGAAGCCGTGGATGGTCAACGAGCACGAGTGGGTCGACGACACGACGCTCGAGGTGACGCTCAAGGAGGGGCAGACGTTCCACGACGGCGAACCGGTCACCGCCGACGACGTCGTCTACACGTTCGACCTCATCATGGAGACGGAGCCGCCGGCGTACGTCAACACCGTCGTCGAGACGACCGAGAGCGTCGAGAAGACCGGCGAACTCGGCGTCAGGTTCAACCTGACCGAGGTCTACGCGCCGTACATCGCCATCACCCTCGGGCTGGTTCCCATCCTGCCCCAGCACTACTGGGAGCAGATGCTCGCCGACACCGGCAACGAAGACCAGCCCTGGAAGGTGAACATCAGCAACGAAAACCCCATCGTCGGGAGCGGCCCGTTCAAGTGGGGCCAGTGGGACCAGGGCTCGCGCTTCGAGATGCCGGCGTTCAAAGACCACGCCTTCGCGGCGCCGAACATCGACAAGCGCATCCAGCGCCCGCTGTCGACGCGTGACGCCGAACTCGAGGCGATGAAGAACGGCGACTACGTCCTGCTCGACTACTGGTTCGGTAGTCCGGCGTCGCTCGAACAGGCCGCCAACAACACCGAACACCTGACGATGGTCCAGAACTCCGACGACTGCCGGCAGGCGTGCTGGGTCAACACGGAGAAGCCACCGTTCGACGACGTCGCCTTCCGTCAGGCGACGAACGCCCTCATCATGGGGCTCCAGCCGGTCATCATCGAGGAGCTGTACGACGGCTTCGGCAACGAGGCACCCTCCCCGATCAACAGCACGCTGAAGTTCTGGCACAACCCCGACACGCCGTACTTCGAGAACGGGTCCGACGGCGCGATCACCATCCTCAAAGACGCCGGCTACGCGTGGGACGAGGACGGGAACCTGTACTACCCCGAGGGCAAGACGGGGAGCTAACGACGAGTCGGATCGGACATCCCACCCTACCCACTTTCCGTTACATGATCACACGAACTCGATGTAGGAGGTACTCGACAATCTATGGTTAATCAACGGTACATCGCGCGTCGAATGGTACTGATGGTCCTGTCGATCCTGACGGTGGTCACCATCCTGTTTTTCCTGTTCAGGCTGGTGCCCGGCGGCCCGATGGCGGCGATCATGAGCCCGCGGATGAGTCCGGAGGCGCAGCAGCGCGTGATCGAAGAGTTCGGGCTCAACGAACCGCTCTGGAAGCAGTACCTGCTGTACATGCAGAACGTGTTACAGCTCGACTTCGGCCAGTCGTTCTACTACGGCGATTCGGTGACCGGGATCATCGCGGACCGGTTCATCAGCACGATGAGCCTCATGCTCACGGCGTTCCTGATATCGTACACCATCGGCGTCTACCTGGGCGCACAGCTCGGGTGGCTCCGTGGCACCACGCGGGAGCGCGCCGGCATGCTCGCCGTCCTGCTCATCCGGTCGACGCCGGTGTTCTGGACCGGCATGATCGTGCTGTACCTCTTTGCGTTCCAGCTCAACCTGTTCCCACTGGGCGGGATGCGAAGCGTCACCGCGAACTACAGCGGGCAGTTCGACAAGCTGCTGCACCCCGACTTCCTCTATCATCTGGCGCTTCCCGTCTTCACGCTGTGTACGTACTACACCGGCTTGCCGCTCTTGCTGATGCGGAACAACCTGCTCGAGATCCTCTCGGAGGACTACATCGACACGGCGCGCGCGAAGGGGCTCTCGGACCGACGCATCCTCTTTCACCACGCGGCGCGCAACGCGATCCTGCCGGTCGTGACGGCATTCGCCATCGCCATCGGGTTCGCCGTCGGCGGGCAGGTCCTCATCGAGACCGTGTTCTCGTGGCCGGGACTCGGGCGAGAGATGGTGAAGGCGTCGCTGCGCAGCGACTACCCGGTCGCGCAGGGCGCGTTCACGCTGTTGTCGGTGATCGTCATCACGATGAACTTCGTGGCGGACCTCGCGTACACGTACCTCGATCCGCGCGTCAGACTCGGAGGGACCTGACATGAGTGAAGAAACCGCACGACAGGTGGCTCAACCGCGCGAGACCAAGCAGGGATGGCGCCGGTTCTTCCAGAACCTGCGCCGGAGCGCCAGAGAGCAGGCTCGCATTTTCGTCAAATCGAAGATGGCCGTCGCGGGCCTCGCGATCATCGTGTTCTACATCGTGGTCGCGCTCGTCGCACCGTACGTCGCACCGTACGCACCCTACGAGCGAATCTACGCCGCAGACGGGACCTGGGCGAAGCTCCAGCCGCCGACGGCCGCACACCCGCTCGGTACCACCGAGGCGGCCCACGACGTGCTCTCCCAGCTCCTGCTCGGGGCGCGGATCGCGATGTTCGTCGGCCTGCTCGGCGCGTTCATGGTCGCCGTCATCGGGACGACGATGGGCGTGATCGCCGGCTACTACGGCGGCTGGGTCGACGAACTGGTGATGCGGCTCGTGGACATCCTCTACGGGTTGCCGTTCATCCCGTTCGTCATCGTGCTGGTGACGGTGCTGGGCGCGAGCGTCTGGAACATCATCCTCGGCATCGCGCTCCTGTACTGGCTGTCGACGGCCCGCGTGATACGATCCGAAGTGCTCACGGTCCGGGAACGGCCGTACGTCGAGGCCGCGGAGGCGGCCGGTGCGAGCGACTTCCGGATCATGGCGGTCCACATCCTGCCGAACGTCATCCCGCTCGCGGCGCTGTACGCCGCCATCGCGGTCGGGTACTCCATCGTCGCGCAGGCAAGCATCGCGTTCCTCGGCTTCGGCGACCCCACGATCCCGTCGTGGGGCGTGATGCTCCAGCGAGCGTTCGTGACACAGGCGTTCGGGACGGCGTGGTGGTGGGTGTTCCCGCCGGGCCTCTCGATCACGCTTGTGGTCACCGGCGCGTACCTGGTCGGCAGAGGCTACGAAGAGGTCGTCAACCCGCAGCTACAGGAGAAGTGACATGAGTCAATCTACATCTGGATTCGAATTCGACGACGGCGCGCCGCTGCTCGAGGTCGAAGACACGATCGTCACCTACGAGACGAGCATCGGAGAGCTCCGCGCGGTGGACGGCATCGACTTCGAGGTCGGCGAGAACGAGATCTTCGGGCTGGTCGGCGAATCGGGCTGCGGCAAGAGCACGGTGGCACAGGCCATCCTCGGGCTGCTCCCCTCGAACGGGCGCGTCCCGTCCGGGGAGATCCGGTTCCGGGGAGTCGACCTGACCGAACTCTCCCAGCCCGAGCTCAACGAACTGCGGTGGGAGAACATCTCGCTCATCAGTCAGGGCGCGATGAACGCCCTGAACCCGGTTCACCGCATCTCCAGCCAGATCATCGAGGCGATTCAGGCCCACCGGGACACGTCCGACGAGGAGGCCCGCGAGCGCGTCGCGGAGCTGTTCGAGCTGGTCGGACTCGACCCCGCCCGGATGGACGACTACCCCCACCAGTTCTCCGGCGGGATGAAACAGCGCGCCTACATCGCCATGTCGCTGGCGCTGGACCCCGATCTCATCATCGCGGACGAGCCGACGACGGCGCTCGACGTGATCGTGCAGGACCAGATCCTCAAGCGCCTCAAGGAGCTCCGCGACGAACTCGGGATCTCGGTCATCATCATCTCTCACGACATCAGCGTCATCGCGGAGACGTGCAACCGACTCGGCGTGATGTACTCCGGGAAACTGATGGAGTACGGGAACCTCCAGTCGATCTTCTCGGATCCGTACAACCCGTACACGCTGGGGCTCCAGAACGCCTTCCCGACGCTCCGCGGGGAGCAACAGGACCTCATCAGCATCCCCGGCAGTCCGCCCGACATCTCGAACCTCCCGCAAGGGTGTCGGTTCATGGACCGCTGTCCGTTCGCGACCGAAGAGTGCAGTCGGCGTCACCCCGACCTGGCGAAGGTAGAGGAGGACCACTACTCGGCGTGTCACCACCACGACAAAGTCGAGGCGATGCGACGGAAGGCGGCACACAGAGAGACGTGGCAGAAGGTCGCGGAACGCACCGGCCGCGGCGCTGCCGAAGCGGGAGGGTCCGGCGATGACTGACGACGAGTACATCATGGAGTGTGAGGGGCTGAAGCAGTACTTCTCACAGAACCAGGGGCTGATCGACAGCCTCTTCGGCGAATCGAAGTACGTGAAGGCCGTCGACGGGATCGACCTCCAGATCCGCAAAGGCGAGATCATCGGTCTCGCCGGCGAGTCTGGCTGTGGCAAGACGACGACGGGCAAGACGCTGATCCGGTTGCTCGATCCGACCGAGGGGACGATCCGATTCCGCGGCGAGGACGTCACCCACATCGGCGGAGACGAACTCCAGGAGTTCAGACGGGACGTCCAGATCATCTTCCAGGACCCCTTCGAGAGCCTCAACCCGCGGATGACCGTCTACGACGCGGTCGTCGAACCGCTGAAGATCCACGGCATCGGAGAGGCGAACGAGCGGTACGAGCGGGTGATGCAGGCGCTCGAACGCGCGGAACTGACGCCACCGGAGCCCTACCTCGAGAGCTACCCCCACCAGCTCTCGGGCGGCGAGAAACAGCGGGTCGCGATCGCACGGGCGCTGGTCTTGCAGCCGGACTTCCTGCTCGCCGACGAGCCGGTGTCGATGCTCGACGTCTCGATCCGCGCCGGCGTGCTCAACCTGCTCCAGCGGCTCAACGAGGAGCTCGACCTGACGATCCTGTTCATCAGCCACGACCTCTCGCTGTTGCGACAGGTGTGTGACCGCATCGGGATCATGTACCTCGGTCGCATCATCGAGTTCGGGGAGACGGAGTCGGTCATCCAGAACCCGACACACCCCTACGCGAAGGCGCTTCTCGGGGCGGCACCCGAACCGGACCCGTTCCGCGAGCGCGAACACGTCGAGATAACGGGGTCGATCCCGGACCCGATCAACCTGCCCACGGGCTGTCGCTTCAAAGGCCGGTGTCCGGAACGCGAGGCGATCTGTGACTACGTCGATCCCGTCCTGCTCGAAGACGAAGCGGAGAGCGGGAAGACCGTCGCCTGTCACGCCTACTACCAGGCCGAGGACAGACGGCGGTTCGAGGAGCAACTCCGCGAGATGGACGGGGTCCCCGCCGACGTCGCCGAGAACCCGCATCGACACGTTCCACTCGACGGGAGCGAGAGCGAGACCGGCGACGCCGAGGCCGACTGACGACGCGTGAGCACCGAAACCGATACGGCCACCGACCGACTCCACGTCGGCGACCTCCTGACGGGGCGACTCGGCGCGGCCGCGACGACGCTCCTCGTGGGGTTCACCAGCGGCTGCTGGGTCGCCTACGTCCTCGTCTACCCCGTCTCGTCGCTTCCCCTGCCGAAGTACACGCTGGCCGCGACGCTGGTNCTCGGCGTGTACGTCGACTACGCCGCGGATTCGATGCTGTCGCGCATCGGCATCGTCCTCGGCGGGACACTCGTCGCGTACGTCACCGGGTTCGTGTGGTACTCGCTTCCGGCCCTGCTCGGCTGGTACACGAATCCGGTGACACAGCGAGCGCTGTACCTCTCCGGCCTGCGCGAGACGTTCATCTTCACGCTCGTCGCGATGACGCTTCTCTTCACGGGGACGTTCGTCGCGTACATCGTCAGGAACGCCTACGAGGAGATCACGCGGTAAGTTCGAGCCGCCACCGCGGGAGCTTCCCCGGTGCCGGTCGGGACGTGTCCGCCGATTCCCCGCCTCCATCGCCTCGCTCCGGCGGTCGATGCTCGCCGGCTCCGGGCGCGGACTACTCCCAGTCGGGGTAGTCGTCGTCCGCCATCTCGTCGAGCGGGTACTGCGGCCGGCGGACGTGTTCGAAGTCGAACTTCGTCGGATCCATCGCGACCAGTCCGATGGAGTTGATGGGGATGACGTGGCTCGCCATCGGTTCGTAGTCCGCCCGGTAGTGGTTCGTGCTCTTGACGGTCAGCACGTCCAGGCGCTCGGGCTGGATGCCGACGTGCCGCCAGATCTCCGCGTCGAGCGGTTGCATCCGGTTCTCGGTGAGGATGACGCTCACGCCGTCGTCGCGTCCGCACTGCAGGTGAACCCCCCGACCGAGGTGGTTCTCGCTGCCCGTCCCCATCGGACCGGTGTTCTCGAACTCGCCGTCCGTGATGGTCTTCACGTACCCGTCGACGTCCGCGATCGGGTCGCCGTGCATGTCGTCGGTCTTGCCGCCGAGCGTCAGCGTCACGCGCTCTCCGACGCCGGCCGCGACGCACTGCTCGACCGATTCCGGGTCGCGGATGATCGCGAATCCGGCGTTGGTCAGCCCCTGATCGAGCATCTCTCTGAGGACGGTCGTGCCGTCCGCCGCGCCGCCACCGCCCGGATTGTCACCGACGTCGGCCATCACGACCGGCCCGTCGTCCTCGTCCAGGTCGGCGGCGAGCTGTCGGGCCTCGGCGACCGCCTCCGGCGGCTCCGGGTAGTCCCCGACGAAGTCCTCGCGGCGTCCCCAGACGTACTCGGCCATCTCCCGCGAGACCTCGCGCGCGACCTCCGGGTCGCCGTCGGCGACGACCGGGATCGAAAAGCCCATCGACGGGACGTCGGCCTGGTGGAAGCCGGGGAAGACGTTCACCTTCAGCACGTCGTCGCGCTCCTCGTACTCGCGCGCCTTCGCCATCACCTCGGCCATCGGCCCCTCCATCGTGTTCTGCAGCGGACCGTAACAGAGCATCGGCGGTCGTTCGATGTGCATCGTCGGGTCTGTCTCACCTCGCATCGTCCGATAGAGGAGTCGCATCCCGGTCCGGCCCGTGTCGCCCATGTCGACGTGCGGGTACGACTCGTAGGCGACCAGCAGATCCGCCTCCGCCACCAGTTCGTCCGTGATGTTCCCGTGGAGGTCCAGCGTGACCGCGATGGGCACCTCCTCGCCGACGATCTCGCGGACGCGACTGGCGAGCGGTCCCTCGCCGTCGTCCATCCCCTCGGGGACCATCGCGCCGTGGAGCGCGAGCATCACGCCGTCGAGGTCGTCGGCGTGGTCCCGGACGCCGGCCAGGATCTCGTCGGTGTAGAACTCGTAGGTGTCCTCGGTGACGACGCCGCCGGGGACCGCGGCCGCGGCGACCGTGTACCGCAGGTCGACGCCGAGTTCGTCGGCGACGTCCATGGTGCCGCCGATCTGGGTGTTGGTCCCCGCCAGTTTCTCCGGGATCTCGTCGCCGAAGTACTCCTGGCGCTCCTGGAAGATTTCGCGGTCGGTCGGCGTCGTCGCGAACGTGTTCGTCTCGTGTGAGAACCCCGCCACTAGCACCGTCTCGTCTGTCATGCTGTCGCATTCTCGGAATACGTGATTAAAGGTGCCACCTTCCATGTTCAGTGGATTCACGGTTCGCGTTCAGTGACATCACGGTCCGCGTTCAGCGTGGACACCCGACGATGTTCGGGTGTGCGACTATTGGCGTTCGTGCCGGTAACAGAACCATGTCACGAACGTCTCACGACGGAACCGACCCCGCATTCACCGACGCCTCGGCGGTGACCGCGAGATGACCGACCTCGACCTGCTGCTGGAGAACGCCCGGATCGTCGACGGGACCGGCGCACCCTGGTTTCGCGGGGCCGTCGGCGTCCGCGACGGGGTGATCGACCGCGTCGTCCGTGGCGACACCGACGACCTCGACGCCGAGGCCCGGGTCGACGCGGACGGCGACGTGGTCTGTCCCGGCTTCGTCGACACGCACTCCCACGCCGACATCACGCTGTTCGAGGACCCGCTCCTCGAACCGAAGACCCGGCAGGGCATCACGACAGAACTCGTCGGACCCGACGGCTTCTCGATGGCCCCCATGTACCGCGAGGGCGGCGCCGAGGAGTGGTGCGGGCACCTGCGCGGACTCGTCGGCGACGCCGACGTCGACTGGACGTGGGGCAGCGTCGCCGAGTACCTGGACGCGGTCGACGAACACGGACCGGCCTCGAACGTCGCGACGTTCGTCGGTCACGGCACGGTGCGCTTCAACGTGATGGGGATGGCCGACCGGGCACCCACCGAGGAAGAGCTCGAAGAGATGGCGGATCTGGTCACCGAGGGCCTCGAGGACGGCGCGCTCGGCTTCTCGACCGGGCTCGTCTACTCGCCGCACACCGTCGCGACGACCGAGGAGGTGCGCACGCTCGCCGAGCG
>JGI1689J12820_1000191_pt1 | contig 10634 bp, 11 predicted proteins | sample PRCRCaboRojoPR_6_FD_12820 | JGI IMG/M metagenome (IMG submission 12820)
ATGTGGACATGCAGCGAGCGGATATCCCCCACATACTCCGTGTCCCACACGGTGCGGTACAGCTCATGCGTTTCCACCACTTCCCCCGCATGTTCCATGAGCACCTTCAAAAGCGCAATCGTTTTTGGCGTGAGAGAAGCAACACCATCCGGTGTTTTCACGCGCCCGATTTCTTCGTCCAAGGCTAACTCCCCCACCCGGGTACACTGCTCGAGATCAAAGGGAGAAAACAATTCAAAGCGGTTGACCAGGATCCTGATCGTGGGTTCCGGATCCAAAACTACCTCTGCCTCCATGTCTGGGGCGGGTGATCCATCGGTGATATGGACAACGGATAATTCCGGGTGTGCGGTTTTGATCCGCCCGGCGATCCTGGTACCTGAGGTGTTCATGGAGTACGCATTGAGCAGCACCCCGTGGGAGATATCCATGCTCTTCAGCGCAGTCAAGGCCGCCTTCCCGGTGGAAACGCACTTCGTGGTAAACCCTTTCGCCTCCAGCTGATGGTGATACGCCTGCCCGCGGCTCCCCTCAATGCAGAAGATATCAGTCGACATGGGACCACGTCATGCCTCTCTCCCCTCTGATAGATCCCTTTTTTGCTCCCGCTCATAGCTGCTGACGAAGGTATACCCTTCCGGCAGGACAATGCCTGCTTTGAGCGCCTCCCTGCGCTGCTTCTCACTGGCGTGCATCCCGTCCGGCAGATCCCGCAGGTGCTCCTTGACGTCGACCATGTCCACATGAGCCGGAGGTTCGATACCTTCCTTCTTTGCTTTCAAGACAATCAGCTCCCACAGCCTGATCTCAGGAAGATCAATATCCTCCATAGAAATATAGCCGCTTCCATAGATCATGCGTCCGCGGTCGAGCCGGTCCAGGTCCCGCTCCTCGACATCCGTGAACCAGGTCAGGTAGGCTTTGATATAGGTGTCCTTGATGTATTTCTCTCCATACCCAGGGATATAAACAAGCAGAAGATTCGCGTTTCTCTGCACCAGATAGCCGATGAAGGTGAATTGCCCCCAGCCCATCAAGGTCCTCCTTCGGTTGGAAAACTTGGAAAACTATGATTTTATTATAACTAAAAGGCAGTGTTCAACCTAAGAGTCAATCTTTTCTGTCATTATAAGCCTTCATCATAGGATATACATGAAAGCAATAAAACGCCNAATATTCTTAAACCAATCCAAGCAATCTCACAATAACGCTTCTAGTTTGACTCCATCTCCTCCAACCACATACACTCTTCTACGGGACAAAGTGCTAAGCACAGACCGCAAGCATCACAGGCTTCGTTGTCTATGAAAGGATACTCATCTTTTACCCAGACAACAGCCTGAAAACCCGCATCTTCACAAGCTATAAAACACTGGCCACACCGGATACAAAGATCACGAGAATATGCAGNCTTAAGATTATCGACCCTTTGTAAACTGCTATGTGCGACAATCCGGGAGAGAACAAGACCAGTTAATTCTGAAACACGACAGAAGGATTTTCTCTCCATATAATCAGACAAGCCCTCAATCAGCGAGTCGATTAATCCATACCCATGTTTCATCACTCCCGTGTAGACCTGAACAAGAGAAGCACCTGCAAGCAGGTACTCTACAGCATCCTCCCATCCCGAAACGCCCCCCGTGCCTGCAATGGGCAAGCTAGTTGCCTTGGCAATCTCAGCAACACAGCGTAGCGCAACTGGCTTTAGGCCTGGTCCCGCATAACCACCAAAAGATGAGAAGCCCTGAACAGAAGGTTGCGGTTGGAAATTCTCAATATCAATACCTGCAAGAGCTTTTAGGTTGTTCACAGCGGTGACACCAGAAGCCCCACCCTCTTCTGCCGCCCGGGCTATGGCGCTTATATCGGTGACATTTGGGGTAAGCTTTACTAATACCGGCAACTGGGTCGCAGATGTCACCCAGGATGTGACAAGTCGTGTTCTTTCAGGGTCTTGGCCAATGATTGCCCCAGTCCCCTGCTCCGTCATTCCATGAGGGATCGAAATATTGAGTTCCAAGGCGTCTGCACCTGCTTCAGCACACTTATCAGCCAAGCAAACCCATTCCCCTGAACTATCCCCTTGGCCCATAATGCTCGCAATAATAGGGTGTTCTGGAAAGCTTTCTTTCAACTCATAGATCTCCTGCAACCAGGTATCTAATGGCCTTGCTGCAACCAGCTCAATATTCATGACCCCAATCAGAGCATCTTTCTGCCAATAGGCATCCAGTCGAGGTCGGACGTTACGGATTTTGCTGGATTCCATTGTAAGCGTCTGTGTTACAGCACCACCCCATCCAGCCTCAAAAGCACGATGAATCATATCTCCCGTCCGCACAGATTGAGCAGAGGGAAGAACAAAAGGATTGGGGAATTGGATCCCGGAGAACTCAGTTGTCAGGTTTATATCTTGTGACATAGATCATTCCAGATATTATTTTCGACACAGACTTTTCTGCATTTGACCAAAAAAAATTACAGACACAAAAATAAAGGAGGTAGCCCGTATTATTAGAAGTAACACCTTGTGGACAGACCCATTGCCCCTATTATATCTTTATTGATAAACAGCAAATTNTACCGATCAATCATGACACCTTTCAATTCCAGTTATTAGCTTCAAACGAACTCAAGACAAGTTTCTACCCTCAACTCGGTATTTGATTTAATATTTCAAACAGCGAGATGCAGCAAAAAGAACCCGCGTTGTGAGCGGGTTCTTCTCATTATTACGCATTTGATTTTTCTCACCAGCTCTTGATCAGTTATCCTTGGATCTTACTATGAAAGATCTGTTGGAAATTAATTTCCTTTCTTCGCTCGTCCAACCGCATCTGCATACTGGTGTTTCTAGCATCAGCAAGGTCTACCGCCAAGAGTTGCAACGGAACGCAATAAACAAGAGGAGAGAAGGCTTCCATATCAGGTCCATGGACCCTAAACACATATTCAGACTCTGACTTTACTTGCTCGTCTTCCTCGTCCACGATCGATGTTAACATCCCGCCAGATTCTTTGATTCCAACTGCTTGTTCTATGACACGGTCATAAGAGGATCCTGGGGGCGCAATCAACATGTATGGAGTATTTTTGAATGTGGTATGAAACTGGAGGTGGGCCCATTCCTCTAACTCAACAGCCACACCTTCAAGAGATAACGCTTCCATTACTTTTGCCGCCCCATACATAGCCGTTGCTTCATTTGGCCCTCCCCCAACATAGAAGATTATGTNTTGATCAAAGTTTTTTACGTACCTTTCTACTGATTTTTCCGAAAGCTCAAGCGTTCTTTCTATTTGTTCCCCTACCCTATCAAGTTCATTGTTCAGGGAATCTTTCTCTCTGCTGTCAATCACGCCACGTAATTCCCCTAAGTGGATTGCAAAAGCGTAAAGAGAAAGCAAGCTAGCCAGGTAGGAACGGGTTCCAGCGCCTCCTGACGGCATGGAAGGAATTCCGGGGTGAAACACCTTATCTGCGGCCTGAGCCAATTTACTTTCTGGAGAATCTGTCAGGGCCCACGTTGACAGCTTACCTCTGGCCTTTGTTGCTGTTTCGATCGTCCTTGATACACGCCCTGAGTTTGACACGGGGATCAAGGCTGATTTGGGCGGAGCGTGTTCAGCGATATATCTAGAAAAGTTCAGAGCCTCCACAGGTCGTGCGTCAACATGGGCAAATTTTCGAAAAGCAAACTCCGAAGCTACCCCTGCAAAATATGAATCACCACAACCAGTCAGAAATAAATTATCAATACTGTTTGCCGTGGCCTCATCAATTTTAGCACCCAACTCCTCCCGAATATTCTCAAGGATGACCGGCACAAGGTTTGGTTGGCTGTAGATTGCATTTCTTAGGTCTGAATTTGTCTTTTTTTTCAATTCTTTTTTCTGCACAATTAATCTCCTCCTCTTATTTGATCAAAGCGCTGCTCCGCTTCACCTCTCTCTTTTTTCAACAAGTGTAATGCTCCATAATCCTCAATTGCCATGGATGCTGTTACAGCCCCCCGCAAACCCGCTTTCTCAATATCCTGCGTTTCCATTAAGCCTGCAATAAACCCCCCTGCAAAAGCATCTCCAGCTCCCGTCACGTCCACAACATCAGCGGAAGCAGATGGAACCTTAATCTTTTGTTGCGCAGAATAAACTACAGCACCATCCTCTCCAAGCTTTATAACAACATTTTTCAACCCAAACGAACTCAAATGTGCTGCAGTCTCTTCAAGATCCTCGCCGGCAAAAAAAGCTTCCGCTTCCAATTTGTTTGGAAAAAACACATCCACGTAGCTCATTAACTCAACCAATACTTCTTGATCCTGTTGAACAAAAGAAATATCCGTGTCTAAACTTATCGTATTCATTTCAGATCGAAAGCTTTTGGCCCACATCAGTTGATAGGCAGGCGGAATGGTTGAGAGATGAAGGTAGGCGCTCTTGGCCTCAGATATGTTCAAGTCTTCTGGCAGAGGGGTGAGTTCCATTCTCCGCTTTCTTGGAGTATACATTTCATATTTACGCGATCCATTAGATTGATAGGAAGTACGCCCCGCCATGGTTGGCCCAGATAATTTGCGAATGTTCTCAATATTTATCCCCCCACATTCCAAATCCTTGAGATATCGCTTTGGATAATTTTCGCCAATACGGGAAACGATTGACACATCCAACCCCCACAGGTTAGCTGCCGTAGAAAAATATAGCGCTCCTCCTCCTGGAGCCTTTGGCACTACTGGCCGCCCAGGGTAAACTGTGTCTTCTATATTTAGATAACCCACACTTATTACATCAACCATATTAGAGCAATCCGGGAATGATGACGCCGTAACCTGTAATTCGAGCTATTATGCCAAGTATCAATGCTACGCTCCATACAATTAGAAAAACTCTGTCGAGTTTTCTATATTCCAAAGATTTTAGATGTGTTCTACTGTCATGTAATCCAAACCCGCGTGAATCGAGTGCTAAACCAAGCTGCTTGGCAAGTAAAAAGGACCGGATGAACAACGGGATAATGATTGGCACATATTTGCGAGCACGATTAATAGGGTTCCCTTTCTCCAATTGCAATCCCCTTGATTTTTGAGCTTCCACAATCGTATTACCTTCATTCGCTAATGTAGGAAGATACCGGATCATCATGGACGCCCCAACAGCTGCTCGATATGGCAAACCCAAGTTTTCCATCCCCAATATAGTTGACGAAAATGTCGTTGTGGTAATGATGGTCATCGACATCGTTGTCATTGTCATCAGCCGCATGCCCACTGCTAACCCATACAGAAACGCGTCCCGCGTATAGGTTATGCCAAAAATTTTGAAGATTACGGGGCCCTCTTTTAAATAGATAGGAAATACAAGTACAGAAGCAAAGAAAATGAAAGCACTAGCCGATAACACATTCCGCAATGATTTTTTAGGGAGATTGGAGTTCAATGCAAGGGCTATGAGTGAAAATAAAACTGCAGCAATAATAGCGGGGTGATTTACCACCATTACTAATGCAAACCCAATTGGTATCCAAATAATTTTCGTTCTAGGGTCAAGACGATGCAAAAGAGTATCGCCTTCAACATAAATATCCAATCGATTACCAGCCATAATTTGCCTTGTTATGCTTTTTGCAGTAAGTTACTTATATTCTCTCTCAACAACTCGGGGGACATCTCCACTTCCACCCCATATTCTTTTAATGCTAAAGCAACCCTAATATGTTGGGGTGGGCGAAGATCCGCCTTCTCCAAGGCGTCAAGGTCAACCATAACTTCTTCGACCATATCGTCCCGAACAATATGCCCCCCAGCGAACACGACCACTCTGTTTGCATAGGCGGCTACGATATCAATATCATGTGTGATGATCACAACGGTTAATCCCTTCTTATTCAACCGTTGTAATAAGTTCATAATCCGTAGGGAGCCATCCTTATCTAAACCCGTAGTGGGTTCGTCGACGATAATAATTTTTGGACGCATGGCAAGAATTGAAGCGACGGCCAGTTTTTGTCGCTCGCCCCAACCGAGAGCAAAGGTATATTCATCACGCTTATCTGTCAGGTTGGCTAACTCTAATGCCTCTTCAACCTGCTCCTTTACCTCCGCTTCCGAAAAAGATAAATTGTTTGGGCCAAACTTAATTTCGTCTTCAACTTTCATTGCCCAAATCTGGTGATCGGGGTTCTGATAAGAGTATCCAACATTGCGCGCAATTACGCTTGCAGCTACCTCTTCGGTCAATTGCCCGTCCACAACAACTTCACCAGTCCGGGGTTTTAATATTCCGTTCATTAATTTGGCGCATGTCGTCTTTCCAGCGCCATTTTGCCCCACAAAGGCTACAAATTCACCCGGGTATATGTCCATCGAAATGTCATGTAAAACATCTTCCTCTTTTGTATAGGCATAATTGACATCTCGGATCTGAATGAGTGGCTCAGGCATTTTCGCCCTCCAGATATTCTTTTAACACAGCAATTGCCTCTTCTTCCCGGCTCGTAAAGCGATTTTCTGGTACCGCGCCCTGGTCAACTAATGTACTCATTAGATCTGCAACGAAGGGCACGCGCTCGCGCACATCTTTAAACAAAGACACTTCTCTGAAAGCCTCATCCGGCGGAGCGATCATAGCAATCTCGCCTTCATTCAGCACTAATATCCTATCTGCTACATCAGCCAAAGTCTCTACTTCATGCTCAATCATGATGATCGTTACGCCTTCGTCTTGAAGGCGACGTACAATATCAAATATGCTGGATTTGCTCACAGGGTCTAACTCAGCTGTCGGCTCATCAAGTATTAGTACATCGGGTTCCATGGCAAGGACTCCCCCTATCGCCAATTTTTGCTTTTGGCCCCCTGACAATGCCCAGGGTTCTCGCTCTAAAAATTCGCTCAAACCGATTAATTTCGATACCCTGTCAATTCTCTTCTGCATTTCTTCTCTGGTAACCTTCATGTTCTCCAGCCCAAAGGCCAGGTCTTCCCGCACAGTCAACCCAATAGCCTGCGTTTCAGCATTCTGAAACACAATTCCTACCCTGTCGGCCAATTCTCCTGGGGTTTTCGACATCGTGCCCACACCAGCAATCTTGATACTGCCGCTGATCTTTCCACCAAAATTTTGAGGAATAAGGCCGCGTAGACACATGGCCAAAGTGGTTTTTCCCGCCCCTGTCGGCCCAACAATACCAAAGAATTCCCCTTCCTCTACACGAAACGAAACGTTGTGAAGGGCCCAATCCTTGCCACTTGGATATTGATATGAAAGATCTTTCACATTTACAATCGGTTCATCCATAAATTTTCGCTTTTCCATAAAGTGAGGTAGTGGTGCAAATCACCACTACCTCACTCCAGATTGATTTGAGCCCTACTCTTCAGCTGTTACAAATTCGGTTTTCCTATCTTTCCAATACAGCCCCATTGCTTTGATAGCCGGGAAAAGAGGGGTCAACACAAAAGGAATCAAGATGGCGGGAATTATTCCGTGTGCAGGTATAACTCCTGGTGCAATTACCGTCCACACAACCTCTGTTGGCGCCAAACGCATTAGGTCAAGCCAACCACCTAGCGTAATGGCATGCCAAAAACTCGCAACGAGAATTCCCCAGAGGTAAACCTGGACAATGCTTTTCACATTCCGGAAAGATGCATCCTTGACCATTCTGAAAGGAATGTAGGTCAAAGCCATCCAGTGACCAGCTACGCCAGCAATGCTACCAACCGAAAGGTAGCCGAAGATGTAATCCCCAAATGGGACTGACAACGAAACTCCCACAGCGCCCGGGATACCAAAAAGCAGCGCGATGACTGGAGCCAAAACATGTGTGAATGTCAAACCACCAAATCCAGGCACAATTTGGGGAGTCTGAAGGAACCGAGCTCCTGTGTAAACAGCTCCACAAATTCCAGCAATGGCTATGTTTGTCGCATCCCAACGAAGGTCTGTATCTTTAAGACCTGACACTGTAAGACGCCGACCGAGGACCTCTAGAATGAGAGTGATGACAGTGGCAATTACAGTTAGGACGCTTAGAATAATCAAAATAGTGTGCAATGGCCCGGCAGTTAATGCGTTGAATATAGATGCAAAAAACTCTACCATTTTCTTCCTCCAAGTTAATAAATTAAGATGGAAAATCAGATGTTGGGGTTATAGAGTCATATATTCAAAGATCCTCCTTCCTTCACTAGGCTATGCTAATGGTTCACCTCATACTGTGTTCTAAACTTTATCCGACAACCTCTTATGTCGTCCTGCCTTCAAATGCAAACTGGAATTTATCCCCTCGATAGAGACTTTTGTGGCATTCCACAGGCTCATCTTCGTCAGTAAGTAATCGACCCGTAATAAGTTGCAGTGGGAATCCCTGTTCAATATCTAACAATTCTGCCTCATATTTATTTGCCACTGTTGGTTCCATTTTCTCTTCCGAATGTGTGACTTTTTTTCCTTCCGACTCGCCAAGATATTGAATCAACGACGGTGATTCATTCTTCTCCAATCGCAAAGATTCCCCAAGTTTTGCAGGGATATAGGAACGATGAATGGCTGCAGGTTCTTCATCTACCAATCTAACCCGAATATACTCAACTACCATAAGATCAAGATCCAAGCTTAGTAAATCACGCGCAAAAGGTGGCGCTACTTTTTTTTCACAAGTGACTGTTTCAGCTGTGGTTGTCTTCCCCCAATCTAAAATCATTTGCGTAAAGCTTGTCACATGTAACAAATCTTGTGTTACCTTCTGGGGCGCCACATAAGTGCCTTTTCCAGGTTGCCTGTATAAAACCCCTTTCAACACTAGCTCATTTATTGCCTGGCGTACTGTCTGACGAGAAATGTCATACATGTTGCTTAATTCACGTTCGGAATAGATCCGATCATGAGTGGACAGTGCCCCACTATTAATCCACTTCGTTATGATGTTCTTTACTTGAACAAAAAGCGGTGCTGGTTTTGAGCGATCAATCTTAAAATGGTTGATGGTTTTTTCTTTCATTTACAATCCGCCACATTTCATCAGGAAATTAATATACTGGTACATACCGGTACATACCAATTCTAATAAAATTTTTTGTATGAGTCAAGATCCAATTTTATGTCCTCTTCAAAGAGTATCTGGCTTACCTCTGTGGCAAGCCAGATACTTCCCTTTATGAATACTCCAATTGAGGTGAATGTTGGAGGGGGTCATTTCTTTCTCCAAATTCGCAGGGGTTTTACCGTCCAGGTTCCCCAACATATCCGACAATAAATTTTTTGATAATACAAAATATTCATCTTTAAATAACAACATTGTTACAATTAAAATTGAAGCATCTAAGGGGCTTACCTAAAAGATAGTAGAGAAGGTGTATTATGATGAAAAATACCACCATCAGGGTGTTGGTCGAGGAAGCTTTCAGGGCCATTTCCGGTGGCTTCCTTGTATTCCTTAACTTCAATTTGGCTTACCGTGCAGCTGGCATTACGACACCGAACTGGGTCTTTATTCTATGGCTAGCACTTACTGTGGCAATATTTGTCGTAATGGTCCCTATCAGACTAATTACTGGGCGCGAGCTCAAGTTCAATATGAGTACGGCACAATCGTGGACCATTACAGCAGCTTTTATCGCCATCCCCATAATCATGTGGTCATTCATCCTAGATGATTGGCCGGGCATATGGGAAACATTATTGATTATCATTACGCTTGGGCTTCTCATCTATTTTGGACCCAGGATCTGGAAATTCGTTAAAACCCGTCAAAATACAAATATAACCCATGACGACAGAAGCTCTGATTAGAGGCTGAATGTAATTCCTGTAAAGCAATGCCAATTTTTGAGCACTCTGTGCTTACCCAAAAGGAAACATTGAACTAAAACAATAATCAAAGGAACACCGTGGCCGGCCCTAACAAGAAGAGCTGGCCACGAATGTGTATCTCGGGCATGCTTCTCTAAGAATGGGCAAAATGGGTAGTCCTTTTACTCAAGTCAATCCCCCTACCCCTTGGACCCGAGCATGATCAGGTTCCTGGCCACCACCCTGGTGAAGTATCTCGTCTCACCGTCTTTTTCATAGCGGTCGGTCTGCAGCCTGCCCTCGATGTACACCCGGTCTCCCCGGGCAAGATAGGTGTTCATGATCTCGGCCAGCTTCCCCCAGGCCTCGATTTTGAACCACTGGGTGTCTTCCCGGTTGTTTCCCTCCCGGTCCCGATAGCTGCGGTTGGCGGCCACCGAGAGCCTGACCACCAGTGTACCGTTGGGCGTATACCGCGACTCTGGATCCCTGCCCAGGTTTCCAATCACCTGCACTTTGTTCAAGCCTCTCATCGTTCCTCCTTACATTTACACATGTTCTCATCTGCGAACAACCCATTATTCAATTGAGGTGGATGACGGAGGGGGTTGATTCTCTCTCCAACTTCGCGGGCGTTTTGCCGCCCAGGTTCCCCACCCGGTACGCGGAGGTCACCCCAAGTTGATCTTTTTTGAATAGAAAAACGAAGATGATCTCCTCCTCCGGATTGTATTTACCTGCCATGCGGTCCAGGTCCAGAAGCGCCTTCTCCCCCACCAAAGGCTCCAGGAGGATCAGCGCTTTCCGCGGCACATACGCCCCCAGGATCCCCTTCTC
>JGI1689J12820_1000194_pt1 | contig 10615 bp, 13 predicted proteins | sample PRCRCaboRojoPR_6_FD_12820 | JGI IMG/M metagenome (IMG submission 12820)
CCCAGGGAAGTCCCGGCATTTTTTGTTCGGAGGTGTTAATTTTGCGGGAAAGGCCTACGCGTCCTTGGCGAATTCATGCCTGAAGCGAAGAGGGAATAATTTTGATGATCACCAAGCGGGTGTTAAATGTGATTTAGGATCTGGGATTAGTGAAGAGAGTTTGGGGTGGGGGAGAAGGTTCTCTGGGACCTGCGTGAACCGCAAAGAGGGCGCCGTAATGATTACCTGGAAGATGAGAGCGTCGGGTTGCGGTGTGAGGATTTGCAGCAAAGGGTCGGGAGCGCGCCCCTGCCATTTGGGAGAACTTGATCTGAAGGAGATTCTCACCGCGGCGCATTCTTGGTACCGGAAATTACAAGCTGCCTGTGTTGGGCAGCGGCAAAGTCGCCGTTGCGATTGTGGGGAAGATGGGGGGCGTGATCAGGGGTGTTGGTTTTTAGATCGCTTGGGTTTTATTGAAATTATGAGGCGGGGACACCACGTGGGCGGCAGATTAATAATTGCGTATAGTCATAATATGCGGCTGTACATTGTGGTTGGGATTTTTATCTTGTGCTTGATCTGTTCATAGAGAGCAGGGGATGATTTTTAGTTCGTTACCACTCGCACCCAATGCCATCATTATCTCCGCCGAATGGGTGCGGATTGGATCCCACCACCTTGAATCTACGGAAATATATTTGAGGACAATCCAGGTCGGGTGGAGGGGCCTACCGCTCTTATGGCCCAGGCAAGCACACAAGTGAATTCCTGGGAGGGGATTGCGGCGGAAGGAGCGGGGTTTGATTACCACCGGGAAGGGTACGAGTTCTATTGGGAAACCGATCTTTCCGGATGGTTGGAGCACGCCTGCCGGATCGCCAAAAGGGAACTTACAAGCGAAGAAAAGGAAAGCTATTTGGGGCACCTTTCTTCCGATGAGAGTGTTCCCCTCAGCCTTGATCCCGTTCACTACGTTCGCAACAATTTAATATTAGAGATGAGTATATTTTAAATCCAGGAAGCGATTATTTCTGGATTCATTATCTGTATTTTGTTGAGGAATGGATGGGAGTCAGGAAAATAATTTGAGACTGAAAAGACCGGGTTCCAACCCATGCTGCCAAAGCGACGAGCACGAAACTCTCTACTCCTGCGCATATATATGTGTATACCCACTTTCATACTCTCGCCCTCCCTCCTAATACAGGCAAAATCTCACTTTCTTGTGATCGATGGAAAACCGGGCTATGAAATCGAGATTTTTTGATATGTATTCCCGGACCCTACGCCACCCCACTTTGTGCCTGTTAGGATATATAGAAGAGTTAAATTGTTAAGGTGTGGAATCTTTGTTAAAATTATTCTCATCTCCCACTAGAAAGACCGGGGCATAACCAGCGCCCCAGGTCAATCCCATCAAGCATCCCTTTGGAGGAGAGATACCCATGAATACCGCTGCCCTGCTTTTGATCCTTGAAGCGTTGGTGATGTACTTTCTGGTGCTGGGGGCCCATGCCCTCCGCACCCGCTATGGACCGGCCCATTTTTATGCCCTGTTGGGGGGTGTGACAGCGATCATGTCCTGGGTCACCGATGCCGGTCTGGCGGTGGAAATCGCCGGGATCACATTCATCGTGGGCTCCACGGTGTTTTATACTTCCCTGTTGCTGGGTGTGTTTGTGGTCTATGTCTTCGACGGTCCCGTTCAAGCCCGGGTGGCCATTTCCACAGTTATGGCTGTGTCGATCTTGATGCCCGTCACCGCGGCGGTCCTTCATGACCAGGCCGGGACCATGAGCTCCTCTCCGTTGCTGCAGATCCCCGAACCCAGCTTGCGGATTAATGCCGCTTCCGTATTCACGACCTTGGTGGATCTGTTGTTCCTGGGCATTGCCTGGGAATTTCTGGGTTGGGTGGGGGAGAAGATCAAACTATGGCTGCGCACCTACCTCACGCTGCTGGCGGTGATGGTGCTGGATGTGGTCCTGTTCTCGACCGGCGCCTTTGCCGGTACGCCGGATTACCTGAGCATCATGGGGGGGACGTTTTCAAGCCGCCTGGTGATCTCCCTCTTCGCCCTTCCGGTGCTGTACGGCTACTTGAGCTGGCAGAGTGCCCGGAAAGGTGTGGCTATTATCAACCGCCCGGTGATGGCTATTCTCAGTGAATACTTTGTCTTGGAAGAAGAGCTCACCAAAGCCCAGCAGGAAATCGAAAGACGCCTTCAGGCGGAACGGGAAAGGGATCAGATGATCCAGGCCCTCAAGGAAAGCCGGGTCAAGTACAAAGAACTCAGCGAAAGGTTGCACCGGGTCTCGATCACAGATGAGCTGACCGGGACTGCCAACCGGCGGTACCTGAACATGACTCTGGAGAAAGAATGGAAACGGGCGGTCCGAAACCAGACCCAGCTTTCCCTGATCCTGATCGATATAGATCATTTTAAACAATACAATGATCAATATGGCCATCTGGCCGGCGATCAGGGGCTGCGGGATGTAGCGGGAGCTTTGGAGTCTGTTTTTAAACGGCCGGCAGATCTCTTGGCCCGCTTTGGAGGGGATGAGTTCGCCGCTGTGCTTCCGAACACCGACCGCACTGGTGCCCAGCAGCTCGCGGAAACTTGCCGGCGGGTTGTTTCCAAGCAGGTGGCTTGGGGGCCGGATGAGGAAGGTAATCAAGCGCGGGCTGCGATCAGCATTGGGGTTTCCACGGCTTTTCCGGACCGGGAAGGTGATTATTTGGAGCTGATCAACCAGGCGGACCGCGCGCTGTATCTGGCTAAATCGGAAGGTGGAAACCGGGTGAAATTTTTGCCCTATTCACCTGAGGTTTGATCTTCTGGGAGATTTATAGGCCGTTTTGCCCCGATCCTCTTTGGCGTCAATCAGTCTTCCTCGAGGAGCAAGTAAGTTCAAGTAAAGAAATCGCGGTCTTTTAATACGTATTGATAATTGCTATCAATTACTGCGGCAGCACCAACGGAAAGAATCACCGGAAAACCTTTCTTATTGTAGGCGTTGGTCCCTTAGAATTTCGATCCAAGCAACGCGAAAATCCTGGTATTGAGCAGCCCCTTTCAGCGTCAAACAAGTTAGCGTTTGAAGAGGGTGCCAATCATTCTGGCTCTTAGAATTTCGACCTTTTTTATTGAGGTCAATTTTTGATATAATTTAGGCGTTAACACCTGGTGAATGAACCTTTCTGGGGGGTGGAGAATAACATCAGGTTAGCTGGTAAGAAGGGATGGGCGAATACAGCCGGAGGGAATACTAGTGAAGCAGAATCAGGGTACCATCACCCGGGTGCGGGGCGTAGTGGTCGACGTATCATTCAGTCACGGCAACCTGCCCAGCATTAACAATGCTCTTTTTCTGGAAACCGAAAGTACCGGTCGTAGTTCTCGAAGTCCAGGAACACCTGGATGCCAATACTGTCCGGGCGATTGCCATGAGTTCTACCTCCGGCCTGCGGCGCGGATTAATTGTGACTGACAGAGAGGGCCCGATCCAGGTCCCGGTCGGGGATCAGACGTTGGGCCGTCTTTTCAATGTCCTGGGCGAACCTATTGACGAAGGTGGCCCTCTGCCTTCCGGCGTATCCCAGCATCCCATTCACGCTGATCCCCCAGAACTTACCCAGCAGCGGGTATTGGATAAACCCTATGTGACGGGGATCAAGGCCATCGACCTGCTCACGCCTTACCCGCAGGGAGGGAAGATCGGCCTCTTTGGCGGCGCCGGGGTGGGGAAGACCTTGCTGATGATCGAGCTCATGCGCCAAACCATTCAGGAGCATTCCGGGATCGCGCTCTTCGCAGGAGTGGGTGAGCGCATCCGGGAGGGGAATGAACTCTGGCTGGAAATGCGGGAATCGGGCGTGATCGATGACACCATCCTGGTCTTTGGGCAGATGAATGAACCTCCCGGGGCCCGGCTGCGCGTACCGCTCACGGCTCTGACCATGGCGGAGTATTTCCGTGATTACGAGCAACGGCCGGTGCTGCTGTTTATCGACAACATTTTTCGCTATATCCAGGCCGGACAGGAAGTTTCTGCCCTGCTGGGGCGCCTGCCCAGTGCGGTAGGCTATCAGCCTACCCTGGACAGCGAGATGGGCGAGCTCCAGGAGCGGATCGCTACGACCAGCCAGGGGAGCATCACCTCAGTTCAGGCAGTCTATGTGCCCGCTGATGACCTCACGGATCCGGCTGTTGTGGCTACCTTCGCTCACCTGGACTCTTCTACGGTGCTTTCCCGGCGGCAGGCCAGCCAGGGATTTTATCCGGCTATTGATCCACTGCAGTCCAAGAGTTCTCTGCTCGCTCCCCAGGCAGTGGGAAGGGAACACTATCGGATTGCCAGTGAGGTCCGCTCCCTGCTGGCTCGCTATGAGCAGCTCCAGGATGTGATCGCCATTTTAGGTATGGAGGAACTCAGCGAGGAGGACCGCCAGGCGGTGGTCCGGGCCCGGCGCATTCAGCGTTTTCTGACCCAGCCTTTCTTTGTCTCTGAGCCTTTCACCGACATTCCCGGTGTGTATGTTACCCTCGAGGAAACGCTCCGTGGATTCCGGGAGATTCTGGACGGCCGGCATGACCACCTCCCGGAACAGGCTTTTTATATGGTGGGCACGATTGACGACGCTGTCAAAAAAGCCCATCAGCTGGAAGCCGGGGAAAGGGAGCAGATCTCATGAAGCTGCTTGTCCTCACGCCGGAGGAAACCCTTTTGGAGGCCGAAAAAACTGCCAAAGTACGTCTGGTGCTGGCGGACGGGGGTAGTATCGGCATTCATCCCGGACATCATCCTTTGCTGGCAGAAACCAGGGAGGGGCCGGTAGAATACGGGGAAGAACGATACACGGAAGCTGTTCCCGTGCGCGCCGGCATCCTGCATGTGGAGGCGGATCAGGTGACTATTTATACCAGTGGGTGGGCCGCGGAAGCCAGAGACGCGCCATCCGACAAATCGGGTTCACTGGAAGAGGCTCTGCAAGACCTGGAGCAGGATCTGGAAGGAGAGGAGTAAGGACGTGAAGACCCAGCAGGATCACCGCCCTGAAAAGATCATGCCCGCTTTGCTCCGGGAGGGCTCCAGGGTGCTTGCCATCGGCTGGGACCTGGCTGTACCCATCTTCGGCGGCGTGCTGTCCGGTCATTTTCTGGATCAACGGCTGGGTACGAGGTACACGTTTACTCTCGGCCTGCTGGTGCTGGGAGTGGTGATTGGATATTTCAACCTCTCCCGCCTGATCTTGCGTTTGGATCAGCAGGATCAACAGCAGAAGCAGGAGAAGNAGGGGAGGGAAGAGGTATGAGCTGGCACTGGCTGCTGTATGGGACGGGGACGGGGTTGGTGATNTGGCTTTCCCAGCGGGTTTTGGTCAGNAGACTCTATCCGGAACGGGTTAAGGCAGCCAAGAGGTGGGTAGCCCTGAGTGCGGCGTTGCGCTGGATTCTCAGCGCGGCTGTGCTGGCATTGGCCCTCCAGGAGGGGATTGGCAGCGGGCTTTCTGCCTTTGGCGGATTGATGTCCGCCCCCTGGCTGGGAATTCTCAGCCTGACCATGTTTCCTCTGCCGGACGACGATGGAATTTTGAGGAGGACATAACCTATGCAGGATGTATTTCCAGAAGTAGTTTTTACCATCTGGGGGATTCCGGTGCGGGACACCGTCATTTCCACCTGGGTGATGATGGCCCTGGTTGTCGGGGTCACCCTGATTGTACGGCGTCTGAAACCCACTGCGCTGGAGATGGTGGTGGATTTTCTGACTGATTTTATCAGTGAAATCATGCGCCGCCCTGCAGATCCCTTTCTGCCGCTGCTGGGTTCCCTGGCGGTGTTCATTGGTGCGGCCAACGTGATCGGGCTGGTACCTTTCCTGAAATCCCCCACCAGCGACATCAACGTCCCGATTGCCCTGTCCCTGGTGGTCTTTGTGGCCGTTCACGTTTACGGAGTGAAATTGATGGGTTTTTGGCCGTATCTGAAAAACCTGGCTTCACCGGTTTTCCTGCTGCCCCTGGAGATGATCAGCCAGGTCAGCCGGACGATCTCACTCAGCATACGGCTTTTCGGCAATGTGTTCAGCGCGGAAATTATTATCGCGATTATATTTGCCATGGTGCCGCTGATTGCCCCGCTGCCTTTACAGGGGTTCAGCATTTTTACCGGACTCTTGCAGGCGTACCTTTTTACCGCCCTGGCAGCGGTCTATATCGCGGGCGGCCTCCCTGTCAAACCTGCACAGGCAGCGCAGGAGGAGGAAGCAGAAAAGGCAGAACCTGTCAATCAAGAATTGGAAACAATAAGGAAGGAGTAGAGGTATGACTGAAATGGATCCTGGAACATTGATTACCCTCGTGACCATTATCATTTCTGGCCTGGGGATGGTGATTGGCGCGATCACCCCGGCTATTGTCGAAGGAAGAGCGGTTGAAAAAGCGCTGGACAGTATCGCCCGCCAACCTGATTCAGCCGGCGATCTGCGCACCACGCTCTTGATCGCCATGGCGCTGCTGGAGTCCACTGCCATTTATGTCCTGCTGGTGCAGTTGATTTTGCTGTTTGCCAACCCACTGCTGGACCGATTCTTCTAGTCAAGGAGACAGGATGCTGAACTTGAACATTCCGACTATTGTATGGGAGGTTATCAATTTCCTCATCCTGACCGGCTTGCTTTACTTCCTGCTCTTCAAGCCGGTTCAACGCCGGGTCAACCAGCGGGCGAAGGAAAAACAGCAGCAGAAAGAGGAACTTAACCGGCAGCTGGCCCAGGTGGAGGACTTGCGGAATGAGCTGGATGAACGCCTGGAGAACGTGGATGAGCAGGTTGAGGACATTCTCAGCGAGGCCCGGGAACGCATGAAAGAGATCCGGCGGAGCACGGTTGACAACGCCCGCCAGGAGGCCGAGCAGATACTGAAGGCGGCTTCCCTGGAAGCCGTCCAACTGCAGGAAAAAGCGGTCAAGGATCACATGGATGAGGTGTTGGATGTCATCCGGGAAGTCAGTCAGCGAGTGATCCGCGAAACCGCCACGGACAAAGTCCACGACCAGCTGGTTCAGGATTTGAATGACCGCATCTGGCAGCTGGGATCCGGGGAGATGGATCAGGTGGAGGCTATCCGGCGCTCCCTGGATGAGCGGTCTCCCACGGTGTTTGTGGAATCTGCGCGTCCGCTGAAAGATGGGCAGGTCAAAGAACTTCGTGAAACGCTGAGCGCTTTGATTGATCAGGAAGTGGACCTTGAGACCGAGACAGAACCTGATTTGATCAGCGGCCTGCGGGTACGGGTAGGCGACACCCTGATCAACAGCACCCTGGCAGCTAAACTGGATAAGATCCTGGATCAGGCTTCGGAATCGATCCGGGAAAAGATGAACCATGTCTGACCGGGAGCACAAATTGGCACCGGAAGCTTTTCAGGCCTTCCGGGCTTCCATCCAGGAAGAGGTGGAGCGGCTGGAAGAGCAGTCTGAAACGCTGATTAAGGATCTGGGCAAAGGACAACCCGAGTCAAGCACCCCCCGGAGCCCGTTCCGGCAGATCCTGGACGCGGTCCGGGAGGCGAGTTCAAGCTTTGAAAGCGGTGTGCATTTGCAGGATTATCGATCTGGGAGAAGATGGACCATGTCAGATCAGGAGTTCAAAACAGCACGGGAAGCTTTTCAGGCCTTCCGGGCTTCCATCCAGGATGAGGTGGAGCGGCTGGAAGAGCAGTCTGAAATGCTGATTGAGGATCTGGAGGAAGAACAGCCCGAGTCTCCCACTGTCCAGAGCCCGCTCAAGCTGCTTATTGACGCGGTCCGGGAGACCAGTTCGAGCTTTGAAAGCAGGGTGCATTTTGAGGATATCGGGACGGTACGGCATATCGGTGACGGTGTGGCCACCCTGACCGGGTTGCCCCGGGCCCACACTGAGGATATGGTGGTCTTCCCGACCGGGGTCCGCGGCCTGGTTTTCAGCCTGGAGCCGCAACAGCTGGATGTGATATTACTCGGTTCTGATCAGGGTATCCGCGGCGGAGATGTGGTTCGGGCCAGCGGAGAAAGGCTCCGGATTCCCGTGGGCCCCAATTTACTGGGCCGGGTGGTCAATCCGCTGGGCGAACCGCAGGACGGCGGCCCTGTCCCTGAGCCTTCTGACCTGCGTCTTTTGGAGCGAAAAGCGCCGGGCATTACCACCAGAACGCCCATCAAGGAACCGCTCCACACCGGCTGGAAGGTGATCGATGCTCTGTTTCCCATCGGGCGGGGGCAGCGTGAGCTGATCCTGGGCGACCGCCAGACCGGGAAGACCACTATGGCGGTGGATGCTATCCTGCAGCAGAAGGAGAGCAACGTAGCCTGCGTTTATGTCGCTATCGGGCAGAAACAATCTTCTACCCTGAACGTGATCGAACGCCTTCGGGCGACCGGAGCCCTGGAGTACACCACTGTGGTTATTGCGACCCCGGATCAACCCCCCGCTCTGCGCTATCTGGCGCCGTACGCCGGCTGCGCTATGGCGGAGTATTTAATGGATAATGAACGGGATGTGCTGATTATTTATGACGATCTGACCAAGCATGCTAACGCGTACCGGGAATTGAGCTTATTGCTGCGCCGCCCACCCGGGAGGGAGGCTTATCCGGGGGATGTCTTTTACCTGCACTCCCGCCTTCTGGAACGGGCTGGCAAACTGGATCAGGATCACGGAGGAGGGTCGATGACAGCGCTGCCGGTGATCGAAACCCAACGGGGGAATCTTTCCGCATACATCCCCACCAACTTGATCTCGATCACCGACGGCCAGATCGTGCTCGATGCGGATTTATTTAATCAAGACATAAAACCGGCGGTAGATGTGGGCCTCTCTGTTTCCCGGGTGGGAGGAGCAGCTCAGACCGAAGCCATGAAAGCTGTTTCAGGAGAGCTGCGCTTGCAGCTTTCCCAGTTTGAGGAGGTGGCCCGGTTTACCCGCCTAGGCACCGAGGTGGATGAAGCCACCCGCCAGCAGATTGAACGGGGCACCCAGCTGCAGGCGGTGTTGACTCAGCCGCCCCACGAACCGATGGCCCTCAGTGACCAGGTGGTGCTTTTCTATGCTGTGCAGCAGGGAATGATGAAGGACCTTCCGGTGCAGGAAGTCTCAGCCTTTGAGGACCGACTGCTGAGTTTCTTCTGGAGCGAATATGAAGAGATCATGGAGGAAATAGAGCTGCAAAAGGACCTCTCAAAGGAAATGCGGGACCGCCTGGATGAGGCGCTGGAGGAATTTTTACGCTCAGAAGCGGAAAGGAGCGCTGGCCCATGATGAAAATGGTGATGGCTGTGGTTCCTCGGGACCACAGTGAAGAGCTGCTGCAGGCCCTGGTGGATGCTGGCCACTCGGCGACCTTTACTGAAAGCCGGGGCGGCATGCTCCGTCAGTCCCAAGAGATGATTTTTATCGTGGTGGAAGAAGACCAGGTGGATGGTGTGCTGGAAATCCTCCACGGTGGGGAAGAAGGGCAGGAAGCCCTTACTGCAGAGGCTGAGGAGATCAGGAAAGGTGGACGGGTGATCTTTGTCTGGGATATCGACCGAGTGGAGACCAGCTGAGAGATGAAAGGTTCGGGTCGGGCTGAGGAGCGGTTGGAAAATATTCAGTCGGTAGAGCCGATCTTGAACGCTCTGCGCACGGTGTCCCAGGCCAGCATGCAGACTGCCCGTCGCAAGCTAGGGGGAGCAGCCCGCTATGGACGCGAGATTTTGGAGCTGGCTTCCTGGCTGCCGGGCGAAGCTCCGGGACGAATGCAAGCGGGGGCTCGGCGGCGGACGCTGCTGGTTGTCCTGGGAAGCGATCGAGGACTGTGCGGTACCTTCAACACCGATCTGGTGGAGGCCCTGTCTGGTCTGTTGGCGCAGATGGATGAAGAGAGGCGTGAGGCATTGGTCTGGGTCCTGGGACATCGGCTCAAATCCTCTTTGGACCGGGAGGAGATCCTGGTCGATCACGCCGAGGGTTTTGCGGAGAGTACAGTCCCTGATTTTCAGCGCGCCCTCCAGCTGGCCGAAAGCATCCAGGCCGGCTTCAAAGAGGGCCGCTTTGACCGGGTTTTAATAATCTTGAATAAGCGGCTGCAAGCAGAACGGACGCGGTCGGAGGTAGAGCAGCTGCTGCCGATGAAGATGAAGGATATACAGGGGAAAGCGGAACGCTGGCCGCCGCCCATCCTGGAAACCGATCCGGAGGAGCTGCGGGAGCGGATCCGGAAGCAGGCCCTGGAAGTCAACCTCTACCGTTTTTTGCTGACATCTTCAGCCGCGGAACACGCTGCCCGTTTTCATCTCCTGGAAAATGCGTCCCAGAACATGGAACGCTTGACTGAAGAACTGGAAATGGAAGTCCAGCTGGCACGCCAGCAGGCAATCACCACCGAGATGATGGACCTGATCGCCGCCGCGGGCTTGATAAAAACCTGATTTTATTGTCCCTTGGTCTTCTATGCTGGGTTTTTACAACCTCTGAGGACTACGGGCTGCATCAACTTGTGTCTCCGGGGTCATAAATCAGCTTACCGCCAGCGATCGCATCTCCTAACTTATCACCCCATCAGGCTTGTCCTGGTGGGGTCGAAAAAAAGGGTAAGTTGTAGTAGGATG
>JGI1689J12820_1000195_pt1 | contig 10577 bp, 12 predicted proteins | sample PRCRCaboRojoPR_6_FD_12820 | JGI IMG/M metagenome (IMG submission 12820)
CCCGCCGAACCGCCGGCGGTCCGTTCAGTCCGCGACCCCGGGGACCGTCTCGCCGTCGACGTCCGCCGGCTCTTTTTTCGCCGTGAGTGGATTCCGTCGCGCGATCTGACAGTCGAAGGCCGGATGCTCGCAGACGTGTCTGAGTATCATGTGTCGGCGGGAGCCGGTGATCCCCGTTCGACCCACGTCTTCGGCCGTGAACTCGGCTGGCAGTCGGTCGTAGAGGCGGCCCAGCGCCTCGAAGCTCTCGAACACTTTGGCGTTGCCCGTCGAGTCGGCACCGCGGCGCGAGACGACGTAACTGCCGTCCTGTCGATGCTCGCCCGCCGTGCGGAAGAACTCGCGGCGCTCGGTCAGGGCGTCGCCGATCGCCTCCTGCAGGTCGGCGGCGTCGTCACGTGAGAGGGTATGCGTCTGGTCACCGACTCGAACGACGATCGATTCCTCTTCAGCGTCGACCGACAGCTCTGTCTCGTCACCGGAGAAGAACTCGATCAGGAGCTGAGGGACTCCGTGTCATAGCTGTGTGTGAACGACCGGAGTGTAAAACTCTATCGCACTCCGCGGGCGCCCGGCTCCGCAGTCCGCTTAGCCAAACAGCGTCGAGACCCACCCGGGGAGGCTCGCACTGTCGGATTCGTCGTCCGACTGCGCGCTTCCGGACGCTCCGGTTCCGGCGGTTTCGTTCGACGCGGGGTCGCCGGTCTGGTTTCCGGCCGGGGCGCCGGCGGTCTCACTCGACGGGGCGCGTCCGTCGCTTTCGTTTCGGTCGTCGGCACCGACGGGGACCGACGGTCCGTTCCCGCTCTCGTTCGCGTTCTCACGGTCCGTCTCGACCGCCTCGCTCACGTTAGACTGACCGGACTCACCGGAACGACCGGGTGCGTCGGAGCGCCCGGAGTCGCCGGAACGACCGGGTGCGTCACCGGAACGGCCCGGGCCAGCGGAGTCGTTCGTCGCGACCCGGGCCATCCCTCGTCCGACCCGGTCGCCGGCGATCGACCGCGCTGCGGCCGCCGCCTCCGGTCCGCTCGCGTTCCGCACGTCTCTCCCCAGCGCCCGGATCGCGGAGACGTTCACCCCCTGTCGGTCGAGCGTCTCTGCCGGGAGTGTCGCCGCCGAGCGCTCGGTCCGGTTGGTGAGCCGCTCGAGCGACCTGATCTCTGCGGTCACCTGCGCCAGCCGAGCGTGGTACGCGCCGGTACGGATCGAGCCGTTCTCGTAGGCCTCCGTGAGCTGCCGTCTGCGCTCTCGGAGCTGTCGGAGCCGCTCTCGACTCTCGTCGTACTGCGTGGCGACCACTCGCGCCTTCGCCCGGTCGGACTGCGCCGCGTCCAGTCGCTCCTCGAGCGCCCGGGACTCGATCTCGCCGCTGACCTCGGAGCCCTGGACGCCGAGGACGCCGGCGAGTCGAGCGCCGGGCGCGACGCTCCCGTTTCCGGTCTCGTTGGCGTCGGTTTCGTTCCCGTCGGTCGCCCCGGTCTGCTGGAGTGGGGCGGCGGGAGTCGACGTAGCCGCCGGGGTGCCCTCCGCGGCCGTCGTCCCCACCCCGCTCGCCGGGACCGCCACGGCGACCCCGACCAGCAGGAGCGCGACCGTCAGAACCGGTAGTCGTCTCATCTCGCTCGTCCAAACGGGGTCCGTGCGCATATATGCACCCACTCGTGCGCCCGGATCAAACTCGATTAACGCCAGTTAATCCGGATTGTGGGCCGCCGCAGTCGGTCGATTGGCGTGAAATCGAGTCGTTAAATCGGCGAGTCCCCGACCGTCCGCCCCAGCCGTCTCGCTGTCGGCGACGAAACCCACGTCTCGACCGCGTCGACGGGAGCAGTGTTCAGATAAGCGATGGCTGGCCTGTCCGACCGGCTGGGTGGGACTGAAAGGGGCCGCTGGCTCGACGAACCCCGACGACGTAAGGACCGCAGGCCGGAGGCCGAGGACCGTAACGAGTCGCGGGAGTCGAGCCAGCGGGGGCTTTCGAGGTCTTCGCAATCGCTGTCCAACCGGTTTCAGTCTTATCTGAACAGTATCTCGACGGGGGTCGAATGAACTAAGTGGGCACCCCAGAGAGTTCCGGACATGGCGACGGAAGCGACGCAGTCGGACAAAGGCATCGGGGTCGGCCTCGTGTTCTCGGTGATCGCGCTTCTGGGCGCGGCCGTGATGTTCGCCGGGCCGGGACAGGAACTGAAGGCGTGGGGCTTCGCCGGCGCGGTCGGCGCGGCCGGCCTCGCGGTCGTCTTCCTGCACCTCTTCGAGTGAGATTTGCGAACGAAGGTCGTTCTCACGAGTAACCGTTAATATCGAGAATCTCCTAGCCGGGGTGAGAATGAGCGAGCTATCAGAGGAAGAGCGCCGGATCGTCGCTTACCTCCGCGAGAGCGTTTCGCGGGGTGAGCGGTACTTCCGAGCCAAGAACATCGCCGACGCGATCGGCCTCTCGTCGAAGCAGGTCGGCTCACGCCTCCCGAAACTCGCCGAGAAATCAGACGACGTCGACATCGAGAAGTGGGGGCGCGCGCGGTCGACCACGTGGCGCGTCACGATGAGTTAAACAGCGGTTTTTTATCACTCCCATCGCTTTCTCAAGCTATGACCGTCCGTGTTAGGCGGGCCTTCGATTTCGACGCCGCCCCCGAACAGATATGGGAGTTCATCTCGGACCCGATCAATCGGGCGGAGTCCATCAGCGTCGTCGAGGACTTCGACGTCGGGAGCGACAACCGCGTCACGTGGCACATCAACCTCCCGATCCCGCTGCTCGACTCGACTGCCAAAGTGCGGACCGAAGACGTCGAGCGCGACCCGCCCCACTACGTCAAGTTCGTCGGACGGTCCCGCGTCATGCAGGTGACCGGCGAGCACACGATCGAGGAGCGCGACGGCGGCTGTCGCCTCGTCAACGAGTTCACCGTCGAGGGGCGCCTGCCGGGCGTCGAGCGATACTTCAAGCGGAACCTCGACCGCGAACTCGACAATCTCGAAGCGGCGCTCCGGGAGAGCGTCGAAGCGGCGCGATGAAGCTGACGCTCGTCCAGCTCGACCAGACTCTCGGCGACGTCGAGGGGAATCTCGACCGCGCGGAGGCCCGGATCCGAGAGGCGGCCGCCGCCGGTGCGGACCTGGTCGCGCTCCCCGAGCTGTTCTCGGTGGGCTACTTCGCGTTCGAGAGTTACGCCCGCGAAGCCGAAGGTCTCGAGGGGCCGACGCTCGCGCGACTGTCGGACCTCGCGGCGGAACTCGAGGTGGGACTGCTCGCGGGGAGCGTCGTCGAGGACCTTTCGGCCAGCGCCGCCGCCGGCGTCGACGTTCCGGAGCCGGACGGACTCGCGAACACCTCGGTGTTTTTCGACCGGCAGGGCGTGCGCCGCGGCGTCTACCGCAAACACCACCTGTTCGGCTACCAGTCCGCCGAGACGCAACTGCTCACGGCCGGCGAGTCGCTCGCGACCGTCGACTTCGAGGGCTTCTCGGTCGGAATGACGACCTGTTACGACCTCCGGTTTCCGGAACTCTACCGCGACCTCGCGGAGGCCGGAGCGACGCTGGTTCTCGTGCCGAGCGCGTGGCCGTACCCCCGCGTCGAACACTGGACGACGCTCCCGAAGGCCCGCGCCATCGAGAATCTCGTCTACGTCGCGACCGTCAACGGGGCCGCCGAGTTCGACGACGCGACGCTGCTCGGACGCTCGACCGTCTACGACCCGTGGGGGACGCCGCTTGCGAGCGCGGGCGACGAGCCGACGCTCGTCACCACGGAGGTCGGCCCCGAGCGGGTCGAAGCCGTTCGCGAGGAGTTCCCGGCGTGGGCCGATCGCCGACGCTGAGCCGACTCCGATCCGCGGCCGGTGCGTTTATTAGTGAACGGCCGTTACAGAACGACGCCGGAGGTTGACGCTTTTCTCGTCGACCGTCGGCAGACGCTCCGCCGCGCCATCGTCGCCACCGTCGCGACGCGTCACGACGCTCGCCTCGGGTCGCCTCGCCACCTCCTCCCTTTCGCTCTCTCGTCCCGTCCAGCCGGCCGCTCGGCGAGACGCGCCCGCGCTCAGAGACCGATCCGCTCGCCGCTGTCCGCGGCCTCGTAGGTCGCGGTCGCGATCTCGACGTCGCTGCGTCCGTCGCGTCCGTCGGGTTCGATCTCGTCGCCGGTCAGGACTGCGTGTGCGAAGTAGTCGAACTCCTCGCGGACCTCGTCGACGGCCGGAGTGTCGAACGTGACGCGGCCCTCGTCGGTGTCGACGGTGATCCGACGCTCGGCGGCCGGCACGAACGCCGACTCGATCTCGACGCGACCGCGTTCACCGACGAGCGAGAAGCTCGTGGTGCCGTACCCGCTGAAACTGGCGGTGAAGGCGGCGGTGGTGCGCTCGCCGAACGACAGTTGAAACGCGATCCGTTCGTCGATCCCCGCGAACGGTCCTTCCCCGCTCGTGGTCGCCGACACCGCGGTCGGCTCGCGGTCGAGCAGGTACCGGGCGGTGTTGAGCGGGTAGACGCCCACGTCCATCAGCGCGCCGCCGCCGGCGAGGTCGGGGTCGAGTCGCCAGTGGTCGGGACCGCGGTCGCCCGCGAGCACCGGAAACGTGAAGTCGCCGTGGAGGTGGACCGGGTCGCCGAGGCCGCCGTCGGCGAGGAATCGCCGGAGCGAGCGGACGGCCGGGTGGGCCTGCATCCGGTAGGCCGTCATCAGGGAGACGCCGGCATCGTCGCAGGTCTCGACGATCTCGTCTGCGCCGGCGACCGACGCGGCGAGCGGCTTCTCGACGAGGACGTGCTTGCCGAACGCGGCGGCCGTCGTCGCGTCGCGTGCGTGAATCGCGTTCGGGGTCGCCACGTAGACGGCGTCGTAGGACTGCGCGGCCTCGCCGTCGGCGAACTCGTCGTAGGTGACGATCGCGGAGACGTCGTACGCGTCGGCGATCGACCGGGTCGCCTCGGGCGATCCGGTGACGAGGACGGTCGGTTCGCAGTAGTCACTCGCCGCCAGCGCGGGCAGCGCCGCGCGCCGTGCGAACCCGCCGACGCCGACGACCGCGAATCGAAGATGCCCCGACGCCCCCGTGTCCCAGTCGCGCTCTGTCAGGTGCTCGAACGACTGTAGGTCCATGCCCTCACATCTCACTGAAACGACAAAATCCTGCCGCCGACGGGTCTCTCTTCGGCCTCAGCGCTGCCGAGTGACGAATCGGAGTGTGAACTCGTAGTACTCGTCGCCGTAGGCGACCAGCTGGGTGCCGTCGTCGACTCCCGCGTCCTTCTCGACGTTGCCGTCGAGGAAAGGCCACGCCTGCAGGGCCTTCAGCAGTTCCTCGTACTTCTGCGAGTACGGGTGTGTCTCCGCGTAGCCGTCGCTCTCCGCGCGCCGGAAGACGTCCCGCGCATCCGACGAGAGGCGCTCGGGGGTCACGTACGCGTCGACCAGTCGCGCTCGCAACACCGATTCCATCTCCTCGGGCGTCTCCGCGACCGGTTCGACCTCGGCCCGGTAGACCGATTCGCGGAACGTCTCGCGAGCGACCCGTACCTCGTAGATTCTGTCGCGGTAGGCGACGTGGGTCGGCCCGTCGCTGGAGAGGATCGCACTCGCTTCGATCGCCGATTCGCGCCGGTAGACGTAGCCGTCGCGCTGGACCAGTCCCCACGGGACGCCGCCCTCGTTGTCGCGGGCCCGTGCGGCCATGTGTGCGATCTGCACGGCTCGCTGGTCGGGACCGGGGAGTTTCGGCTGCGCGACGTGGTCGGGAACCGCGTCGAGGTCGTCCGGGTCGCCGACCTCGTAGATCCGGAGCACCGGGTGAGTGACCGTCTCCTGTCCGACGACGACCGAGCCGAGGCGGTAGTAGGTCCCGTCGTGGCGGGTGAACTCGGGGTGTCGCCCCCGGGACCCGAACGGCGTCCGGTACTGGGTCGTGTAGCGCTCGCCCTCGACCGCCGCGGCGAAGGCTTCGTCGTCCACGGGCGACGAGGTCCGATTCAACGAGGTGACGTACTGCTCGTGGAGCGGACTCTCCTCGCGGTAGGTCGTGAGACGGAGCACGCGCTCGGTGGAGTCTTCGAGGGGCGACCGGGTGGAACAGCCGGCGACGGCCGCGAGGCCGACGCCGGCGGCCGCGCCGAGCAGTCGTCGACGCGTGAATTCGTGACCGTTGGAGGGCATACGTTGCAGAACTGCGCCCGCACTCAAATGCGTTGGGTGGGTCTCGTTACGCTTCCGACTGGCGACCCCGTGATCACGAACCCGGACGAGTCACGTGCCGATGTAGTCGTCGAAAAAACTCTCCAGCGTAGCTGTCGCGCCGAGATACACCTCGGCGCCGGTCGCGTGCCGGTGTTGTCGGTCGTAACTGACCGGCGTAGCTGTCGCGCCGAGATACACCTCGGCGCTGGTCGCGTGCCGGTGTTGTCGGTCGTAACTGACCGGCGTAGCTGTCGCGCCGAGATACACCTCGGCGCTGGTCGCGTGCCGGTCAGTCGTCGTCTTTCGTCTTGATCTCGGCCGACAGCCCCTGTGCCATCTCGATATCGTAGCTGTTGTTGATGGTGAACGCGGTGCGCTCGGTGACCGCTTCGATGATCTCGCGGGCGCTCGGGTAGCCGTTACCGGACTTCTTGACGCCGCCGAAGGGGAGCTGGACCTCCGCGCCGATGCTCGGCAGGTTGGCATAGGAGAGGCCGATCTCCGCGTGGTCGCGGAAGTAGTGGATCTGGCGGTAGTCCTCGGAGATGATCGCTCCCGAGAGTCCGTAATCCACGTCGTTGTGGATCTCGACGGCCTCCTCGACGTCGCCGGAGTACTTCAGCAGGGCGACGTGCGGACCGAAGACCTCCTCGTGGGTACAGCGCAGGTCCTCGTGGGCGTCGGCCTCGTAGACGAACGGGCCGATCCAGTGGCCGCCGTCGTGACCATCCGGGATCTCCTCGTCGGGGAGTTCCTCGCGGTCGACGAGGACGTCCACGCCCTCCTTGCGGGCGAGTTCGTTGTAGCGGTGGAACTTCTCGACCTGCGACTCGTCGACGACCGGACCCATGAACGTCTCCTCGTCGAGCGGGTCGCCGACGGCGACGTCCTCGGCCAGATCGACGAAGCGCTCCTTGAACTCGTCGTAGACCTCCTCGTGGACGATGAGACGCTCCGAGGAGACACAGCGCTGGCCGGTCGTCTTGAACGAGGACATGATCGCCGAGTGGATGGCGGTGTCCATGTCCGCGCTCTCGGTGACGACGATGCCGTTCTTGCCGCCCATCTCGGCGGCGACCAGTTTGCCGGGCTCGCCGCCGACCTTGCTCGATATCTCGTGGCCGACCTCGGCCGACCCGGTGAACAGCACGGTGTCGACCCGCGAGTCGTCGACGATCTCCGCGCCGGCGTCGCCGAAGCCCTGCACCATGTTGAAGACGCCGTCGGGGAAGCCGGCGTCCTCGAACATCTCGGCGATGATCTGGCCGCACCACGGCGTCTGTTCGGCGGGCTTCCAGACGACCGTGTTGCCCTCGACGAGCGTCACGGCCATGTGCCAGAACGGGATGGCGACCGGGAAGTTCCACGGCGTGATACAGCCGACGACGCCGCGGGGCTTGCGGCGCATGTAGGAGTCCTTGCTGGGGATCTCCGAGGGCACCACGTCGCCGTGGGGGTGGCGGGCGTTGCCGGCGGCCCACTCGACCATGTGTGCGGCCTCGACCACGTCGGCCTTGCCCTCGGAGATCTCCTTGCCGCACTCCTTGGTGACGATCTCGCCGAGTTCGTCCGTCCGGTTCCGGAGCTCCTCGTAGATCTCCCAGAGGTACTCCGCGCGGTCGATGTAGGAGAGTGCCCGCCACTCCTCGTAGGCGTCTTCGGCCGCCGCGAGCGCGGCGTCGACCTCGGACTGCGTCGCGCGCTCGAACTCGGCGAGCGTCTCGCCGGTCGCCGGGTTCTCGCTCTCGAAGGTCGCCTCGCTCTCGCCGGTGACCCACTCACCGTCGATGTAATGTGTGAAGGTCTCGCCCGTTTGCTGACTCATACAGTCGCACCGTTTCGCTCCGATCGATTAAAAATACCACCCTTCTGTGCGGCGAACAGTGGCCATGCGTACGCTTTTTTCGGCCGACCGCGATACGTGAGACCATGGCAAGCGGTCCCTCCGTCGGTCCGACGACGCTCCGGACTCGCGACGGGACAGCGCTCTGCGTCCGCGGTGCGGCGTCCGTGACAGCCTCGCACCCCGTCGGTTCGACCGGCCACAGCCCGGAGGCGACCGTCGGATGACCGCGACGCTCCCGCTGCTCGAAACCGTCGTCGTCGGCGGCGTCGCTCTCCTCTTCCTCGTCAAGAGCGCCGAGACCACCGTCGACCGCGTGCTGCGGCTCGCACAGCACTACGACGTCCCGGACGCGCTCGTGGGTATGACCGTCGTCGCGATCGGGACGAGCCTCCCCGAGATCGGCTCGCACGTCATCGCGTCGGTGGGCATCCTCTCGGGCACGCTCGATTACACCATCGCGTCAGCGACGACGCTCGGCGGCAACATGGGGTCGTCGACGACCCAGCAGACGCTGCTCGCCGGCCTCTTTCTCGTCGGCTTCGGCGGCTTCGAACTCACCCGGCAGTTTCTCCGGAGCGTCTACGTGCCGATGGTGCTCGCGTTCGTGCTCACGCTCGGCGTCGCGTGGGACGGGACCGTCACCAGACTCGACGGACTGGTGTTGCTACTCGGGTACGTCGTCTACGCCGGCTACAGCCTGCACACGCGCCCTCGCGGCGTCGCGCTCCCGGCCGCGGCGAGCGAGGACGTCTCCCGGGACGCGCTGGTCGCCGTACTGGGTCTCGTCGGCGTGCTGGTCGGGGCCTTCCTCATCCTCGGCGAGGTGCAGTCGGTCGTCGAGCGGTTCGGCCTCAGCGGGTCGATGGTCGGCGTCGTCACGCTCGGGGTGGCCTCGGCGCTCCCCGAACTCTCGACGGTCGTGGACGCGATCCGCCGTCGCGCTCCGAACCTCGCTCTCGGGACGCTCTTCGGCAGCAACGTCGTGAACCCGCTGATCGGCATCGGCCTCGGGGGCACCATCTCGACGTACGCGGTGCCCGAATCCGTCGTCCTCTGGGACCTCCCGTTCAAGATCGCGGTCGGCGTGGGGCTGCTCGCGTATCTCCGGCTGGTCTCGAACGGCCGACTCACCCGACGCGAGGGCGGTTACATGGTGATCCTCTATTTCGTCTACGTGAGCGGTCGGTACCTCTTTTTCGCCGGCTAGGTCGCGGCCGACCAGCCATCGCGGCGGCGAGGTCCGGTCGGGCGCTCGACACGGTGCGCGGTCGGTCAGGCGGCGCGTTTCTCGATCTCGCCTTTGACCGCGGTGACGTCGAAGTCGTGGTCGGGGCGGACGTTGACGAAGTCGAGAAAGTCGAGCGCGTCGAGCAGTTCCTCGTCGGTGTAAGCCGATCGGGCGGCGGTCACAGCCCGTTTGGCCCCGATCAGAGGTTCGAGCGCGCCGAGGCCGGAGGCGATGTCGTAGGCCCGCGCGGCATCGCGGCCGCGCTCTCGCACGTTCGTCGCGTCGATGAAGTAGAGTTCGCCGTCGAGGATGAGCACGTTCTCCGCCCTGAGGTCGCCGTGTGCGAGGCCGTTCTCGTGCATCGTCCGGAGTGCGGCGAACAGCTCCGGCGCGAGTTCCGCCTCCTGTTCCCTGTCGAGTTCGTCGAGCGGGCGGAACTCGGGGAGATACTCGAGGACGAGCACGCCCAGGTCGTCCACCTCGAAGGCCTCGATCGGCTCGGGTGCGTTCACGCCGATCTCGCGCATCCGCCGGGTCGCCTCCAGTTCGTGTTTCGCCATCTGGTAGGGGTTCCCGAAGTGTTCGAAAAACCCCTCCGTCCCGGTCGTGAACGCGCCGAGGTTGCGCCCGGTCGTGAACAGCGCGTGCATCAGAGAGTTCTGCCGCGAGATCACCTTCACGAACCACGTCTCGTCGACGACCATCGGCGTGGAGAGCCAGTTGTCCGCGTCGATGAAACGGACGTGGATCCGCTCGCGGTCGTAGCGGACGGCGATCTGCCGAGCGACCGTCTCGAGCCGCGTCCACTCTATCGACCCGCGGACGAACTGGCGAAACGCCATGGAACCCTCTTAGCATCAGCGGACGCATAACTGTACGGTCTCGGCCGTGGCGCTGAATTTATGATTACAGTCCCGAAAGGACGATCCATGGACTTCGAGTTGCCGGCGGAACACCGGATGATCCGGGACACGGTCCGGGAGTTCTGCGAGGAGGAGATCGCCCCCGTCGCCCAGGAGCTAGAGGACGAACACCGGTTCCCGCGCGAGATATTCGACCAGCTCGCCGATCTGGACATGATGGGCGTTCCGGTCGCGGAGGCGTACGGCGGCCTCGGCGGCGACCAGCTCACGTACGCGCTGGTCACCGAGGAACTCGGCCGGGTGTCGGGCAGCGTCGGCCTCTCCTTTGCCGCCCACACCAGTCTCGGCGCGAAACCGATCGAGGCGTTCGGCACCGAGAGCCAGAAAGAGCAGTGGCTCCGCCCGCTCGCCTCCGGCGACGCCATCGGATCGTGGGCGCTCACCGAACCCGGCTCC
>JGI1689J12820_1000196_pt1 | contig 10492 bp, 7 predicted proteins | sample PRCRCaboRojoPR_6_FD_12820 | JGI IMG/M metagenome (IMG submission 12820)
CTCGACTCGGTGCGGTACTCCTTCGAGGGCGAGGCCGCTCACGCCGCCGGGTCGCCCGAGTCGGGCCGGTCCGCGCTCGACGCGGTCCAGCTGATGAACACGGCCACCGAGTACATGCGCGAGCACATCTCCGAGGAGGCCCGCGTGCACTACAACGTCGTCGACGGCGGGCAGGCCCCCAACGTCGTCCCCGCGGAGGCGACGGTCTGGTACTACGTCCGCGCCCCCGACCGCGACCAGGTCGAGCGAATCACCGCGTGGCTCGACGACATCGCGGAGGGCGCGGCGACGATGACCCAGACCGAGAGCGAAAAGCGGATGCTGACCGGCTGTTACGACTTCCTCGCCAACGAGACCGTGACGGAAGTCATCTGGGAGAACGTCGAGGCGCTCGGCGAGATAGAGTACGACGATGACGCCGAGGCGTTCGCGGAAAAACTCCAGGAGACGTTCCCCGAGGACCGAATCGAGGCGCGTCTTGAGGACGTGCCGGCAGACCAGCGCGAGGCCGCGGCGTCGCGGTCGCTGTACACCGAGCCGGTTCCTCCGACGGAGGACAACGGGACCTCGGGGTCGACCGACGTCGGCGACGTGAGCTGGATCACGCCGACCGGCCAGTTCCGCGCGGCGACGTGGGCACTCGGGACGCCGGCACACTCGTGGCAGGCCGTCGCCGCCGACGGGAGTTTCGGCACGGAGGGGATGCTCCACGCGGCGAAGGTGATCGCGGGATCGGTCCACGATCTGATGGCCGACCCCGACCGCCTCGACGCGGCACGGGAGGAGTTCGCCACCGTCGCCGGTCCCGACGCCTACGAGACGCCGCTCCCCGAGGGGGCGGAACCGCCGTTCGACGTGACAGACTGATCGAGTCACCGGCGGCGGTCGTCGAGACCACACGGGCGTATCCGGGCGACGGCCCGTCGAAACAGGGGATGGAACCGGCGCCACAGACAACGAATATATGTGAGGAACCCGAAGCCCCGCCAATGAGTTCCGTACAATCCCAGCAGACCGTCCGTCTTCACGTCGAGAACGTGGGGGGGATCGACGAGACGGACGTGGAACTCGGTCCGGGCGTAAACGTGCTGGCCGGGCGGAACGCGACGAACCGAACCTCTCTCTTGCAGGCCATCATGGCCGCGCTCGGGAGCGAACGGGCGTCGCTGAAAGGCGATGCAGAGAGCGGCTACGTCGAGATGACTATCGACGGGGAGACCTACTCGCGAACGCTCCGTCGGACGAACGGCGGCGTCGCGTTCGACGGCGACCCCTACCTCGACGATCCGGAGCTCGCCGACCTCTTTGCTTTCTTGCTCGAGTCGAACGAATCTCGTCGGGCGGTCGCACGCGGAGCGAACCTCCGAGAGCTGATCATGCGACCGGTCGACACCGAGGCCATCCGTGCCGACATCGACCGTCTCGAAGGCGAGAAACGAGACGTCGAAGGGCGACTCGAGGAGCTACGCGACCGCCGGGACCGACTGCCTGAGCTCGAATCGCGCAAGGAACGACTCGAATCCGAACTCCGGTCGCTGGAGGACGAACTCGAGACGAAACGCGAGGAGCTCGACGGGGCCGACCTCGACGTCGAGGAGGGCCGCGAGGAGCAGGCCGAACTCCAGTCGAAGCTCTCGGAGCTCAGAGACCTGCGCTCGGAGCTCGACGACGTGGAGTTCGACCTCGAAACCGAGCGCGAGAGCCTGCGCTCGCTCCGTTCGGAACGGAGCGGTCTCGAATCCGAACTCGCCGAGTTCTCCGACGAACAGGCCGGCGAGAAGGCCGACCTCGAAGCCGAGATCGAACGCCTTCGCGACAGGAAGCGCGAACTCGACTCGGTCGTCAGCCAACTACAGAACCTCATCCAGTTCAACGAGAGCGTCCTCGAGGGCGAAGGCGAACGCATCTTCGATCTGCTCCACGACCACGAGGGCGAGTCGGAGGCCGGCAGTCTGACCGACCAGCTCGTCGACGAAGAGACGGTGACGTGCTGGACGTGTGGCAGCGAAGTGAGCCGGGATTCGATCGCGGAAACGGTCGCCGACCTGCAGAACCTCCGCAAGGAGAAGGTCGGTGAGCGAACGCGCGTCCGTTCGAAGCTCGACGACCTGAAATCGGAAGTCGAGACCATCGAGGCGACCGAACAGCGCCGCACGGACGTGCGACGGAAACACGAGCGACTCGGCGACCAGATCGCCGCGACGGAAGACCGCATCGAGCGACTCGAGGCGAACCGCGAGGAGTTGACCGACGATATTCGCTCGCTCGAGGAGACCGTCGAGGACCTCCGCGAGGAAGACTTCGGACGCGTCCTCGACCTCCACAAGGAAGTGAACCAGCTCGAGTTCGACCGCGACCGGAAGCGCGACGAACTCAACGAGGTGCGCGACGAGATCGAGGAGATCGAGCGAGCCGGCGACCGGATCAACGACCTCGAAGCCGAACGCGAGAGTCTGACGGAACGACTGGAGGATCTCCGGACGCGCATCGCCCGACTCGAATCCGACGCCATCGAGAACTTCAACGCCCACATGGAGCGCGTGCTCGATATTCTCGGCTACGAAAATCTCGAACGCATCTGGATCGAACGGACCGAACGCGAGGTCCGCGAGGGCCGCCGGAAGGTGCAAAAGAGTCACTTCGACCTGCACGTCGTTCGCAACACCGAGTCGGGAGCGGCCTACGAGGACACCGTCGACCATCTCAGCGAATCCGAACGGGAGGTCACGGGTCTGGTCTTCGCGCTGGCGGGGTATCTCGTCCACGACGTCCACGAAGTGGTACCGTTCGTTCTGCTTGACTCGCTCGAAGCCATCGACTCGAACCGCATCGCCGCACTGGTCGACTACTTCGAGGGATACCCGGAGCATCTCGTCGTGGCGCTGCTGCCGGAAGACGCCGCCGCACTCGACGAGGAGTATCGCCGCGTCACGGAGATCTAGCTCCGGGAACCCAGAACAGCAGGCCGCCCGGGAGACCGAGCGGTCGACAATCTCGACGATCAGTAAACGACCGCGACGGGACGGCCGCCAGCTGTTCACCGTCGTTCGCGCGCCTCCAGTTCTCGCAGGAGTCGTCGGGCGTGGCCCAGCGAGTACGACACGTCGTACGACTCTCGAACGTATCGCACGAGGAGTTCGGGCGTCCACTCGTCGGCGTCGAGTCCGACCTCGCGAGGCGGGTCGGCGACGGCCGACGCGAGCGCCTCGAAATCCTCGACCCGGAGATCACGCGGGCGGCCGGGCCGAGGATCGTCCGCGAGCGCGCCGTCGACGCCCCGCTGCTCGAATCGATCCAGCCACGAGTAAACGGTCGAGCGCGGGAAGCCGTACCGGTCGCTGATGTCGTCGGCCGACACGCCGTCGAGATAGGCCAGCGCGACGACCAACCGCTTTGCGGCCTTCGCCGACTCCGCGTCGGCGAGTCGCGACCGGAGCTCCGCGGGGTCCACGTCCGACAGTTTCGACATGAGACGCGTGACCGTTGGCGAAGAAACGTCTAAACGTTTCTGTCCGACGAACGCGGGCGGGAGAGGACAGAGGACCGGGCCCACGGCAGGGGCGGTGTCCACCGCAGACAGACGCTGTGGAACCGCCGTCCGCCCCCGGCAGCGGCGAAAACGACTCAGTCGCTCCGGTGAGCGAGTTGGACGGCGCGACGGCCGATGCTGTCCGCGCAGTCGGCGGTCCGTCCGAGCGTCTCGATCGAACGTGCGAGCGCGCGAGGCTCGTCGAGGTCGCGGTCGTACACCCGGCGAGAGAAGTCGTCGACGTCGGCTCTGAGCGTCGACACGTCACGGGCGACCCCCTGACCGGTCGCCGCGTCGCCCGGTTCGACGAGCGCCGCGAGCGCGTCTTCGACCAGTTGCCGAGCCGTGTGGGAGAGTTCGGCGACTTCGTCACCCCACGCCGGAGGCACGGCTATGTCGCGCGCGGCCGCCGCGAGAGAGAGCGTGGCGTCGGCCACACCACGGAGCTCTCGGCCGGCGGTCAGATAGTCGAGGAGCGTCCGTCGAGTCAGCCCGAGCGAGGATCGCATCGCCGGATCGACAAGTCCACGCTCGGCGTGTCGCGAGAGCACCCCGTACCGTCGGCGGAACGACGCGTCGTCCCGAACGTGTCGGAGTTGGTCCTCGCCGGAGACCGTCAGGCCACCGACCGTCGCTTGCTGCATCGAGAGGACGTCGTACTGCAACTGAAGGAGCGTCCGGTCGAGCGAGAGCTGTTCGCCGTCGAGGAGATTTCGCAACCGAACCTCGTTCTGGCCGGCACCGAGGAGTTCGACGCCCGCAAGTCGGGTTGCCGTCTCGGAGACCGCCCGTCGTTGCTCCCGGGTCGAATCGTCGTCGAACAGGACGGTGATCGTCTCGAATCCGGCGGCGTAGAGCGCGAAGATCGTTCTGCGTAGTTCGGACGCCCCGAGGCCGGAGGCCTCGACTGTCGTCTCGACGTCGGTCCCCGCCTCGGCACAGACTTCGAGCGAACCAGCGTCGGGACAGAGCGAGAGCGTCATACCGGGTTCGATCCCGTTCTCGACGGCCCACTCTTTGGGTAACGATATCGTGAACGTCGAGCTCCCAGTCAGCTGAACTTTTCGGGTCTCCACCGTCACCGGCCCCCTTCGAACCGAACGGTCCGGTTTGCGACGCCGGCGCACGCACGGTCGCGCGTCGTGTCAGACGTGCGCCGATCGACTCTCCCACACCCGCTGAATGTCCGGTCCCACGCCATCGTCAACTATCGCAGTGTGAGACGAGACAGTTCAAAGACCCTTATAATATCACCCCGGAGGGGTATTGGGGTATTGGTTCGTATATTGAGAGTATAGAGTCGTATCGAGGTCGATAGACGCGCTCCGAACGCGCTCGCACGGTTCGGAACCGACTGGCAGTTCGTGAACCGACCCGGAGTTCGACAAACGAGACCGACGCTCAGTTCAGGTGCTGTCGAACGAGAGAGGTGAGTTCCGCCTTGTCGCGGACCCCGACGATCCGTTCTGCGGGGTCGCCGCCTGCGAACAGCACCATCGTCGGGACCCCCTGTACCCGGTACTGCTGAGCGAGACGCTGGTGTGCGTCGATGTCGACTTTCGCCACGGCCGCGTCCGTCTCGCGGGCGATGTCTTCGACTATCGGTTCGAGCATCTTGCAGGGACCACACCAGTCCGCGTAGAAGTCGCCGAGAACGACGTCGTACGACCCCGTCACGTCTTCGAGGTGAGAACCGCTCTCGATGTGGATCGGCTCCGACGGGGCCTCCTCCGCACCCTCGTCTTCGGAGGGGGCTTCGCCCTCGAGGCGTGCCTCGAGCTGTTCTCGCTTTCGCTTCCGGATCTCTTCGAGTTCGTCGTCGGATTCGCTCATCGGGAGGCCGTACGAAGCGAAACAAAATAACAGTTTTGCACTCACCCCCCAATACTTCACGCGGTCACACGGGGTCGACCGCACTCGGGACCGCCATTCATGGTCGTTCCCGCCGTACTCAGGTCTATGGAACACATCGAGTTCGTCTACACGTTCGGGATGGACGAAAGCGAGATCGAAGAGAAACTCACGTCCCGTGAGAACGGAGTGCTCTCGCTCGCGAAGGAGGGCGCTGCGTACGCCATCCCTATCTCGTTTCATTACACCGAGGGCGAGATATACCTCCGGCTCGCTCGACACGAGGGGAGCAAGAAGATCGACTACGTCGATTCCACCACCGAAGCCTGCTTTCTCCTCTACGAGTACGCGGACGACGGGTCGTCGTGGAGCGTCCTCGCCGTCGGATCGATCGCGAAGGTCGGAGAAGCGTTCGACAAGACAGCGCTGAACGAGGAGTTTCCCGAGTTACGGATCTTCGACGAGAGCATCGACGAGGTCGACGTGGAGATATACAAACTCGACGTCGCCGAGATAACGGGCCGCCGGACCGACTGAGGCGAGGCGCGGTCGAGAACCTGGAACCCGTCGACGGGAGGGGAGAGAACTGCGGACGCGGTGGGGTCGAACAACCACGGACGGCGAGGGTGCTAACGGCGGGGTCGAACCACTGCGGCCACCGGAGCATCAGAGAACAGCGGACGCGGCGGGGTCGAACCACTGCGGCCACCGGAGCATCAGAGAACAGCGGACGCGGTGGAGTCAGAGTACTGCGGACACGGTGGGGTCGGCCCGACGCAGCGCTATCGAAACAATTCGGACGCGCTGGTCGAGATACTGCGGACACGGTGGGGTGAAAACGGCGGACACGGTGGTGTGAAAATCGCCAGATGGCGCCGAGTCGAGGATGTGCTACCGTCTGAGCCGGCGGCTACGCGGTCGTCCTGTCGACGAATCACGGTCGTCCGCGCGGACACATGCAAGCGTCGGAACGAAGGTGAGGGAAACGGCGCCGCGTGGATTCGATAACAGCGGACACGGTGGTGTCGGACATCGGCAACGGATCGATCGAGTTCGGACGCATATCGGGAGTAGACGTCGAAGCGGCGCACGGTCGGGAGAGAGTCACGTCGATCGAGAGAGATCCGGTGCGTTCCACTGGCATTGAGCAGTCGTGGGGACGACCGAGACTTTCGAGCGGCTGTGGACCGTCGGACGGCGTCTCCGGACACCACCGTGTCCGGAGTAATTCACCGACGTCGACCCGGCCGGCAGTCCGTGGCGTAGACGGAGCGGTCGGGGCTTCAGCTGTCGATCGCCTCGAACGAGCCGGCGTCGCGATCGAGCAGATCGGTGATGGAGTCGTGGATGCCGACGAGTTCGACGGTGTCGTTCATGGCCGAGAGAACCAGGTCGATGTCCATGTCGAGGGCGTACTCGCGGTAAGTCCCGCCGCGTCGCCCCTCGTTTCGTTCGGTGACGGAGACGATGCCGAGCATCGTGAGTTCGCTCAGATGGTCGCGCATCCGCCTCGGAACGAGAGGGTCCCGGTTCGCGAGGTCGGCGAATCTGGTGTACCGGGGCCTGATGTCGCGCGACCGAATCGGCGTTTCGCCCTCGAGGTCGAGCGTCAGGAGGGCGTAAAGCACGAGGTGACCGTGTTCCGTGAGTCCACTGATACCCTCCTTGATGCGCCCGCGTTCGAGCGCGCGACGGCCGCGTTTGACGTGGTCTTCGGTGACGGAGTCCGTATCCTCGTCACGGGCCAGGTCGCCGGCTTTCATCAGTAGGTCGATGGACTGTCTGGCGTCGCCGGCGTCTTTCGCGCCGTACGCCGCACAGAGTGGTATGACCTCCTCCGAGAGAACGCCGTCGTGGAACGCGACGTCTGCACGCTGTTTCAGAATCTTGCGGAGGCTCTGTGCGTTGTAGGCGGGAAAGTGAATCTCCTGTTCGCAGAGAGAGCTTTTCACCTTCGGCGAGAGGTCGTCCCGGAACGAGAAGTCGTTGGAGATGCCGATGAGTCCGATCTTCGTCTCGGTCACGTTTTCGTTTGCGCGAGCGCGCGGGAGTTGATACAGGATGCTGTCGTCTTCGACGTGGTCTATCTCGTCGAGAACGATCAGCACCGTCCCTCCGACGCCGTCGAGTGCGCCCCACAGCATCTCGTAGACCGTCGCCCGCGGATAGCCGGTCGTGCTGATCTGGTTCGACTCGTCACGGAGTTCGTTGACGAGGTGCGTCGCGATCTGGTAGGAACTCGTCAAGCCGTCACAGTTCAGAAAGACGACGGTCAACTCGATGTCGTCGTACTGCCGTGCGTCCTCCCGGAGGTGCCGAAGCAGATACTTGGTCGCAGCCGTCTTCCCGACGCCCGTCTTCCCGTAGAGGAAGATGTTGTTCGGCTGCTCGCCGTTGATGACGGGCTGGAGGGCGGCCTGATACGTGTCGAGTTCCTCGTCTCGGCCAACCAGTTCCTTCGGCTGGTAATCCTCGCGGAGCGCGTCACGGTCACGATAGATATCGTGATCACGCTCGAACAGAGACATGTCATCCGTTACAGGAAGTGGGTTAATAAAACCACCGCGTCCGGAGTGTCCGCAGCGTCCGCTGTTCTCGTTCTTTATAAAGAACGCCCGGGACCCTCCCACCCCACTTTGTCCGCAGTAATCGCGACGAGCGTGTGGGGTGGAAGAGACGTGCCGTTTGCACGAAGGCTAACTTTTATGTTCATAACACTCTAGTTAGTCCGTAATCCAATCGAGAAGAGTTATAGAATAAACTACATTATCTAATTTTGGTTAGTTTTCTATTTTATATTATAGCAGAACAACAGTATAGAATGTGGGGAGCGATACCGCCGGCAGTATTCTCCGCATCTCGAGACTCCCCTCCCTCTCTCGTGAGCAGAACTGCGGACACGGTGGGGTGAGGGTTGTCCCGGGAGTCCCTCCGTCCGCGCGGTCCCCCTCGACTGTCGAGAACTGCGGACACGGTGGGGTGTCGCCGAGGTGCGTCCCCGTCGAGGTGACGTCCCGTTCAGGAGATAGCGACGCAAGAACAGCGGACACGGTGGGGTCGAAGCGAGCGTTACGACGGCGACGCTCCTACCCCGTGGGCGTGAACCGAAGGACCGCGCATCGAACGGAGTCGAACGACGACTCTTCGGCTCTCCGACGACTCTGGCGGTTCATCCGATCGACGAGGCGTCTACTACCTTCAGCACCGGTCGCGGAACTGCGGACACGGTGGGGTCGAAGCGACCACTCTGAGGTGTTGTCTCCCGATTCCTACCCCACCGTGTCCGCTGTTCTTCGGTCGGGAACTAATCTTCGCTACGTACTCTCCCACGACCTATCTTCGCACGTACACCCCTCCCTACTCGTCGGGCCGACCCCACCGTGTCCGCTGTTCTTTCGGCGACGGAAACGCCGTCGTGGGAGAACTCACCGCGGCGTCTCGCTTCCCCACATGTCGAGTGCGGTCGCGAGTTCGGGATTCTCGTCGGCAGTCTGTTCGAGGGTGACCCCCTCGAGTGTCGCGTCGATGGCCTGTCGGAGGGCCTTCGCACCGGAGTGGGTCCCGTCTGGGTGCCCGTGGATACCGCCGCCGGCCTGTACGCAGATGTCCGTTCCGAGTCTGTCGACGAGCTTCGGCACGAGTCCGGGGTGGAGTCCGCCGGAAGCGACCGGCAGAACACCTTTCAGGCCGTGGAGATCGCTCGTGAGCCACTCGTTGATTCCGGCGGAGTCCTCGTTTTCCAGTTTCCCGAGGTTCGCGGTTCCGGTGTGGATGTGGTCGACGCCGCTGAGTCGGGCGATCTGTGCGATGACGCGCATCGAGACGCCGTGGGTCTCGATGCGGTCGAACGCGGCGTGCATCGCCCGGTGGGCGTGGATCGCGAGACCGAGATCCTCACAGCGCTCCCTGACGCTCTGGACGGCGCTCCACCCGGCGGTGACGACGTCGACCATCACGTACTCGCCGCCGGCCTCGGCGACGAGTTCGGCGCGTCGGTGCATCTCGTCCGCGCCGGCCGTGATGTTGACCAGGTAGCTCTTCGTCTCGCCGGTCTCTTCCTCGGCGCGGTCGCGCATCTCGAGACTCTCGTAGAGTCGGTCCTCGAAGGGGTTGAACGGCTGGTCGGTGAGGTTCTCGTCGTCTTTCAACAGGTCGATCCCCCCGGTCCAGGCGTCGTAGCCGATCTGTGCGTGTTGCTCGGTCGAGAGGCCGACCTTCGGCTTGGGAACGGTCGCCGTGATCGGCCGGTCGGGGGCGTCGAAGATCTCCGTTTTGACGTCGGTGCCGAACTGCGGGCCGGGGAACGTCGTCGTCAGCGGTTCGGGCCAGTCACAGTCGAGCAGTCGGATCCGCTCGACCGCCTTCATGCCCATGATGTTCCCCGCGATGCAGGAGAGCACCTGCGCCATGTTGCCGTCCTCGAACAGTTCGTCGGGATACGCGACGACGATCTCGTCGCCCTCGATCGCGAACGCGGTCGCGCTCAGGTCCGTCACGCTCCCCTCGACCTGCAGTTCGGCCCACGTCCCGTTCGAGCTCTCGGACGCGACTCGTCCGGCCGCGTCCTCCATGGTCATGTCGCCCGCCGGTTCCACGTGGAATCGGCAGACGAGATCCGACGAGCGTGGTTCGTACGAGAGATCCACGAAGTCGTCGTAGCTGATGCCGGTCATAGGACTCGATTTCGGCTACGCAACAATAAATGGCCACCTGAGCGTGGGTCCCGGCCCGGGTCACTCCGCCTGCGATCGCGAGTTCTCCGTGTCGTTCCCGGCTCAGCGACTCGCGAGAGATCCGATTCCTCCGTTTTGAGAATCGTACCAGATAGTAAATCAGGCCCGGCGCCTAAACGATCAGTATGACAGACGACGCTCCGGACGACGGTGCTCGAACCGAGGACGAGCATCGAGGCTGTGACCACGAGCACGGTCACCAGCATCACGACCCTGAGCACGGTCACCAGCATCACGACCCTGAGCACGGTCACCAGCATCACGAACTCGCGCCCTCGCGCCGGAGCGTCCTCTCTGCGGTCGCCGGCGCCGCGGCTCTCGGACTCGCCGGCTGTAGCGGCCAGCCCGGCGGCGACGGGACGACCGAAGCCGAGACCAC
>JGI1689J12820_1000199_pt1 | contig 10437 bp, 13 predicted proteins | sample PRCRCaboRojoPR_6_FD_12820 | JGI IMG/M metagenome (IMG submission 12820)
AGAACGGCTCGGCAATGCGCTCATTGAGTCGGAAGCTTCGGTCGCGATCGTCGAGGGGTGTACCGGGGGCCTCGTCTCGACATTGCTCACGAGCATCCCGGGAGCGAGCGAGTATCTGGTCCGGGCGATGGTGCCCTATTCGTACGATCAACTGCGCTTCACGCTCGGGATCACCCGGGAGGCCCTCGACGAACACGGTGCCGTAAGCGCGGTCGTGGTCAGCGAGTCGGCCCGCCGCGCTCGTGATATGTCGGATGCCGATTGGGGAGTCGCGACGACGGGCATCGCCGGCCCCGGCGGGGGCAGTGCGGACAAACCGGTCGGGACGGGCTTCGTCGGCATCGCGCAAGCCGCCCCATGGGGTAGCGAAGAATCGACGGTCGAGGCGACCCGATTCGAGTTCGACGGTGACCGGGCGGCGATCCGTGAACGGTTAGCCAGGGCGGCGCTGTCGGCACTGCTCGATCGGGTCTCGGATCAGTAACAGGCGACGTCGTCGTACCGACCGCCGTAGGCCGGATGCCGGGGATGGGTGGCCTCCTGTCCAGACAGCAACACCCGGTCGAACTTCTGCCAGGTATTCTCGACGAACAGGTGGCCGAACTCCGCCAGACACCGGAGCTGATGGCCCGTGCCGGGGCGATGTCCGGTCTTTCGGGCCACGCCGTCTACGAAGGCGCCGATGAGTCCCGATTCAGAGGCCTCGACGTCGGTCATTGACGTCCAAACCTCGCCAACGCTGCCCGGGAGATGGGCATACGAGGAGGCGAAGGCCGGCAGGTCGAATCGGTTCCGGAGCGCCTGGGCCCGACGATTGTGCATGGCGAGATGCTTCGGATTGTAGGTCTCGAGCGCGTGGATCCGATCGGCGAACCGTTCGATTTCCCGCTCGCCCAGGCTGACCGTCATGAAATCGGGGTGTGGGACGAGGACCGCCGCCTCCTGCTGCTCGAAGGCGTCCATCGCCCCGTCAAGCGTAATGAAGTCCGGGACGGGGTCGGTCAACCCGATCGCGAGAACGTGTTTCCGATCCCGCCAGGTCCCTGTAAAGACCTCCCGGCCGGGGATGATTAGGAGGTCGTCGTCAGAGAACCGACGGGCTCGCTCTTGAATGGTCGGGAGGCGGGTGAAATGGGGGGCATAGACGAGTGCGTCCAGCCCCCGGGCTTTTGCCCGACGGACGATCCGCTCATCGAGGACCTTGACATGGGGATCGATCGCGTACCCAGCCGGCACGGGCACTCATTGGAGGATGACCGGGAAAGCCGTTCCGCTTAACCCGCAGTTTAACGGTCTCGATGCCTGGCGATTTTGTCGTAAGTTATCCCGTGGGAAGGATTATCACGGCTGATTGCGTGGGGGAAAACGTTTTAATGGGGGATTACAAACGCACCGCTTAAGACATGCCGCGCTGGGCCTGTGGAATCGAGGCGTGCGGGCAGGGGTTTGATACGGTCGAGGCACTGATTCGCCATCAGGCCGAGGACCATCCTGACTGCGAATGCAAGGTCTGTGGGGAGACCTTGCCGGCGGGCTTCGCATCAATCCATCACGCTTTCGAGGAGCACACGCGGGCGGAGTACGTCCGGGCTTATGACGCCGATTCCGACGATATTCGGCTCCGCGAAGACCTTCTCGACCGCATCAAGGACCGAATCGACCTCTCGACGCTTCTCGGCGATGGCGAGACGGTGATTGCCGACGAGGCCGCCGTCAGCCTCGGCGACTGACTTCTGACCGAGTAACCTGTACCTACCGCTCTTCTGAGTCGAGGACCCGTATCTGATCCCCGCGGACGGTCACCGGGATCGGAACGGTGGCCTCGTAGAGTTCGACCGTCACCTGATCCTTCGACTCGTCGATCCGCTGGACCTGCGCCTTCTCGCCCTTGAACGGCCCGGCGATCAGCTCGACGATGTCGCCTTCGGCGATCCCCTCGACGTCGGGTTTCGGCGAGAGGAAGTGTTCGACCTCGGCGATCGAGCTCTGGCCTGGAACGATCCCCCGGGCGTGGGGGATCTCGTCGAGAACTCGCTCGATGATCCCGGGGTCATCGGCCTCGACCATGACGTAGCTCGTGAGGGAGTCCGGGGCGAGCACGGCGTGGATCTTCGGCTCCTCCCGGTTGGCGATCATATCGGCGACGGTCTGTTCCTGGCTTGCGGTCGTTTTGACGGCGTACATACTCATGGTTGCTCACCCGGGGAGGACGGACATGATGGCGAAGATCAGGAACCCGATGATCCCGACGACGATGATGCCGGCGCCGGCGATCTTCGAGACCTGGGAGAACTCCTCCCAGGAGGGGGTGCTGGCCAGCTTCAACACCCGGATATAGGCGGCGAGGTTGTAGGGGACTTCCATTCTTGGCGATGGTTGGCCATCGTCGCTTTTCTATCTTTCTACAAGGAGGGCAGCCGCCGTAAGCGGCGATCGAAGGGGAGAAGCCGGTTATTCGACGTAGTCGATGTCTTCGAGCTGCTGTTCTGCCTTGGCTTGGGCGGCCTCCTGGCGGCCGTAGATCTGGGGGGATTCGACGCCCGTGACCACGATCATCGTCCGCATGCTGCCCTCGAGCTCCTCGTCTATGGAGGTCCCCCAGATGATGCGGGCGTCGGGGTCGATCCGGTCATAGATCTCCTCCACCACGCCTTCGGCCTCCTCGATCGCCATGTCGGGCCCACCAGTGACGTTCACGAGGGCGGAGTTGGCGTTGGAGATGTCCACGTCCAACAGTGGGGAACGGAGGGCGGCCTTGACGGAGTCCTTCGACTTGGCCTCGGAGTCGGATTCGCCGAGTCCGATCATGGCGACGCCACCGCGTTCCATGACGGTCCGGACGTCGGCGAAGTCGAGGTTGACGAGGCCGGGCATCGTGATGAGCTCGGTGATACCTTTGACCGAGCGCATGAGGACCTCGTCGGCGACTTTGAAGGCCTGGCGCACGGGGAGCTTGCCGACCGCGTCGAGGAGGCGGTCATTGGGGACAACGATGACGGTGTCCGAGACGTCTCGGAGCCGTTCGAGCCCGGCTTCGGCGTTCGTCCGGCGGACCTCGCCCTCGGCCGTGAAGGGGGTGGTCACGATCGAGATGGTGAGCGCGCCGGTTTCACGGGCCGCCTTGGCGACGACCGGGGCGGCCCCGGTCCCGGTTCCGCCGCCCAGGCCGGCGGTGACGAAGACCATGTCGGAGCCTTCGAGGGCCTCATGGATCTCGTCCTGGCTCTCGAGGGCGGCTTCCTCGCCGACCTGGGGGAGGGAGCCGGCACCGCGACCTTGGGTCTTCTGCTGGCCCATCAGGATCTTCGTGTCGGCGTTGACCTCAACCAGGTGTTGGACGTCCGTGTTCGCCGCGACGAGTTTCGCGCCGTGGATGCCCTCTTCGAACATCCGGTTGACGGTGTTACCGCCACCGCCGCCGCAACCGACGACCGTAATATTCGTTTCGAGTTCTTCGAGAACATCATAGAGCTCCTCGTCCGTCATCGTCCCGGAGGGGTTGACCTCGGGGGAAGCGGGTCCGTCGTCAGTTTCCGGTGGTGACTCGGCCTCCCCCTCGGCCTCGTCTATTGCATCCTCGACAATCGAATCCATTAACGACCCGTTACAAACGAGGTCTCATTAGCGTTCCCCCTTTCGTCGGACGCAAGTCTGACGGCATCCGCCGCTTACAGCCGATAGCGGCGCTCACGCTCGGTGTGGACCATCTCCGGGCTGATGGTCTCNTCCCCAACCACGACCGGCTCGCCACGGCTCAACTCCCCAAACGCCGGCCCCTCGGGAACGCCAAGCTCTCGAGCCCGGGCAGGGTCGAACGCCCGCTCACGCACCACCACGGTCTCGTCGGCCCGTTCGACGGCATCGTACTTCGAGTCGAGGATGGGAATGATGGCCTTGATGAGTGCATCCATGGCGTCGGCCTCGGAAAGGGCAACCCGACCATGGATCCGGTTCCCGTTCTCGATCGTCTCGAAGGCCACCGTCCGTGCCTCGAAGGCTCGTCTCGTCGCCGCCGGGTCGATACCGTGGAGGTCCTCGAGGAGATCTGACGGTGGCGCATAGACGACCCCGTCGTCGATATCGGCTACCCGGTCACCGAATCGCAGCCCTTCGTCGACGGTACAGAGCCGCCCTTCGAGATCGTTGACCAGCTCCAGTGGAACGCTATCGGTCTCACGGACCCAAGTCTCTGAGACCACCCGGTAGCCGAGCGATTCGATCTCGGTGGCGAGCTCGGGCCAGTCGCCATCGATGACCGCCCGGGTCGCCCCGCTTCGCTCGAACACCTGTTCGAGGACGGGCCGTCGATCGCCTTCGATGTCGTCGAGTCCCCACTCCGCGAGGATGTGACCAACGGCCCAGTCGGTTTCGCGGATGACCCGTTCGAATCGGGGTGCGTAGTGACCACCCCCGAACCCGACGATCGTCCGATCCCCTCCGCCCCGAGCCGGGAGGCTCAGGATCGCCTTCGCGACGGCTTCGGCCGCCGCCGGATCTTGCCATTGTGGTTCGGCCGAACCGACTTCAACGAACATCGAAGGGACCTCGAGGTCGGTCGGGCCGTGGTGGGTACACTCGATCCCAACGTCGTAGCCCTTGGGAGCCGCGTCCCGGAGCGCGGGCAGGATTCTGGCCAGTCCGGCCGGCCAGGCTCGGGCCAGTCGCCCCGGCTGGCCCCCGTAGTCGGCCCTCCCCGGATTGCCGGTGAAGTGCGCCGTGAGCAGCGGCCCCGTCTCCCCCGAATGCCGGGAGGCGAACACCAAGGCGTCGAGGTCGGAGAACGGGTGGGCCGCCCCTTCGAGTTCGATGTGCAGGCCGTCGAACGTCCGGAGTTCGAACCGACCGGATCGCCGGACCGTCCCCCCGCCAGCCTCGGGATCCACCGTTTCGTCCTCGGTGACCTCCCAGTCTGCCCCCTCGTGGAGGAACTCACCGATATGGGTCGACGCCTCGTCCGCCCGGCTCACCACGATCCCGATCACGTGTGAGGGTGCTCGAGCACCCCGCTAAAGCACGTCGATCACGAGTAGAATCCCTTAATGGTCTCCTCACGAACCATTCACCAATGGCCCTGGCAGCGTCGGTCCTCTCGGGGACCGTCGGGCACACCGTTCTGCTGATCGGGTCCTTTCTCCTCTTGCTGGCCGGGGCGGAGATCTTCACCAACGGAATCGAGTGGCTCGGCCACCGCCTCGGCGTCTCGGAGAGCGCGACCGGGAGCATCCTCGCGGCGGTCGGAACGGCGCTCCCGGAGACGATGATCCCCGTGATCGCGATCCTCCAACAACAAGCGGGAGGTGGGACGGCGGCCGACGAAGTCGGGGTGGGGGCGATCCTCGGCGCCCCGTTCATGCTGGCCACGATCGCGATGTTCCTGGTTGGCTCGAGCGTCCTCTACTTCCAGAATCGGCGGGTATTCGGCCCGGAGATGCACTTCAACTCGAAATCGACCCGGCGGGACATCGGGTTCTTCCTGGTCGGCTACAGCCTGGCCTTCATCGCCGCGCTGGTCCCTTCGCGGACCGTTTCGATCGCGATCGGAGTGGTCTTGGTCCTGTTGTACTTGACCTACCTCGTCCTCTCACTCAGGAGCGGTGAGCTCATCGAGATTGAGGGGCTCGACGAGCTCCATCTCGGGCTGATGATCTACAACGTCCTCACGCGAATCCCCGGTCCGTTTCCGAAGCGAGAGCACGGCAAGGACCCCAACCGCCTTCTGGTCCTGCTCCAGACCCTGATCGCCCTCGGGATCATCATCGGCGGCGCCCACCTCTTCGTCACCGAGGTGCAATGGGCATCGAACGAGGTGCTCGGGATTCCGGCCGCCGTCGTGGCGTTATTGCTCGCCCCGCTCGCGACGGAACTCCCCGAGAAGTTCAACAGCGTCCTGTGGATTTCGCGGGACAAGGATACCCTCGCCCTCGGCAATATCACGGGGGCGATGGCGTTTCAGGGGACCCTGCCGGTGACCCTCGGTATCCTCTTCACTTCCTGGAACCTCTCGCTTGAATGGGGAACGACCGGGTTCCTGAACGGCTTCTCGGCGCTCCTGGCGATCGTCAGCGGCGGCATCCTCTACCTGCGAGCCCGACAGGTCGGCGAAGGGAGCATGCGGCCCCGCCCCTTCCTGATCGGGGGCGCATTCTACCTGTTGTTCATCCTGATTCTGGTCTACCACGTTTACGCCTACGACCTCGCCGTGGCCACACACTGATTAGCCCCGGGAGCCGAGCGGTGACATGGACGTCTTCGGCCTCATCGGCAATCCCGTCGGGCATTCCCTCTCGCCGCCGATGCACGAGGCGGCCTATGAGGCCCTCGACATGGACGCCCGGTACGTCACGTTCGAGCCCGCGGAAGCCGACCTCGGGCCGGCACTCCGAGGGGCACGGGCGCTCGGGATCGGTGGCCTGAACGTCACCATCCCGTTCAAAGAGGCCGTGTTCGACCACGTCGATCCCGATCCGCTCGCCGACCGCATCGGGGCGGTCAACACGATCGATTTCTCTCCCGATCCGCCCGCTGGATACAACACCGACGCAACCGGCGTGATCCGTGCCCTCAAGCGCCACGAGGTGCGAATCGAGGGGCAGACCGCCGTCGTGGTCGGTGCCGGTGGGGCCGGGCGGGCCATGGCCTTCGCCCTTGCCGATGAATGGGCCCGAGTCCGGATCGCCAATCGGACCGTCGAACGAGCCGAACGGTTGGCGGCCGAGCTCGAGGGGGCCACCGCTCACGGGCTGGACGCACTTCCCGAGGTCGTTGCGGATGCCGACCTCCTGCTCAACGCCACGAGTGTGGGCATGGACGAAGACCGCTCGCCCGTCCCCGCCAGGGCCCTCCATACGGATCTCGTGGTGCTGGATGCGGTCTATCAGCCGATCGATACCCGGCTGCTGAGAGACGCGGCCGACGTCGGCGCACAGACGATCGATGGCGCGTGGATGCTCCTGTACCAGGGGGTCGAGGCCCTCGAGCGCTGGACGAACAGATCGGCGCCCGTCGGCATCATGAATCAGGCCCTCCGGGAACGGCTTTAAGTGCGCACGAGCGGAAATCTGGAGCACCATGAGCATTCTCACCAAACTCAAGTCACTACTCGGCCTCGGTGGCGGTCGACAGCTTGAGCGTGAGACCCGAATCGACGTCGATCAGGAGCCTGCCCCTGATACCGAACGGGCGGTCAAGGAGTCGTCGATCGAGGAACCCAAACCCACGCCGACGACTACCCCCGCCGAGGAGTCTGCGGGTGGGGTCGAGGAATCTTCGCCGGTCCAGGAGGCCGAACCGATCGGCGACAGCGACCCGGTTGAGACCATCAAGGGAATCGGCGATGCGTACGCGGCCCGGCTAGCCAAGGCCGGTATCGAGACTGTGGCGGATCTCGCCGCCGCCGATCCGGCCGACCTGGCCGAGGCTACCGAGATCGCCGAGGGCCGGCTCGAGAACTGGATCGAGCAGGCGAACGAACGCTGACGTCGCATGGGGTCACGACGGCTCGTGTCGGTCGAAGAGGTCCCGGACGACGGGACGATGGTGTTCACGATCGCCGACCACGACACCACCCAGGAAATCATCCTCACCCGCGTGAACGGGACCGTCAGCGCCTGGGAAAACCACTGCCAACACTGGACCGACACCCGACTTGATCGGGGCGACGGCGCGCTCATCCGGGAGGGCGACATCGTCTGTCGACGCCATGGGGCGACCTTCGATCGGGATTCCGGGGAATGCACCTGGGGGCCGTGTGAGGGCGCCTACCTCGACCCCCTCGACCTTACCGTCGAGAACGGTGTGGTCCACCTCGACGAGCCCGGCTGGGCAGTCGAGCACCAGGGCCCCGACGAGGACGACGACACGGATCTCTCCTCCGGCGGCGCGATCCGGTTTTAACGAATCGTGAACGTCGGTTCGTCGATTCGCTCGCTGTGGCACGCCGGACACCGCGAGGGGAGGTTGGCCGGGTCATCGAAGCCATCGAACCCACAATCGCGACACGTCGGTGGTGCGACCAGCAGCTCCTCGTCCGACTCGGACACCGACCGGGCGATATGCTTGACGTGCTCGATAGCGGTTTGCGGTGTGGTCTCGGCAGCCGCTGCCAGCTCGCTCGCCGTCATCGGATCCTCCCGGAGGAGGTCGGCGATACGTTCCCGCGTTGTCTCCATTATCAGCCTCCAGCGTCGGGATGAAAAAGGACTTACCGGCCCCCGGCTACGCTCCGGCCATGGACGCCGTCGTCCTGGCCGGGGGGTACGCCACCCGCCTGTGGCCCATCACCAAACACCGGCCGAAGATGCTCCTCCCCGTGGGTGGCTCGACGGTCATCGACCGGATCTTCGCCGAGCTCGAATCAGATGCCCGGGTGGACGACGTCTACGTGAGCACGAACAAACGCTTCGCGGATGACTTCCGCACACACCTCGCCTCGAGCGCGTTCGACAAACCCCGATTGTCGGTCGAGGAGACGACGGCCGAATCCGAGAAGTTCGGTGTCGTCGGGGCCCTCGCCCAGCTGGTCGATCGAGAGGGCGTGGCCGACGACACGCTCGTGATCGCCGGTGACAACCTCATCAGCTTCGATGTCAGCGACTTCCTTGACTTCTTCTCCACTCAGGGGAGGCCCTGTCTCGCCGCCTACGACGTCGGCAGTTTCGACCGCGCGAAGGCCTACGGCGTCGTCGACCTCGACGATAGCCAGGTCGTCGACTTCCAGGAGAAACCCCAGCGGCCGAAGAGCACGCTCGTCTCGATCGCGTGTTACGGCTTCCCCTCGGACACGCTCGATCTCTTGGAAGCCTACCTCGACGATGATAACAACCCGGACGAACCCGGCTGGTTCCTCCAGTGGCTCTACGATCGCGAACCCGTCCACGCATTCACCTTCGATGGTGCGTGGTTCGACATCGGGACGCCCGAGAGCTACCTCGAGGCGGTGGCCTGGACGCTCGGCGGTGACAACCTGATCGAGGACGGGGCGACGATCGGCGGCACCGAGCTCGGCCACAACGTCCACGTGATGGCCGGTGCCGAGGTCATCGATTCGAAACTCGACCGCTCGGTGGTCTTCCCCGGGGCCACCATCCACGACTGCGACCTTCGCTCGTCGATCATCGACGAGCAGACCCATATCGAGAACCTCGATCTGGCCGATGCAATGATCGGGGCCCACACCCAGATCGCCAACGGCCCCTAACCAAGCCGGGCTGTGTCGATCAGAAGTTCTCCTCTCGTCCCGTCCCAGGTCGGCTCGCCCTCGATCCTGATCGGCCGGTCCAGATGCGGCCCGTCGGTGACCAGCGTCTCGAACTCGCCACCCTCGCCCATCGGGTGGACGCCGTGAGTCTCGCGAAGCCGCTCGAGGGCCGCGATGGCCTCGCGATCGATGGTCCGGCCGAGCCACGCCTCGTTTAGGCCGTCGGCGGCGACCGCGACCACCACGATTTCGAAGCCCGCCTCGAGCATCTGTTCCAGGGTTTCGATCGGCTCCGCCTGCCACAACGGCGCGTAGAGCTCGAGTCCGAGCCGGTCGCCCATCGCCTGTAACCGGTCGCGTTGAAACCGGCTCTCGACCGCCCCCGCCGTGATTCCCTCGTACGCCTCGGTCATGATGAGCTCCTCGAGTGCCCGCTCGAGCGGGGCCAGCTCCTCATCCCCTCGTTGGCCGCTCTCGACGGCCACTCCGGCGTCTTCAGCCTCGATTTCGAGCACGGGAATCCCGATGCTCTCCGCGGCGAGGCTCGCGAGGTCGGTCGCCGGCACGTGATAGAGATAGGAGTCTCCTGGGGGGTGGACCGTCACGAGCCGGGTGACCGTTCGGCCCGACTCGAGCGCCCGATGAAGCGCCCAACTGGAGTCCTTCCCGCCGGAGAACAGGCTGATCCAGCACCCGTCGGTCATCGGTTTCGGTAATCGCCGGAGCGATAAACGCCCTCCGTTCACCCGATCAGTCGATGGGTTCGTGATCGGGGAGGGACGTCCCGCTGAGGTAGGCCGCGATCCGGACGCCGACCAGGCTCACGAGCACGCCCCCGACGACGAACACGGCCAGTCGCTCCTCGGCGGTGAGCGGGAAGGAGTTCATCGCGAAGGCGCCGATGCGGAGCTCCGGCGTCACCATCGGCCCGATGGCCCCGGCCCGCTGCAGAAAGTACGCCGAGAACCCCCGGATCACGATCCCGGTCGCGATGATGCCGAAGGGAAGGTTGAGGTAGGCGTTCGATAGCTCCTCGCTCCGGATGACCTCGTCGAAGAGCCGCCCGGTGCTCGCGGTCATCGCCGACAGCGCCAGCCATGGCACGCTGTGGAACACGAACGCCATACTGGAAATGATGACGCCGGCCGCAGCCAGCCCCGAGACGCCGAGGACGCCCGCGAAAATGCCGATCAGGGCCAGGCCAGCGGCGACGACGTAGGTAACGATCGAGACCCGCCCGG
>JGI1689J12820_1000204_pt1 | contig 10361 bp, 14 predicted proteins | sample PRCRCaboRojoPR_6_FD_12820 | JGI IMG/M metagenome (IMG submission 12820)
GGCGCGGCCGACGTCGTGCAGGTGAAGACGCCCGACCTCGGCGGCATCCACCGGAGCGCCGAGGCGGTGCTCTACTGCCGCGGCACCGACACCCGGGCGTACCTCGGGGGGACGTGCAACGAGACGGACGTCTCCGCGCGCGCCTGCGCTCACGTCGCGCTCGCGACCGACGCCGCACAGACGCTCGCCAAACCGGGCATGGGATTCGACGAAGGCTACATGATAATGACAAACGAGATGCGCCGGACCGTCGCGCGTCGCGGCGGCCGGACCCAGACGGAGGTGCCGGCGGATGACTGACTGGCTCGACGGCCTCGGCGAGGCGTTCGAGCGCGCCCCGGTCCGCGAGAAGGGCAACTACTTCGAGGCCTTCGAGGAGGGCGACGTGGTCGAACACGACCCGGGACTCAGACTCACCCGCGAGGGCAACGAGTTCTGGATGAGCCAGACGCTCAACCACGACCCCGCCTACTGGCGGCCCGACGCGGCCCGGGAGCGGGGCTTCGACGAGCCGCCGGTCCACCCGGACTTCCTGCTCGCGGCCACGATGGGGCCGAGCGTCGAGGACCTCTCGGAGAAGGGCGGCTACTTCCTCGGGCGGACCGACGTCGAGTTCCACCGCGACGCGGTGCCGACCGGCACCGACCTCCGCGTGACCTCGACGGTCAGAGACNCCCGCACGTCGTCGTCCCGCCCCGCGTACGGNATCGTCACGTGGGAGACCCAGAGCGTCGACGCCGAGACGGGTGAGACGCTCTGCTCGTACGAGCGGACGAACATGATCCCGCGCCGCGAACCGGCCGCGACCGACGGCGGGACGGCGGCCGGCGAGACCGAAGACGAGGGGCCTGACCTCCCCGGGGAACTGATCGCGCCCGACGGTCCGTACTTCGAGGACTTCCGGGCGGCGCTCGACCGCGCCGCCGACGGGGACGCCGCGGTCGCCTATCGCCACGAGCGCGGTCGGACCATCGACGACGCGATGATGTCGGTGCTCCCGCTTCGCACCCTCAACACGGCGCGACAGCACCACAACGTCGACGCGATGGCCGACTCGCCGTCCGGCGACGTCGTCACCTACGGCGACGTGACACGCTCTATCGCGCTGGGACACGCCCGCTCCGACGAGGCGACCTACCGGGAGCGCCGCTACGAGGACGAGCGCTTCCACGACTTCGTCGCGCTCGGCGATACCGTCTACGCGTTCACGCGCGTGCGAGCGGCCGACGCCGTCGACGACCGCACCGGCCGGGTCACGTTCACCCACTACGCGGTGAACCAGCACGGCGACCCCGTCTACTCGGGGACNCGAACCGCAGCGATCAGACGACGCACCGAGTGACGACCGAGACGCAGACGCGAATCTGACACCTTCGATTTCGACAGCAATGACCGATCTTCGACTCAGCCGCACGTTCCAGACCGCACCGGCCGCCGTGCCCCGCGACAACACGGCGAAGTATCTCGACTCCGGCCTCGCCGCCGACGGCTTCCAGCAGCCCGACTGGCTCGTGCCCGACATCGAGGACGGCACGGCCCCGGACATGAAAGACGACGCGCTGGAGAACATCGTCGAGCGCCTCCCCGAGGCCGACTTCGCGGGCGAGGTGTGGCCGCGGGTGGAGTGGAGCTACGACGACGAGCGCGTCCGCGAGCGCGGTCGGGAGCAGATCGAGACGCTCGTCCGCGAGGTCGGCGAACACGTCGACGGCGTCGTCGTCCCGAAGGTGGGTCGCTGCGAGGACGTCGCGCGCGCGGCCGACGTCGTCGCCGAGGCCGAGGCGGCCCACGGCTACCCGGAGGGGACCGTCGAACTGAGCGTCATCGTCGAGACGGCCGCGGCCGCCTCGGACCTGCGTCAGATCGCGGCGTTCGGCGAGGAGTCGAGCCTCCACGGGCTGGTGTTCGGTCCCGTCGACTACACCGCCGAGATCGGCGGCCGCGAGATCGACGGACAGGGGCCGAGCTACGACAGCCTGCTGTGGAATCTCTCGAACGAGGCGAGCGCGAACGGCCTGGTCGCCATCGGCGGTCCGTTCGACCGGCTCTTCGGCGAGCGGGCGGGCGTCCGGTACTACAACGCCGAGGCGTACGCCGACCAGGTGACCCGCGAGGCCCGCATCGGTCTCGACGGGAGCTGGTCGCTCCACCCAAAGCAGACCGAACAGGCCAACCGCCTCCACATGCCCGGCGAGGACGAACTGGCCCGCGACGTCCGTCGCATCGAGGAGTTCGACGAAGCGAAGTCCGCCGGCACCGGCGCCGTCACCGTCGACGGACAGATGGTCGACGAGGCGACGTTCAAGACCTTCGCGAACACGGTCGACACCGCGCGCGCGGTCTACCGCACCGCCCCCGAACAGGCCGAGACGGTGTACTCGGAGTCGCTGCTGGACCGGGCGCTCGACCTCGACACGGAGTGGTGACGACCGCGGCCGGCCGCCCCGGAACCGGCCTCGTCGCCGACGGGGACGCGGTGGACTAGTCGGGGAGAGCATTCAACATCCGGGGCGTCGTCCTCCGCGCATGGTCGGAGAAGCACGCGACCCGTCCGGCGACGAGGGACCGCTCTCGGGCGTGACAGTTCTCGACGCCTCGCGGGTGCTCGTCGGTCCGTTCTGCACGATGCAACTCGGCGACCTCGGGGCAGACGTCGTCAAGATCGAACGCCCCGGCGTCGGTGACCAGACCCGCGGCTGGCACCCGCCAACCTACGGCGACTCCGAGGAGAGCGCGTACTACCTGAGCGTCAACCGCAACAAGCGCTCGGTCGCGCTGAATCTCGCGACCGAGGAGGGCAAGGAGGCGTTCCGCCGTCTCGCCAGCGAGGCGGACGTGCTCGTGGAGAACTTCCGCGTGGGGACGATGGAGGAGTGGGGGCTGGGCTACGAGACGCTCGAGGAGATCAACCCCGATCTCGTGTACGCGAAGCTCTCTGGCTACGGCGAGTGGGGTCCCGACCGCGACCGGCCAGCACTCGACATCGTGATGCAGGCCGAGGGCGGGCTGATGAGCATCACCGGCGAAGAGGGCGGACCGCCGGTCCGCGTCGGCGTCGCCATCACGGACATCGGTGCGGGGATGTACGCGACGCAGGCGATCCTCGCCGCGCTGTTCGAGCGCGAACTCGGCGACGGCGGCGGACAGAAGATCGACGTGAGCCTCTACGACGGACAGGTCGCGTGGATGACCTACATGGCCTCCTACTACTTCGCCACCGGCGAGGCGCCGGGCCGGATGGGCTCGAAGCACCCGACTATCGCTCCCTACCAGGCGTTCGAGACCGCGGACGGCTACGTGGTCGTCGCCGTCGCGACAGAACGCATGTGGGAGCGGTTCTGCGCGGCGCTCGGACGCGAGGACCTGGTCGACGACGAGCGGTTCGCGACCAACGCCGACCGCGTCGAGCACCGCGCGGAACTCGATCGGATCCTCGAGGCCGCGTTCGCCGACGTCGACAGCGAGACCGCGGTCGAACTCATGTCGAAAGCGGACGTGGCGGCGAGTCGAGTCGAAGACATGTCCGACGTCTTCGCGAACCCGCAGGTCGACGCCCGCGGGATGCACCGGCGGATCGACCACCCGACGGCGGGAGCGGTCGAGATGCCGGGGAGTCCGATGCACTTCTCGCGGACGCCGACCACGATCCGTCGCCATCCGCCGCTCCTGGGCGAACACACCGAGGAGGTCCTCCGCGAGGTCGGCTACGACGGGAGCGACCTCGACCGTCTCCGGGAGGCGGACGTGATCGGGTGAGACCGGCCTCTCCGGCGCTCGCGCTCGCGAGCGGGGCGTAGTCCGTCGCGATCGGGCGATCTGCGACGACCTCTCACCCGCTGGCCCTTTCGTGATGTTTAAGTACGAGCCCCGGGATTCTCCTGATGCAATACGATGTAGGGGCGTGACGCCCCGAGTCCGCGAGGGCGACGATACGAAGCCACGGTGTTGCGGTAGCCAAGTCTGGCCCAAGGCGCAGGGTTGCTAACTCTGTGGCGTCAAGCCTCCGGGGTTCGAATCCCCGCCGCAACGCTCACTCGCGAATATTCCAGATATGAGTGCAGAAGAACCACAGGACGACTCGACGGAGGAGGACGAGAACCTCCAGTACTTCGTTCGCATCGGGCAGACTGACCTCGATGGGACGAAGGCCGTCGAGCGGTCCCTAACCGACATGAACGGTATCGGCAAGCGCACAGCGCGCATCATCGCCGACACCGCAGGGGTCGACCGACACGCCACGTTCGGGCGACTGGAGGAAGAGGAGATCGACGCCGTCGTCGACGTCGTCGAGAACCTCTCCGACCACGTCCCCGAGTGGATGGTCAACCGCCGGAGCGACTTCTTCTCCGGCGAGTCCAGCCACAGGATCGGGAGCGACCTCGATCAGAAGCGTCGCCACGACATCAACCGCATGAAGATGATCAACTCCTACAAGGGCGTCCGCCACAAGCGCGGACAGAAGGTGCGCGGACAGCGCACGAAGTCCACCGGGCGCACCGAGGGTACCATCGGCGTCAACGTCGAGGAGATCCGCGAAGAGGCCGAGGAGGGCGGTGAGGAAGAATGACGACCGGCAAGAACACCAAGTTCTACGAGACGCCGAACCACCCCTACCAGGGTGAACGCATCGCACAGGAGTCCGACCTGCTCGGGCGCTACGGCCTCAAGAACAAGGAGGAGCTGTGGCGCGCGCAGTCCCAGCTCCGCTCGATGCGCCGCGAGGCGCGCCGACTGCTCGGCGACGCGCAGGGCGACGTCGAGGCCGCCCAGCAGGCGGGGTCGGAGTTCGTCACGCGGCTCCGGAGTCTCGGCATCCTCGGGCAGGACGACGACATCAGTCAGGTCCTGTCGCTCGACGTGACGGACCTGCTCGAGCGTCGTCTCCAGACGGTCGCCTACCGGAAAGGGCTGGCACACACGCCCCAGCAGGCGCGCCAGTTCATCAACCACGGCCACGTGGTCGTGGACGGTTCGCGCGTGACCACGCCGTCGAAGAAGGTCACCGTCGACGAGGAGGACGCCATCGAGTTCGACGAGACGAGTCCGCTCTCGGACGAACTGCACCCCGAACGTGCGGAGGCCCAAGAATGAGCGAAACGCAGGACGACAAGTGGGGCATCGCCCACGTACACGCATCGTTCAACAACACGCTGATCACCGTCACCGACCAGACCGGCGCGGAGACCATCGCGAAGTCCTCCGGCGGAACGGTCGTGAAACAGAACCGCGACGAGGCGTCCCCGTACGCCGCGATGCAGATGGCGGAGGTCGTGGCCGAGGAGGTCAAGGCCGCCGGCATCGAGGGACTGCACGTCCGCGTGCGCGGTCCGGGCGGGAACCTGAACAAGTCTCCCGGCCCCGGCGCGCAGGCGACGATCCGCGCACTGGCACGCGCCGGTCTCGAGATCGGCCGCATCGAGGACGTGACGCCGATCCCGCACGACGGCACCCGAGCGCCCAAGAACAAGCGACCGTAACAAAATGACAGACGGATTCGAGGTCGAGTTCATCGAACGCGACGAACGAGAGGCACGGTTCCTCGTCAGAGGGCTGACGCCGGCGTTCGCGAACGGCATCCGCCGTGCGATGATCGCCGACGTTCCGACGCTCTCGATCGATACCGTCCGGTTCATCGAGAACTCGTCGGTGATGTTCGACGAGATGATCGCGCTCCGGCTCGGACTGGTGCCGCTGACGACGCCGCTCGACGACTACGAGATCGGCGACGAGGTCACGCTGGCGCTCGACGTCGAGGGACCGGCCACCGCATACTCCGGCGACCTCGAGACGTCCGACGAACTCGTCCAGCCCGCCGACGAGAACATTCCCATCATCGACCTGAAGCCCGACCAGCGCCTCGAGTTCGAGGCCGATGCGAAGCTCGACACCGGGAAGAGCCACGCCAAACACCAGGGCGGCGTGGCGGTCGGCTACCGGCACCTCCAGCGCGTGGAGGTCGTCGGCGACGCCGGCGAGTTCGACGAACAGGAGCCGAACATCCTCCGCGGGGTCATCGAGACCGAGGACGGCGAACTCCTCCCGACCGAGGCGTTCGACAACGACCTCACCAACCGGTACCCCGGCAAGGAGATCGAAGTGCACGACGTTCCGGGCGCGTTCGTCTTCGACGTGGAGACGGACGGCTCGACGAGCGTCGAGGAACTGGTCCTGCGCGCGGTCGAGTCCATCGACCTGCGCGCGGCTGAACTGGAAGAGAAAGTCGCAGTCTGAGACGAATGTTCCCTTCACCCACTCACGTCCGGCGTTCGCCCCCGCGCCCAGCGGCCAGCACGGGTCGCTCCGGCGCGGCGATCGATCTCCGGACCGAAAGTGGTTTGAAGGGGCACGCAGTACGGCAGTATGCGTGCAGGGATAGCCAAGTCAGGCCAACGGCGCAGCGTTCAGGGCGCTGTCTCGTAGGAGTCCGCAGGTTCAAATCCTGCTCCCTGCACTCTCCTTCCGACCGTCGAACGGTGAGCGACGCCGCCGGTACGTGCCGGGGGCGTCCGCCCGCCGACGGTCGAAAGCACCTTTTTCAGGAGGTAGACAATGAGTAAGACGAATCCGAGACTGAACAGTCTCATCGCCGAGCTGAAGTCGGTCTCGCGCGAGTCCGGAGCCAACGTCTGGCAGGACGTCGCAGATCGACTGGAGAAGCCCCGGCGCACCCACGCAGAGGTCAACCTCGGCCGCATCGAGCGGTACGCGAAGGAAGACGAGACCGTTGTCGTGCCCGGCAAGGTGCTGGGTAGTGGTGTGCTCGAAAAGAACGTCACCGTCGCCGCAGTGGACTTCTCGTCCACGGCCCGCAAGAAGATAGAGCAGGTCGGCGACACCGTGGCGCTGGAACAGATCGCACAGGAGAACCCCGAAGGTTCGAACGTCCGGGTGATTCGATGAGTCTCGCAGAGTTCGACGCCGACGTCGTCATCGACGCACGCGACTCCATCATGGGTCGCGTCGCGAGCACCGTCGCCCAGCGCGCCAAAGACGGCGAGCGGGTGGCCGTCATCAACGCCGAGCAGGCCGTCATCACCGGGACCGAGGAGGACGTGGTCGGAACCTACAGCAAGCGCGCGGAGCTGGGTTCGGACAGCGGCCCCTACTACCCGAAGCGTCCCGACGGCATCATGAAACGATCCATCCGCGGGATGCTTCCCTACAAGACGACTCGAGGGCGCGAGGCCTTCGAGAACGTCCGCGTCTACGTCGGCAACCCGTTCGACGAGGACGGCGAGATCGTCGACGACGCGTCGCTGGATCGACTGTCGACCATCAAGTTCGTCTCGCTTGGCGAGATCTCAGAGAAGCTGGGTGCTAACGTCACATGGTAACCAACACGAGTGGTAAGAAGAAGACGGCCGTCGCTCGCGCGACCGTGCGCGACGGCGAGGGTCGTGTCCGAATCAACTCCCAGCCCGTCGAGCTCGTCGAACCGGAGATGGCTCGCCTGAAGATGCTGGAGCCGTTCCGCATCGCCGGCGAGGAGATCCGCGACGAGGTCGACATCGACGTCACCGTCAACGGTGGCGGCTACAGCGGGCAGGCGGACGCCGTCCGCACCGCCGTCGCCCGCGGGCTGGTGCAGCATCGCAACGACGCCGAACTCCGCGACGCGTTCATGGAGTTCGATCGGTCGCTGCTGGTCAACGACGCCCGTCAGTCCGAACCCAAGAAGTGGGGCGGCCCCGGTGCCCGTGCCCGCTACCAGAAGTCCTACCGCTGAGGTGATCGAACCATGATGATTCCCGTCCGGTGTTTCACGTGTGGCAACGTCGTCGGCGAGCACTGGGAAGAGTTCCGTGCTCGCGCGCGCGAGGGTAACGAAGACCCGGCAGAGGTCCTCGACGACCTCGGGGTCGACCGCCACTGCTGCCGGCGGATGATGGTATCGCACGAAGACCTCGTCGACGTCGTCGCACCGTACCAATAATGCAACGCTACAACCGCTACGAGAAAGCGCGGATTCTCGGGGCGCGGGCGCTGCAGGTGTCCTACGGTGCGCCGGTGCTGGTCGATACCGACCAGACCGAACCGATTCTGATCGCGGCCGAGGAGTACGACGCGGGCGTCCTGCCGTTCACGGTCAAGCGGGAGGGCAAGTGAGCAGATGACCCTCGTCACCTCCGTCTCGCTGCGACGGGTGCTCGACTCCCGCGGCAACCCGACCGTCGAGGCCGACGTGCTCACCGAGTCGGGCGGGTTCGGCCGCGCGGCCGCGCCGAGCGGTGCGAGCACCGGCGAGTACGAGGCAATCGAACTCCCGGCCAACGAGGCGATCGCGGCCGCGCGAAAACACGCCGTGCCGCGACTCGTCGGCGAGGTCCACGCCGGCAACCAGCGCGAGGTCGACAGCGCACTCCGCGCCGCGGACGGCACGGACGACTTCTCCGAGATCGGCGCCAACAGCGCGGTCGCCGTCTCGATGGCGGCCGCGAAGGCCGGTGCCGACGTGCTCGGTGCCCCGCTCTACCAGCACCTCGGCGGTGCGTTCCGGGGCGAGAACTTCCCCGTTCCGCTGGGGAACGTCGTCGGCGGCGGCGAGCACGCCAAAGAGGCGACCGACATTCAGGAGTTCCTCGCCGCGCCCGTCGGCGCGCCGAGCGTCCAGGAGGCCGTCTTCGCGAACGCCGCGGTCCACGCCCGCGTCTCCGAACTTCTGGACGAGCGGGACGTCCCCGCCGCGAAGGGCGACGAGGGCGCGTGGGCGCCCGCCGTCTCCGATGCCGAAGCGTTCGAGATCGTGGCCGAAGCCGTCGCCGACGTCGAAGACGAGCGCGGCTTCGAGATCCGGTTCGGACTCGACGTCGCCGCCTCGGAGCTGTACGACGCCGAGGCGGAGGTCTACCGGTACGGCGACGAGACGCGGACGACCGCAGAGCAGGTCGAGTACGTCGCGGGGCTGGTCGACGAGTACGACCTCGTCTACGTCGAGGACCCGCTCGACGAGAACGACTTCGAGGGCTTCGCGGCGCTCACCGACCGGGTGGGCGACCGGACCCTCGTCTGTGGCGACGACCTGTTCGTGACGAACGTCGACCGGCTCCGGGACGGCATCGACCGCGGCGCGGCCAACAGCATCCTCGTGAAGCCGAACCAGATCGGCACGCTGTCGGACGCCTTCGACGCGGTCGAACTCGCGGCCCGGAACGGCTACGACGCGGTCATCTCGCACCGCTCCGGTGAGACAGAAGACGCCACGATCGCACACCTCGCCGTGGCGACCGACGCCCCGTTCATCAAGACGGGGGCGGTCGGTGGCGAGCGAACTGCCAAACTCAACGAACTCATCCGCATCGCGGAGGACGCAGTATGAGCGAAAGCGAAAACGACAACGAAAAAGAACGAGAGGACGTCGAGGTAGAGGCCGGCGAGGCCGCCGTGGCGTCCGAACCAGAGGAGGCATCGACCGCCGAAGAAGCCGCCGAGGAGGCGGCAGAGCCAGACGAAGAAGAGACAGAGTCGCCGTTCGACGAGGACGTCATGCCCGACGAAGAGGCGGATCTGCTCATCCCGGTCGAGGATTACCTCGCCGCCGGCGTCCACATCGGGACCCAGCAGAAGACCGAGGACATGGAGCGGTTCATCCACCGCGTCCGCGACGACGGGCTCTACGTCCTCGACGTGAGCCAGACCGACCGACGGATCCGGACCGCGGCTGACTTCCTGGCGAACTACTCGCCCGAGCAGGTTCTGGTCACGTCCTCGCGCCAGTACGGCCAGTTCCCGGCCAAGAAGTTCGCCGACGCGATCGGCGCGCGCGCTCGAACCGGGCGGTTCATCCCCGGGACGCTGACGAACCCGGACTACGACGGCTACATCGAGCCGGACGTGGTCGTCGTCACCGACCCCATCGGCGACGCGCAGGCCGTCAAGGAGGCCATCACGGTCGGCATCCCGGTCATCGCGATGTGTGACTCGAACAACCAGGTCAGCAACGTCGACCTCGTCATCCCGACGAACAACAAGGGTCGCCGCGCGCTGTCGGTCGTCTACTGGCTGCTCGCCAACGAGACGCTCGACCGCCGCGGCTCCGACACGGTCTACGGCCTCGACGACTTCGAGGCCGAGATCTGAGTCGGCGCGTCGTTCGATTCGTTTCTCCCGGTCGTGACGTCCGGTCCGTAGCGTCCCGTCCCGGTCGTCGATGCCGACGTCTGATCTCCGAGCGAACGTGGTGGGTCCGTCGAGCCCTTCTCAGTTCGACGCTTCCGTCGGTGAAACAGCCGGTACGTGGACGCCGGAAACGTCCTGGTCTGACTGCGAATTTGCTGTCAGTCTTCCTCTTCGATCCAGTCCAGATATCTCTCCACGCTCTCTAGCGTCTCCGCTTCGCTCCCGACGCTGGTGTGGTCGTACCG
>JGI1689J12820_1000205_pt1 | contig 10346 bp, 13 predicted proteins | sample PRCRCaboRojoPR_6_FD_12820 | JGI IMG/M metagenome (IMG submission 12820)
GCGTCCTTGCCGGCTTCGAGCATGTCGGCGTAGCTCGTCGTCTCGGGGTCGACGCCGGGGAGGTGGTCGGCGTCGAGGTCGAAGACGAGGTCGGCTCCCTCCCAGCCCTTCTCGTCCATCGTCCGCGCGCCGGGGTCGTGCCAGCGCGCGGCCGAGAAGTAGACGTGTCGCGGCGACTCGCGCACGAGAAAGTCCTGCAGGTCGCCCAGATCCAGAAGCGACTGGTGGCGGACCATCGTGGTTCCCTCGCCCGCGGTAAACGGGATGTGCCCCCACTCGCGGGCGGCGGCCGCCGGTGGCGGATCGAGGGCGGCGCTCCGGTAGTAGTCGCCGAAGCGTCCTTTCAGGTACTCGCGAGTGCGCCGTTCCATCGGCCCGTCGCTTGCCGCGGGGCCGGTATAGTCGTTGCGTCTCCGCGGCCGGGGGTCACCTTCGCGGCCGGGGGTCACCTTCGCGGCCGGGGGTCACCTTCGCGGCGGGACTCCGTCGCGACCGATCCGGATCACCTGCCCCTCGACGTCTTCGAGCGCCGCGACGAGACCGCCGACCTCGACCGGTCCCGTCGCCGTCTCGACGGTGAGCGACGCGACCTCCTCGGCGGCTTCGAGCGCGGCGTCGACGACTCGCCCTTCCACGACCGTCGAGTCGCCCGTCTCGACGTCGCGCCCCTCGACGCTGGCGTACACGTCGCCGTCGAGGTCGCGGACGTCTTTCACCGCCCGCCGGATCGACGCGTAGCGACGGGGGAACGGGCGGTCGCTCCCGGCCGTCGCGAGCGTCTCGGCGGTCGACCAGAGGACCGTCCCGAAAAAGCCCGAAACGAGGAAGCCGAGCGCGGAGCGATTGAAGATGACGCCGTACCGCTCCCGGTCGTCCCGCAGCGCGTCCTGGGTCGCGTAGACCGAGTGCTCGCCGTCCGCAACGGCGAGGACGGGCGTCGTGATGCCCCGACGGGCGCGGGCGGCGGTCGCCACGGCGTCGTAGTCGAACTCGGCCGGGTCGGGCGCCCGACTCGCCGGCGTGACGAGCAACTCGACCGAGACGCCCCTGTCGACGGCCGCGCCGAGGTCGTCGCGGAAGCGCTCGAGGAGATCCGGCGTGAGCGACAGCAACAGCTCGAACTCCGCGTCCGCGATCACCGCCCCCAGATAGCGGAGGATCGTCGAGCGCGATTTCACCAGCGAGACCGCCTCGGTGTCCCGGGCCGGCGCAGTGTACCGGGCTTCGAGTTCGTCGACCAGCGCCGCGACCGACCTCTGGACGTCGCCGAAGGCGTCCTCGGGGTCGACGGCGACGACTTTCATCGGCCGGGACTCCCTGAGTTCCACCAGCCCGCGGTCGGCGAGGCTCCGGACCGTGTCGTACACCCGCGGCTGGGGGACGTCGGTTCGGTCTGCGATCTCGCTCGCGGTCAGGTCGCCGTGTTCGAGCACCGCGAGGTAGGCGCCGATCTCGTACTCGCCGAGGTCGAACCGGTCGCCAACGCTCTCCAGCGTGTACCGGAGTTCGTCTGCCATACTCGCCCGTCCTCCGCCTGCTGTAAGTATTTACTGAAGTCCGAGTTGTACGTTGTCGCGGGATCGACTCCACGCCGCTCGCGGACTGGCGATCGACGGCCGACCCGGGCGTCGAGGCCGGTCACATGTACATGCGGTCTTCCGGCCGTTCGTGCTCCTGGGTCTCGATCCGGTCCATCAGTTCGGCGTAGTACTGGCGGACCTCCTCGGCGAACTCTTCCAGGGGCCCGGCGTCGATATCGAGGTCGTACACCGACGCCACGGTCTCGACGAGTCGAATGGCCGCGTCCACGTCCGGTATCTGCGCGTGGACGGGCGTCACGTAGACGCAGACGCCGAGCGACGAGTCGAGTCCGCGCGCCACGAGTTCGGCGTTGAGGCCGTCGAGAAAGCCCCGTCCCATCGCCGGCACCGTCCCCTCGGTCAGTCGTCGCTCGTGGTAGTCGGGAGTCGCGATGTAGTAGGTGCGATGTTCGTCCGGGCCGTGGGCGATCGGGACGCCCGAGAGCACCGCCACCTCCTCGACGCCGTTCGCCTCGGTCCAGTCGAGGATGGCGTCGCTGAACGCCTTGCCCACGGGGACCGGGACGAACAGCTCCCCGACCAGCACCGTCACGTCGACGTCGGGACGGGAGAACAACCGCGTGTGGTGCCGGGGGCGGCCCTCCTCGAACGGGGTGATGGCCGGGAGCCCCTCGACGGAGATGTGTCCGGTCTGTTCGAGTTCGAGCTGGTCGATGAGATAGTCGACGGCGGTCAACCCGGCGAGGCCGAACTCCGAAAAGCCGGCGAGCAGCACGTCGCTGGGCTCGGTCTCGTGGGTCACGGTGAAATCCGCCGCCTGCTGTGAGAGACCGTCCATAGGCGACGTACACCGCACGTTTCCTTAACCGTTACTCGGTTGACACCCCCGCGCCACGGCCGACTCCGCTCCGCCGCCCCACAATCCTTTTTTCGGGACGGCGAGAGGGCTACTCCATGCTTCCGGGTACGGTTCTCGCCGCGACGATCACGCCGCCCCCGACCGAGCAGACCGACACGCAGGCGGTCGTCTCGGAGCTCCTCCCGGAGTGGCTCCGGTTTCCGGGGTGGGAGATCGTCGTCGCCGTGCTCGTCTTCGTCGCCGGGGTCTACCTCTCGAAGTTCCTCGTTCGCCTCCTCGGCCGGCCGATAGCCCGTCGCTTCCGACGACAGAGCGTCGCCCAGACCGTGCTCCGGCTCGTTCGGCTCACCACCGTCGGGGTCGCCGGTCTCGTCGCCCTGTCGCTGGCCGGCTTCCGGTTCGGCGACCTCGTGCTCTCGGTGACGGTCTTCTCTGCCGTCCTCGGTATCGTGCTGGCACCCATCGCGGGCAGCGTCATCAACGGCCTGTTCGTCCTCGCGGACCAGCCCTACGAGATCGGCGACATGATCGAACTCGACGACGGCACGCAGGGGTTCGTCGACGAGATCACGATCCGGTACACCAGAGTGTTCACGCTCGACAACACGTTCCTCGTCATCCCCAACTCGACGATCCGCGAGCGAGACGTGATCAACTTCTCCGCGGAGGACGAGCGGACGCGCCTGTCGCTCGACCTGCTGGTCACGTACGAGGGCGATCTGGACGCCGCGCGCGATCTCGCCGAACGCGCCGCCGCCGAGGTCGACGACGTCGTCGAGGGCGGCCCCGACATCCGCGTCGGGAACGCCCGCTACCCCGCCAGACCGCGGTGTCTCATCAGGTCCTACGACGACCACGGGGTGCTCTTGCGACTCCGCTACTGGGCGACCAAACCGTACCGCATCCCGGCGATCCAGTCGCAGGTGCAGGCGCGGATCTGGGAGCGACTGGAGGAGAGCGAGGGCGTCGAGTTCGCGTACCCCCACCAGCATCTGGTCTTCGACGAGACCAGCGGGACGGCCTCGGTGTCGATCGAACGGGGCGGCGAGGGCGCGAGCGCGACGTCGAGCGACGCCGTACCGGCGGAGTCGGTGTCGAACGCCGCGACGCCGGAATCGACCCCGACCGAGCCGGAGGGCTCTGGGTCTAACTCGGACTCACCGTGATCACCGTCGCCTCGAGTTTCTCGCGGAGGAACGTCTCGATGTCCGGGTCGTCGAGGAACCGCTGGAGCATCCGCCGCCAGCGACTCGCCTGCTTGGTCCCGATGACCACGATGTCCGCGCCCTCGGCCGCCACCTCCTCGAGGATGGTCTCCTCGACGAGAAACCCCTTCCGGACGACGAACCGGGCGCGGTCCAGCGAGCCGAACTCCCGTTCGACCGCCGCTTTCAGACCGGCGCGGGTGACGCCTCTGTTCTCCTGATAGAGGTCGACGTGGAGGACTGTGAGATCCGCGTCTCGCTCGTCGGCGATGCGAACGGCCTCCTCGAGCGTCGCTTTCGAGTGCCGAGAGAGGGGGTACCGGACCGGCACGACGACCAACGTCATCGATCCAACTCGGGCGGCGCTCCCCCTGAACCTTTCTCTCCGCGCTACGCTTGCGGCTCCTCGAGGTGGAAGGCGACCTCGACCTCGGCCTGGTACTCGCGGTCGTCGACGGAGGCGATCTCCACGCCGAGTTCCTGCACTTCGACCCAGTGGACGTTGTCGAGGGTCTGGTTCGCCCGGTCGATGGCGTCGTCGATCGCGGCGTCCATGCTATCGGGGCTCCGGCCGATCAGCGTGATCTTCTTGTAAACCATCGCAGTTGTCGTTCGTCTCACATGCACTAAAAGACATACGACGGGACCGCGCGGGCGGCGGCGTCGTGACCTCGACCGCTCGGTCACGACTCCGCCCGCATGCGGTCGAGTCGCCGGGTCAGCGCCCCGACGACGTCGGTGAGATACGCCGTCCCCCAGACGGCGACGATGACGCCGCCGAGGGTGTCGAAGAGGAGGTCGAGCATCGTGTCCTCGAGTCCGTACTGGGTGAGGATGCTCCCGCCGACGACGCTCCCGAGACCGCCGAGCGCGAACTCGATGACCTCCCAGAACACGCCGAACGCGACCGTAAACAGGAGGATAAACACGAACATGAACCGGGGCGGGAGGTAGATCTCTTCGGAGTGGACGTCGATGGCGCGGACCGTCGCGTAGCCGGCGGCGGCGACGACCGACGACGACAGCGTGTGCGTGAGGTGGTCCCACCACGGGACGTTTCGGTAGAAGCTGTCGAGTTGCGTGCCGGGGAGTCCGACCGTCCCGAGCGCGTGGAGGAAGACGGCGAGGGTGATCCACAGCGTCAGTCCGGCGTCCATCGGAATCTTGTAGTCGCGCTCCATGATCGCCGGCAGGTAGGTCACCCCGAGGGCGACGGCGGCGTTGACGACGATGCCGAGGCTCCGGCGGTCGAGACCGATGAAGACGAACCCGATCAGGATCAGCTGCATCGCCCGCGTGAGCTGCCGCTGACGTTCGGGGGAGATGCCGAGCCGGTCGCGCAGGCGCACTCACACCACCTCCTCCAGCTCCTCGGGCAGGCGGCGCTCGGCGTCCGCCCGCTCGCGGAAGTAGTACTCGAAGACGATGCCGGCGAGGACGCCGACGACCGTCGCGGCCACGAAGTCCCACATCAGCGCCTTCTCGACGACCGCCTCCGGCCGACCGTCGAGCAGGAACGCCGTGTTCAGAAACTGGTCGGAGAGCCACTGGACGACCGCCCAGATGCCCGCGGTCGCCATCGTCGCGATGGTGACGAAGAAGACGGCGAAGCTGTGGGTCATCTTCACCGGCGTGAAGACGTCGAGTTCGACGGCGACGATGAGCGCCACCGCGGCGACCGAGAGATACGTGGCGACGCGACCCGTGAACGTGATCCCGGCGAGGGTCGCGCCCGCGAGGAACGCCCGCCCGATGACCGGGGCCGAGGCCAGCGCGAGCATCTCCCACGGGAGCATCGCCTTCGGACTCCGGTAGGCCACGGTCGGAACCAGCGAGACGACGGCGAGCGCGAGCGTGAAGCCCGCCCAGAGCAGGTCGCCGTCGAGCAGACTCGACGTCGCGGTCCCCAGCAGGAAGAGGACGATGAGCCACCCCACGCCCGCGTTGAAGCGCTCGTCTTCGACGACGTCGCGCAGTCCCGACTGCGTCATGAGTTCACGTAGGTCGCCGCGGGAGGAAAACGTTTGTCCGGGCACCGAGACGGCGCGACCTCACGCTCGACCGACTGAGTCGGCCTGGCACCGGCTCACAGCCCGACGCCGCCGACCGAGACCCAGACGTACGCGAGCGTGTAGGCCGCGGCGGCGACGCTGACGGCGGTCAGTCCGGTCAGCGTCGCGGTCGCCGCGCTCGGAAGCGCGACGGTGGGACTTCCCGCCCGTCGCCCGACGGACCTGACGAGTCTGATCCGGGGGATCACGCCGAGCGCGCCCACCGCGAGCACGCTGAAGACGAACGGGTACGAGAGGTCGAGCGTCGGCGCCGGGATGAGCAGGACGCTCGCGGCGTAGCCCGCGGCCAGCGAGGCGCGGGGCAACACGGTCGTCCCGTCGGCGCGCCGCCCGAACGCCCACCAGCCGACGGCCGGCCGGACGCCGTAGAGCCGTGCGACGACGGCGACCGCGAGCCACGCGGTCGAGAGTTCGAGCGCGAACGCGGCGAGCAGGTGCAGCGTCGGGTCAGGGTGGAGGGTCACTCGCGCGGCGAAAAGCGTCGCGTCGAAGGGGTAGAGCATCGCCGGCGGTTCACCGGTGAACAGGTCCCCGAACGGGTGGGTCAGCAGACCGGTCAGCGCGAGCGCGACGACCTCGCGGGCGCTCGGCCCGACCGCGGCCGCGACCGTCGCGACGACGCCCACGGCGAGGACGAAGGCGGCGGTGACCCCGCCGGCGAGGCCACCGCTGACGGCGGTGACGCCGGCGACGAGTGCGAGAGCTACTGCGCCGGCCCCGAGCGACAGGGCGACGCGACGCCGGCCCGACGCGCCGCGCCGTGCCGCCGAGAGACCGGCGACGGCCGCCGCGGCCGGCGCGACCGCGAGCGAGTGTGTCACCCCGCGGTGGACCACGTTGCCGGTCGCCCAGAACGTCTGGGCGAGCTGGAGCGGTGCGGTCGCCTCCGCGCCGACGACGCCGACGAGCGCGTAGGCGATGTCGACGTCGGGGACGGTGGCGAACGCGCCGGCCACGAGACCGAACGCGAGCGCGCGACGTCGCGGGTAGTCGAGGCGGGTCGCGACGGCGGCGACGAGGGCGAACGCCAGGAGGCCGTGACCCACGAACATGCTCAGTAATCGTCCGTCTCGAAAGATAAGTGACTCGGGAATCGTGTTACCTGATCACATGCGGGGCGAGTCGGACCGGTCACTCCCCGCCGTCGTGTTTAGTCCACTTCTTCTCTATCTCGGCGTTGCCGCGGACGACGACGTCGTCGCCGACCGAGAGCCGCGTCTTCCGGAGTTCGATGGCCTCGACGACGCCGGTGGTGTCGCCCGCGGTCACGCGGTCGCCCGGCATGAAGTCCGGGTCCCGGAGCAGGTAGACCCCGGCGACGGCGTCGGCGATCATGCTCGAGAGAGCGTACGAGACGCCGAGCGCGAGGAAGCCGGCGGCGGTGCCCAGCGAGGTGGCGATGCCGTCGAGGCCGACGATCGAGAGAAACGCCAGCCCGACGCCGAACCAGAGAAAGACCGAGACGACGGTCGCGACGAACTGCCGGTAGACCGGCGAGTCGCCCGGGAGCACCCGACCGAGCGCGAACCGCACGAGCGCCATCGCGGCCTTCACGACGACCGCCGCGACCGCGAGAAAGAGCAACCCCGTCAGGATCGTCGGCACCGCTTCGACCAGGTCGGCGAGGAACCGTTCGAGAACTTCAGACACCGTCGGCGTCGCCTGGACGAGTTGAGTGGTGAGAGCCATGGCTCCGAGGAGATGTCGGCGGAAGATAAAGTTCGGGGCGAACCCCGAATCGGCGCAGACGCGCCGGAGTCCGGTCGGCTACGTGAGCGTCTCGCTGGGGCGAATGACGTCGTACTCGGCGTCCGCGTCGACGCCGATGACGGCCCAGTCGTAGGTCGGATTCACGCGTTCGAGCTGCGAACGGAGGTCGCCGGCATAATCTTTCCACGTGACGAAACAGCGGAGCGTGCTCTCGGTTTCGACTCCGCCGTCCGCGACGGGGCTCGGTCCGAGCGCGGCTTCGCCGTCGAGCGCGACCACGTCGACGGTGCGCCACTTTCGCTCGGCTCGAAGTCGTGTCCCGTTCCCCGAGACGTCGTACCCTAAGCGGCTGAAAACGGACTTGGCCTCCTCGACCGGTGGCATGGTAACAGGGGCCATGTATCTCCAACTACGGCACTAACCATGATAAACTTTCCCACGGTCTGTGCCGGCGTCTCACTCGTGGGCCGCGTCCCACTCGTCGGGCTTCCGGAGGTTGCCACAGACGTTACACTGGAGGCGACCCATCGTGTCCATCGCGTTGTCGAAGCTCTCGCAGTTGCTACAGACGTAGCCCCATCTGGTCTTCCGGTCCGGCGTCGCGTAGACGACGAAAAAGGGTCCCTCCGACCCGCGCTCTCCCTGCGTTCGGTCCACGTAGACCGTCTCGCCGTCTTCGGTGGTGCCGGCTTCCAGTTCCGTCTCCATGCCGGCCCCTAGGTGAGCCGTCGGTTTAGCTCTCCGGATCAGGTCCGGAACGACTCGCCACAGCCACACTCGCTGACGACGTTCGGGTTCTCGACGTGGAACCCCTCGGCCTGCAGGCCGGACTCGAAGTCCAGCGTGCTCCCGCCGATGTAGTTCTTGCTCGCCGGGTCGACGAACACCCGGAGCCCGTGGAACTCGACGACGCTGTCGTCCGGTTCCGGTTTGTCGTCGAAGCGCATCCCGTAGGAGAGCCCGGCACAGCCGCCCTGCTGGACGAACAGTCGGAGTCCGGCCACGTCGAGGTCCATCCCTTCCTGTTCCATGAGCGAGAGGGCCTGATCTGCGGCGTCCTCGGTCACCGTGATCGCCGGGTCGTTCTCGCCACCGGCCGATTCCGTACTCATACTGTGAGCGTTTCGCACGGAACGGGTTAACTGTGACGCCAGCGCCCCTTGCCGCTACACCTACGTTTCTTGGCGTGCCGTCCGACCGATCCGGAAGATGTCGCGTCTGCCGAGCCTCGGAGTCGAGGACCTCCCTCGCGAGAGCCTCGCCGTCGTCGGGCTGATCAGCGGTTCGCAGTTCGTCAACCACATGTATCTGGTCCTGCTGCCGCCGATCCTCTCGCTGCTCTCGGGGGAGTTCGGCGTCACCCTCGCGACGCTTGGCGTCGCGCTCGGCGTGCAGGGCGCGACGAACACGGCCTTCCAGCTCCCGTTTGGCTACCTGGCGGACAACTACGACCGGACGCTCGCGCTCGCCGCCTCGTCGTTCGTCGGCGCGCTGGGGGCGCTCGTCGTCGCCGCCGCGCCGACCTTCGCGTGGCTCGTGGTCGGACAGGCGCTGCTCGGGATCGGCGTCGCCGGCCACCACCCGGCCCACTACCCCCTTCTCTCGGACGCGACGCCCGAACGCCACCGCGGACGGGCGTTCTCGGTCTACGGCTTCGGCGGCAACCTCGGCTTCGCCGCGCCGCCGGTGTTCATCACCGCCGTCGTCGGCCTCTCGGGGCTGACGTGGCGACACGCCGTCGGCGCGATCGGGGCCGCCGGCCTCCTCTACGCCGCGGTCGTTGTCTGGTACTTCGCCCGGCGAGTGAGCGACGACGTGACCGCGCCGAACGTCGCCCCGTCGGCCCCGGACGCGACTCCCTCGCGCTCGCTCGGCGACCGCGTCCGCGCCGAACTCCGCTCGCTCGTCTCCTCGCCGGGCGTGCTCGCGCTGGCGTTGCTGTCGCTGTTCAGTTCGACCGCCAACTGGGGCTTTACCTCCTACGCCGTCGTCTTTCTCACCGACGGCTACGGCGTCGGCCTCGACACCGCGAACCTGACGCTCACGGCGGTGTTCGTCGTGAGCGCGGGCGCAATCTTGCTCGGTGGCGACCTCGCCGATCGGGTCGCGCCGGGACCGGTGCTGATCGGGAGTTTCGCCGCGCTGGTCGTCCTGCTCGGCGTCGTCGCCGCCGGGGTCGTCTCGCCGCTCGTCGCCATCGTCCTGATGCTCGGGGTGGGCGCGGCCCGGAGCCTCCCCGGTCCGGCGCGCTCGAAGCTCACGGACTCGTTCTCGCCCGACGACGGCGTGGGCAAGAGCTTCGCGGTCATCACCGTCGGCATCATGCTCGGGAGCGCGATCGCGCCGCCGGTGTTCGGCTACCTGATCGAGGCCCGCGGGCTCTCGACCACCTTCTTCGCGGTCGCGGGCGTCGCCTTCCTCGCGACGCTGGTCACCGTCGGAATCGTCTTCGGCTTCGCCGACGGACAGCGGGAACCCGCGGCGGTCGAGAACTGAGCGTCAGTCGAACCGCCGCCGCACGCTCTCTGCGTGGCCTTCCAGCCCCTCGGCCTCGGCGAGGGTGGTGATCGTCGACGAGAGGTCCTCGAGGGCGTCGCGGTCGAGTCGCTGGACGGTCGTCGAGCGCAGGAACGTGTCCACCGAGAGGCCGCCGTAGCGACGCGCGCCGCCGTTGGTCGGCAGCACGTGGTTGGTCCCCGACGCGTAGTCGCCGGCCGCGACCGGCGTGTGCGGCCCGAGGAAGACGCTGCCGGCGCTGTCGATGCGGTCGAGCAACGCCTCGTCGTCGTCGGCCTGAATCGAGAGGTGTTCGGCGGCGTACTCCTCGGCGAACAGCACCGCCTCGGGCATCGACCGCGCGAGGAAGACGCCGCTGGCGTCGTTGTCGAGCGCCGCCCGGATCGTCTCCTCGCGGGCGCGGCCCGCCACCTGCTCGTCGACCGCCGCGGCGACGGCCTCG
>JGI1689J12820_1000206_pt1 | contig 10322 bp, 5 predicted proteins | sample PRCRCaboRojoPR_6_FD_12820 | JGI IMG/M metagenome (IMG submission 12820)
CTCAAATTTTGATTGACATACTTAATAGCTCTTCTAGCATCCTGTGTGTTCACCAGAAGTGGTGAAATATCATGAGCATAGACACTATTTGTATCATATAAATCCAAGTATATGGTGATCACAAAAGGTGATAGGACTACTAGAAAAATGATCAAGCTTGATCCGATCAGTAATAACAATCTCCTGATTTCACCAAATTTATCCAAATTCTCTTTCCACCCAAATTTTTCAAGTGCATGATCCAAGCCACGAAAACTAAGATCTTTTACTACTGTTATCCCTTTTTCTAACAATGAGGCTACACCTAATGATAGGATGGGAAATAGAGGAATAAGATAATAAAATCCCGCTTCTGTTAAATTCGCAGTGCGACCAAGAAAAATTAAGGGAATGAAAAAAGATAATAAAATAAGCATTCGTGAATATGTTTTATGAAGGATAAAAAAGCCAATAACGGCTAAGCTCCACCAATAATCTCTGAATATTAAGGAAGCATAATTAAATACAATAACAGGGTACTGTGCTAATAATGGAATTGTCCCTAAACGAAGAAATGTAAATTTATAATCAAAAACAAAGGGGGATGTATTGAACAGCAATGACAATATAGAATAAATACTAATGGGCAAAAGAGATACAAGGGTTCCCCATAAAGCATGTTTCCCTTTTTTAATTAAACCGCTCAATCCTACGACCGGAATAAAGACTAACATCATTAAATCAGACATTGAGCCAAGGCCTACGAATATTCCTCCTAATATGAGCCATGCAACATTTTCAGTTTTTAAGTATTCCGAAATCGACCATATCATCAGGAGAACAAGGAGAGCTAAGAGATTATAGCTAAATCCCAACTTATTAAAAAGGATCGATTCTGGGTAGATTGCAAGTAAAAATGCAGACAATATCGCTAAATACTTCCTTTCATTTGAGAATACACATTTAACTAACCAATACAATAAACCAACTGCAATTACACCTAAGGTTGCAGTGAAGAGCCTTAAGGTATAAATACTGGAACCGAAAAGATTAAATAATCCTGCTAACAATATTGGAAATAGGGGCATCCTTGCAGCTATTAGATTAGATTTCGTTATCGCTAAATACTGCCTTTTCCCTTTGTTTATATTTTGCGCAATTTCAACTAAGGTTCCCTCATCACTGTACCAACCGGGCATTGAATCAATATTTTTAATTCTCAAAAATCCTGCTAGAGAAAGGATCATTAAAAGCAAAACTAATTCTAGGTAAATTAATTTTTCTTTTGATTGAATTTTCATAATTTTATTAGACGAAAATGTGACTAATTTAATGATTTATTTGGGTAATCAATTTTTCAGCTTCTGTATTATTAGGATCTTGGCATAAAACTTTTTCCAATAATTTTTCTGCAAGTTCATCTTTATCAAAATTCAAATACCACTTTGCGACTATTATCTCTCGATTTATCCATAAAGTTGGCATAGGAGCTATCGTAAATTGTGGAACTAAATCATTCTTAAAATCGGGTCTTCTAAAATAGTTTTCCCCATAACGAATTGAGGCGTATGTTCCAGGGCCTCTAATAGATTGTTTCTCCCATCCCTGAAATGCCTGGTTGGCCAACTGAAAAGCCTCCTCTTCATTTCCGTTCATAAACTCAATCTTGGCCTTATACCATAATAGGTTTAGATGTCCTTCATCAAATTTTCTACTAAGCATGTCAGCAATCTCAGTTTCACGTTCAGCAGCTTTAATGTCACCTTCATTGAGATAAATTTTTGCTAACCCTAGATGTATTCCCCTGCTATGTTTCCCTTTCTCTATTAAACCTAAATACCGTGCTTCATATGATTCTGGACCATTGTATACCCATCTCATATTTGTGTATTGATTAAATATTAACCGCCTTAAATCCGTTTCTTCCCAAAATGGACCACCAATCCAATTAACCTTATAATCAATAACTTTCCAATAATATCTCCTCGCCAGTTCGGTTTCACCTGCTTCCTCAGCGATTACAGCATAATTTAAATTGATCAAGGCAGATTGCGGTGCTAAACTGTAAGCTTTTTCCATGTAATCTAATGCCTTGTCATATTTTTGTTGAGAAGCATACAATACACCAAGGTTCGCATAATTTACGGGCCAAGATGGATCATACCTAATTGCATTTTCAAAATCCTGGATGGACTTAGATATCCAAGAGGAATTGTCATTTCCAGGGATTATTGATATCTCGCTCGCTGCAATCCCCATTTGTTGATAAGCCAAAGCATATTTGGGTTTATATTTTATTAACTTGTTAAATTCATCATATGCTTGAACCCAATTATTTGAATTTCCTTTGCTTAGCGCATTTTCATATATATATCTTTGCCCGAATAGCAACCATCCGGAAATTAAGATAATCGTAATTACCGCCCCCGAAAAGATTGGAATGTACGTACTATCACTTTGTATTCGGTTTTTAGAGGAAGATATTGCTATTCCCAATATCATTGTTATAAGAAAGGTTATTCTTGGCTCAACATACAACGTGTCAACAAGACCATGCGCTAAAAAGCCTCCCAATGCCCCCATAGCCCCTAAATGCAGGTAGGAATTATCTTGAGAAAAATTGATCCATAAACTCTTAATTGTTATGAACAATAAAAGTAAAAAAGAAATAATACCTATGATGCCCAATTCACCTAATACATTGAAATAGATACTATGGGCATGGGTATGTAACTGAGTTTCCAAAGGTTGAATTGTTAGATTATTAAACAAATTATTTCCCATTGTGTATAAACCAGATCCAAATATTGGATTTTTTAAAAATTCTTCAGCTGCTGAACTCCAGAATCTAAATCTAATTCCCATTCCTGAACGTTTGACGGAGAGTATTCGCCATGCCACAAGACCTATTAACAGAAGAAAACCTCCTCCCCCCCATACAGCTTTCCGCCAATATTTTTTTATGCTCTTCAAATTTATATTCGTTTTTCTTAATGTGTGTCCCGATATAACGAGGATTAGACTAAAAGATAATCCAATTAAACCACCTCTTGAAGTAGAGATGATTACCATAAATGCAGAACTAAGTAAGGATAATAAATAAAATACATTATTCCATTTTGATCTTATAAAGAACGATAGCGATAAGGAAAAAATTGAATAAGCAAATACTGATGTTTGATTACGTGATGAAACACTATTAACTAAGACGGATTGGGACATAATATTTGTGAGATCGTTCCAAATTATCATCCACAAGATAGCGAGAATCCATTTAAAAATAATAAATGTACTCCCGACTAAAATCAAAATATTAATTAAGTGTTCTTTACTCCATCCTTGATGAGCTAATTGAACTAGGGTTACATAAGTCAGATAATAAAAACCCCAAATATAGAGCTCATTACTAGACTGCCAAAAATTCTTTGAAAAAATACTAGAAATTATTGTGAAAAATAAAAATAAAATGATAAAAAAATCTATTTCTGTATATACTTGTTCTTTTATATTCCAAAATATAAATACGGAAAAACCTGAAACCCATACAAGGTTTATTAAATTTACAAAATAGTAATTTGCTATATTCCCCTCTAGCATCAAAACATAACTAAAGAAAATTATGGGGAAAATAGAATGAAATATAAATTCGAAATCGATGTTTGATATAACTTTTTTCATTTCAGATACACCAAGAACTTCATCTCATTCATTTTTTATACAAAAGCTTTAAAACATATGACCTTCAACAAATTCTACCGGGTAAAAATTATTCCTTGAGGATCTTCATAAACCTTCTCCCAGCCCTCATCGTCGAGCTCCATAACAATCGGGCGGTAAGGCTCAATCAATATCAAATTCACATCCCATCTATGGAGTACTTTTTCCCACCCCTTTTCTCCCTGGACGACGGTGACCCATTGATCCACAATTTCATCCCCGTAAAGATCTGTTCTTCCATCCACAAAAACGGGATAATCTCTGAGAGACCAGATGAGATACCCTCCCCAGTTATAGGAGTTGAAAAGACGCCCTTGATATTCTGCATTTTTTAGATGTTCTACAGCCTCTACAGGAAACAACTCAGCAATTAATTCCCGATTTTTTTTCTGTGGATAAACCAGGTAGGATTTGTATACCACAGCAAGAACAACGATAGCTAAAATAAATCCATTGATGACTTCCACTTNCTTATTCTGGTCTCCGTTTCCCAGCCAATCCGCACCCTTTCGAAAATGACCACTGATGTCCACAGCATGATGCATGAGTACTATGGGTGCTGATAACGCAAATAAAGCAATATTCCTGCCAGCCATTAAAGCCAGTGTGCCAAATACACTCACCAACAAGAAATCCACAATTGAAATCTTTTTATCAGAAGCACCCACGCTACCAAACGTCAATAAACATAGAAATAGAAAAGGCAGGATCCTCGCTTGATGAAAATCAGGAGATTGCCATTCTTCGATATACATTTGTAAAGCGCTTATACCCACAGTCCGAAAAGGATAAACTAACATTTTGGGTCCATACGGGTTCAGAGAAACAGCGGCGATCAATCCCAGCCCAATCAATAAATAACGATGCCAACGTTTTCCTCGTGCTATAGTCTCAGGATGAATTTGTCTCTCCCCTGATAAACTCTTTTTTTCACTCCCATTTCCCCGGATGCGGTTCTTAAAATTACCGAGTTTTTCTCGATAGAACTCCCAAATATTCTTAACCCCTACATGAAAGGTAAAGCCCATAAAATAGATCCCAAAGATGATGAAACCTACCGCGAATCCACCGTGGCTGTTGGCCCAGAAAATCATCAGGAAAGGTAAGAGCCAGTCATAATGGTTGACATTACCCGCTTGTTTTGTATATGGCTCCTGCCACCTACTCCGCTCTCTTTCCAAAATAAATAAATACACCGCAGAGAACAAGAATGTCACCAAATAGGGTCGAGCAGCCCAGTAGACCCCAGAGGCCGCAGCAGCCAGGATTACCACAAAGGCTTTGATGAAATTATTTCCATGAATCGTGAACCAGGTGAAAAGAAAAGTCAGAGCAACCATAAATGCCGTCATTAAATTTAAACCCCCGGCACCGAATTGGTTATAGATCGCTAACATGATGACTTCCCAAATCCATCCAGGATAATGCCAAGCTTCTCCACCCCGGGTATAAGAAAAATGATCCACTCGTGGGATGGATTGCTTTTCCCAAATCCACTGACCCGCTCGCAAGTGCCACCAGGTGTCGGAATCCACCGAGAATCTCGCCGCCATCGCAAACACAGAAAGAATTGTGATCAGGAAAATTAGTTTCCTTGTGTTCACTTCTTTAAACCTCCAATAAAAAAAGATTCAACACCCATGCAGCGGGGGCGTATTTCCAGAATGCTGGAATTTCATGTTTGTGTAGATACAGGATTAATGCCAGGATAAGCCCCGTCCCATAGCGCAGCAAACCACCAGGTTCCCGGAATGTTGAAAACGGCAGGAACAAGAAGCTCACGCCCTGTAAACCCAAGACTATCACTTCAAAATCCAATTGTCCTTTGATGATCTGCCTGAAGGATTGCCAAATTCCCCATAACGCAGGATAAATTAGGAAAGGCCCAAATACGATGAGAAAGATAATAAATAAGAAAACAGAGGAACCTGCAATCTTCAGAAATCCCAGCAGGGGTATCCACTCGAATCCTGTCGCCATCGCTCCCCCCGATCCCAATCCGAATGATCCAAATTGAACCTTCAACCAATATTGGAAAATGGCATAAGGGATGATCGAAATCAGGAACAAACCAGCTGCCTGCCGTACCTTTTTATCAATCAGATAAGCAAGAATTTGCGCGATAATAAACAGGACCACCACTTCTTTCGTGAAGATCGCCAGGCCATACAATAACCAGCCAATACCTTCTTCGCCTCGTTTGACAGCTAAAACCGCGAGGATCACAAAAGAAAAAGCCATTGGCTCTGAGAGATCAAGCCTGAGCGACAGCAACCCTCCCGCCCACAACCCATAAAATAAAGCATGCAGAGGGTTTTTCCCAGCCCGTTTCAGTAAGGAAGCCAAACCCCATGTGCCAATTTTTTTTTTTTTTTTTTTTAAAACTGGCAAAATGAGCGATAATAGGCAGCAATATCCGCTGGTATCGATACGCAGCCACATCCAATTTCCCTTCTACTTGACGAGGGTTTGGGGTTTTCGCAATATAGTAAATGAACTGCCCATCATAACCCCGAGTCCCCTTTGGGTCTCCCTCCTGATAATATGTGCCTATTCTTGCTAAGGAAAGTGGGTTTCCATTTGATCCCAAGACCACCATTGATAAAATCATCAAGGATATAACTCCAGTTATCAAAGGCGGGACCCAGGCTCGATTCACGAGTACCTCTTGAAGTATAATAATTCCATCGTATTATAAATGATTATTACGGCCAAAACTGGCAGTTCATATCTGAATCATGCTTCACCTTCAGCCCTTCAAGCCGTTGACTGCTATTCATAAGGCATCAATTCTTATATGAGACACATAATTTCTCTTCACAAGCGCCGACAAAGTATGGTCCTTTTCAGTCTAGTCAACTCATTCTGCCCAAGAAATCTGTCTTGTCAGCGGGGAGGAGATATCCATGCGTAAATATCCAGATTGGCTCCCATGGATATTGCTCGTTTCCTTATTGGGTTTAGTATTTTTACTTGGATACGCAAATTACCGTTTCTCGCTTCGCTCCCCGGGAGGTAACGATTTTCTCGCCCGGTGGTCTGGCGCTTACCACTGGATTGTAAAAGGTGTTAACCCGTACACCCAAGAAGTCAGTTTATCTACTCAAGAAATGATTTATGGCCGCCCAGCAAATATTGAGGCTGGAGAGGATATCGCTCATTTCGTATACCCCCTCCCCGCGATGATATTTTTCGCTCCATTTGGCCTGTTTCCTTATCCTATCGCCCGGGCTCTGTGGATGACTATATTAGAAATCGGCCTTCCTTTCTTAGCCTTCCTTAGCCTGAAGATAGCAAAATGGAGGCCTCCAAAATGGATGGTGGGTTTCTTTCTTATCTTTTCCATTGTCTGGTATCCAGGAGCTCGATCGATCATTGTCGGTCAATTTGCGGTTATCGAGGCTATATTACTTGCCGGGGCTGTGCTTGCGGTCCAAGATAAGAAAGACATCCTGGGGGGTATACTTTTAGGGCTTTCCATCTCTAAACCGCAAATGTCTTACTTGTTGATTACATATATTTTTGTCTGGTCTTTGAGTGCCAAAAGGTGGAAGCTTTTGATATCCATCATTGGTTCCATTTTCGTCTTAATGGCAGGTTCCATTTTGTTAATACCTAATTGGCCATTACGCTGGATATGGCAGGTTCTAGAATATCCTGACTACACCACGCACGGTTCTCCAATTTCAATCATCACCAACACTCTCCCCAGAGGCGGCGACAAGATAGCACTTGCCATTACTGCGTTGTTTACCATCTATCTCGTTTGGGAATGGATTAAATCTTTTGGCAAGAGTGAACACTCTTTTTCCTGGACTTCAGCTATGACATTGGTGATCACAAATCTTATCTCATTCCGAACCGCGACGACCAATTACGTAGTCATGCTGCCGGCCTTAACACTAGTATTTAAAACCATAGAAGAGCGTTGGGGGAAAAAGGGCCGTATATTTACCCTGGTCATCCTGGCCTCCCTTCTCATTGGAATTTGGCTGTTATTTCTCTTCACAATCGAGGGGAACCAGGAACACCCCAGCGTATTTCTTCCCCTGCCTATCTTGACCTTCGTGACATTGCTCTGGATGCGTTCCTGGGTAACCCGGCAAACGCCTCTTTTTGAGGAAAAATTTTAGGAATTCATTAAGTCAAATCGATATCAATGGCTCCATTTTATTTTTAGTAAGATTAACTCAAATGCAAAACAATAAAACCCTGGGGTTCCGAAAATTTATCTTTCCCTTTCTTCTTGTCCTGGTGGTCCTTTTTGCCCGTTTATTACCAGGTTTGAGACCTATTGATGACGCATTTATCACCTATCGTTATGCTAGAAACATTTTGTCAGGGAATGGCTTTGTTTTTAACCCGGGAGTACATATCCAGGGGACCACAACCCCTTTATACACGCTCTTGCTCTCCTTCTTGGGCATGTTCACTGGGGGGGGGAACGCTTCTTTTCCCCGAATTGCCCTTTTGGTAAATGCTTTCGCGGACTCGCTCACAGCTGTACTGATTTGGAAATCTGGAAAGAAAATAAACAGAGCTGCAGCCGGGACCGCTGCAGCTCTGTTTTGGGCCATAGCGCCCTACAGCGTCACGTTTTCAATAGGGGGATTAGAGACGAGCCTCTATATCCTTCTGCTTACCGCATCCGTGTATTTTTATATACACAATAAGACTCGACTCGCAGCGTTTTCTTCTTCTCTTGGTGTCGTTACCAGACCGGATGGAATCTTGCTTTCCATTCTCTTGATCGTGGACCTAATTAGAACCCTATTAAAGGATAATCAAAAACAATCCCAGAGTAATTGGGACCGGATTAAATCAATCCTCCCCGAAATAATCCTCTTTTGTGTACCGTTATTATTTTGGTTCGGGTTCGCATGGATATATTTTGGCAACCCAATCCCCCATTCCATTTTAGCCAAAAGCCAAGCTTATTTCCTCCCTCAAAAATCCGCTTTTATTCGCTTATTGCAGCATTTTGCCACGCCTTTTATGGGCCAGCATACCTTTGGAGCCTACTGGGTAGGAGCTGGTTTGGTGCTATACCCCTTTTTATTCATAATTGGCGCCAGAAAATGTTTAAAAGAGATACTTCCCGCTTCTGGACTTGGGTCCTTTATCCCTGGCTATATTTTTCCATTTTTTCTTTGGCTAACCCCCTTATATTCAGATGGTATCTGACCCCTCCGCTTTTACCTTATATCTTTTTTATTTTTACCGGTCTTGAGGACATCACGCGGAGCATCCTGTCTAAGTTACAAAAAGTCCCGTTCCTCTCTACCTTGGCTGCTCATCAGAATATGGTTACATACCTCGTCATCATCCTTCCTCTTATCCTGACTTTACAAGGTTGGACTCTAAAACCGGATCACGGACCTCAACGCCCGGCCCCAAAAATGGCCTGGTTTAAGTTGGAATTGATTTACAAAAAAGCTGCCCAGGTTATTAACAAAGATATTCAACAATCAACCCCAGATCCCAATCACCCTAAACCCATTTTAGCGGCTGCGGATGTCGGCGTTCTCGGGTATTACACAGAACTAGAAATACTTGATCTGGTAGGCCTGAATTCTCGCGAGGCTTTGAACTATTACCCCCTCGAAAAATCAGCATATGTTTCTAATTATGCGGTTCCTGAGGATTTAGTCCTGGATAAAAAACCTGAATACCTGGTCATTTTAGAGGTTTACGGCCGGAATACCTTGCTTAAAAATCCAGTTTTTCTGAACCAATACAAAATGATACATAAGATACAATCGGATATTTATGGCAGCCAAGGAATGCTGGTATATAAATATTTCTTACCTGAATAAGACCAACCCATTCATATTCGGGGGTTCTTATTTCTTCTTTGAAGAACCTAAACCAATATCCGCAGGTCTGACCGGCTTCGAGAGTTGATAATAGATGTGATAGTCGCCTATTTCCTCATACTCCCATTGGATGCCTTTTTCCTTAAATTTTTCCTCTAAATATTCATCTAAAGGGGGATGATGGGTGGTTATATAAGCGACAGAATCAGCTTCTTCAACCATCTCCTGGTAAGGTGAATAACGATTATCTCGTGATGTGTATCGAAAATCATGGTGATAGGGTAGCTGGGGGACATAAATTAACTTTTCTTGAGATAAAAAAGCTAAGGGGTAAGAAACCCAATAATTTGTATATCCTCTCTTTAACTCATGCTCCCTGAGAAAACCGATTAATTCCTCGTCAAATTCATGATCAATACGAGTGACTTCGTCAAATTGTGTCGTTAATCCGTGAGGGCTCCGAACTGAACTCTGAACGATCCCTCCCACGTTGTAAAACAGGACCAGAACGGTTAATCCAACTGCTAAGGATGTATTCTTTTTACTTAAGGAAACAATCATGTCCGCCGCAAACAAAGATAAAGGCAAGGCTAGCGGCAGAAAATATCTTCCTGAAGGATCTGAACCAAACGGGGTGAAGATAAATCCCATAATCGTGATCATGAAAATCCCAACAAGGACCGCTTTTTCAGTTTGATTTTGCTGCTTTGTAGAAAAACTTTTAATGGTGTAAGCCAATACCCCACCCCAGAAAACCAAGATAAAAGGGATCAGAGGCAATAAAAGCCAGTTCACATTCCAGGGAGGTCG
>JGI1689J12820_1000207_pt1 | contig 10318 bp, 12 predicted proteins | sample PRCRCaboRojoPR_6_FD_12820 | JGI IMG/M metagenome (IMG submission 12820)
GCCGCGCTGGAGGACACGCCGGTCTACGACGAGGCGGTCCGCGAGGTGTTCCACCGGGACCTGGCCGTCGAGGCGACCGCCGACGTGCTGGAGCGCGTCCACGACGGCGAGATCGACCTCGTCACGGCCCGGGAGTTGACGCCGCTGGGGACCGGCGGGCGCTCGCAGGGACGCGAACTGCTCGTGCCCGAGAACGCCGACGCGAGCGTCATCGAGGCGGTTCGGGACCGCATCCGGAACGACCGGGTCATCCTCCACTGCCTGCACTGCAACGACTGGACGAAGAAGACGAAGGTGCGGCGCGTCCGCGACCAGCCTGAGTGTCCCGAGTGCGGGTCGACCCGCATCGCGGCGCTGAACCCGTGGGACGACGACGTCGTCTCGGCGGTGCAGGCCGGCGAGAAAGACGACGAGCAAGAGCGCATGACCGAGAAGGCCTACCGCTCGGCGAACCTCGTCCAGAGCCACGGCAAGCAGGCGGTCGTCGCGCTCGCGGCCCGCGGCGTCGGCCCCCAGACCGCCGCCCGGATCATCGCGAAACTCCGCGAGGACGAGGAGGACTTCTACCGCGACATCCTCCAACAGGAGCGCCAGTACGCCCGGACGCAGTCGTTCTGGGACTGAACGGCCCGGCGAGACAGGGGCTCGGAGGCGTACGGGCTACCCGGAAACGCGGAGCGGAAGTATCCACCCCCCGCTGGTCCCGAACATATTCGCCTCCGTTCTCTTCAATTAGAAACCGTATTTACCCTATATTTGTGGAGGAATTTTAGTATATACTGTACAATGTCCGATATTCCGTCCACGACCCGCCGCCGCGTCCTTCAGGCTCTGGGAGTCGGAGCCGGTGGGGCGTTCGCCGGCTGCGCCGGCGCACCGAGAAACGAGATGCCACCCCCGTCCGAACAGGAACCCGAACCCCCGAGCACGAATCCCGCAAAAGACGTCGACATCGAGCGCGTCGCCGCGAACCCGACTGCCATCCCCTCTCCGATCGACCGGTCGGAGCCGACGACCGTCACGGCCGACCTCACGACCCGGGAACTCGTCGCCGAGGTCGAACCGGGCGTCACGTACACGTACATGACCTTCGACGGCCGGATCCCCGGACCGATGATCCGCGCCCGCGTTGGCGACCACGTCGAGGTCACTGTGACGAGCGATCCGGACAACACGATGCCCCACAACGTCGACCTGCACGCGGTGCGCGGACCCGGCGGGGGAGCCGAGGCGTCGCTGGTGAAACCCGGCGAGACGAGGACGTTCACGTTCGAGGCGACCTACCCGGGCCTGTTCGTCTACCACTGTGCGATCCCGAACCTGGACTATCACATCAGCTCCGGGATGTTCGGTGCGATCCTCGTCGAGCCCGAGGAGGGGCTCCCCGCGGTCGATCACGAGTTCTACCTCGGGCAACACGAACTCTACACCAAGGGTCGAGCCGGGGAGGAGGGTCACCACGACTTCGACTTCGAGGCGATGAAACGCGAGGATCCGACCTACGTCCTCATCAACGGCGAGAAGTACGTCATCGGGCCGCAGGGCTACGACGAGATGCAGATGCGGACGGGAGAGACCGCCCGCGTCTACTACGCCGTCGGCGGTCCGAACCTGCTGAGCTCCCTCCACCCGATCGGCTCGGTCTGGGACGAGGTCTGGGAGCAGGGAGCCGTCGCAAGCGCGCCCGACAGGTACGTTCAGACGACGCCGGTCCTCCCGGGGTCGACGGCCATCGCGACGCTCCACGCGCCGGTCCCCGGCCCGATCAAACTGGTCGACCACGCCCTCAGCCGCGTGGCCCGCAAGGGCGCGCTCGCCGTGATCGACGTGCAGGGGGACGAGAACCCGGATATCTTCGAGGCCGGCGAGTCGGCCGCCCCGCAGCAGCAGTCGGCGGGCGGGGAGTTCGACGGGTGGTTCGACGACGTCGACAACTACGACGGCGTGGTCGACATGACCGGCACGTCGACGGTCCGCGTCCAGGTGGGCTCGCAGGCCAACGGCGGCGCGTTCGGCTTCGGTCCAGCGGCCGTCAGGGTCTCGCCCGGGACGGATGTCGTCTGGGAGTGGATCGAGGGGATGCACGACGTCGAGGCCGAAGACGGCTCGTTCGGCAGTCGGATGGTCGGAGAGAGCGGCCACACCTTCACCCGGACGTTCGACGGCGCGGGGACGACGAAGTACTTCTGTACGCCCCACCGGGCGATGGGCATGAAGGGGGCGGTCGTCGTCGAGTGATCGCCGCCCGGATCATCGGGACACGTCGCGGGGACGGGCGGGCTTGCCCCGCGACATCCTCCAGCAGGAGCGCCGGTACGCCCGGGCACAGTCGTTCTGGGTATAGACGCCGAACTCTCACGCGATGCGCGAGAAGACGACGAAGAGCGCCAGCGCGACGCCGGCCACGAAGGCGACGTTCGAGTGCTCTTTCTCGTGTTTTCGCGCCTCCGGGAGCAGGTGGGCCGCGGAGACGTAGAGCAGCACGCCGGCGACGAACCCGAGCATGAGTCCCAGGTGACTCCGCCCGAGTCTGCTGACCAGCGGGTACGCGACGAACGCGCCGGCCGGCGTCGTCAGCGCGGCGATGAGAAACGCCGACGCCGCCGCCTTTCGCTCGGAGACGTCGCCCTCCAGCAAGACGAGATACGTGATGACGCCCTCGGCGAACTCGTGGACGACCAGCCCGGCCCCCGCCAGCACGCCGGTCAGAAGCGAGACGCTGAAGGTGACGGTGTAGACGACGCCGTCGACCAGCGAGTGGATCCCGATTCCCTCGGCGGCGGTCACTCCGAACGCGAGGGTCTCCTCTTCGGTGTACCACTTGATCACCTCGTTGGAGAAGAACATGAACAGAAATCCGCCCAGCGCGAAAAAGCCCGCGTCGGGGTTCTTCGAGACCGCGTTCGGGAGCGCGAGTACCAGCGGCGTCGAGATGAGGACGCCGGCGGCAAAGCACATGAAATACGGGAGCGACCGCTCGGCCCGGTCCCGATAGCGGAAGATGGCGACGATGCCAGCCCCGTTCACGACGGCTGCGACGACGGCGAAGGCGGCGATCCAGTAGAACGTCTCGGAGAACGCTACGATCCTCGATCCCCCCTCGCAGCCGACGGCCGGTCACGCTCGACCACCGGGGGCTGATGCGCGGCGAGAGCGAACCGATCGAGGAACGTCACGTCTACTCGTACCGAGAACGAAAGCCTAAATCCTTCGACGGTTCGACTGCCGAGTCGAGCGGCTACGCGGGTGAGGCCCCACTCTCGCCGGGTGCATTTTTGGGGCCGGAGAGTCGATCCGCCTGACGTGACTGACGACCGAGACATCGACCTCCCGGAGACGGTCGACGAGGCGGCCGAGATACTCACAGACGAGTCGTTTTTCGTTCCGACCGAACAGCTGTCCGACGATCCCGACGCCCTCAAAGAGCACATCGACGAACTCTACCTCCACCTCGCGAGGGCCTCGCGCGTGCTGGAACACAACGAGGAGGTCCGGGAGCGACGGAGCGACCAGTTCGAACGGACGACCGAAGAAGTCCGAGAGAGGATCCGAGACCATCGGGAACGGAGAGAGGCAGTCGTCGACGATCTCCTCGGGGATTCCGACGGCGACTGAGACGTCTCGGCGTCGTGCTGCGTCCGACGTTCGGTTCCGGTGAGATAACCCGGCTTTGGGCCTGCACCGTCCGGAGTCGGACCGCCGCGTGGTCGGTCGGCCGTCTACGCGAGCGTCGGCTCGACGGTCGCGAGCGCGTCCTCGAAGTGCTCGGCCCGGAGCAGCACCTCGTCGGCGTGGTCGTTGGCGGTCGGGCCCTCGTACTTCCCGGCGACCTCCCGGATCGCGTGCATCGCCGCCTCGCGACAGACCGCGGCGACGTCGGCGCCCGAGTAGCCGGCGGTGCGCTCCGCGAGCGCGTCCAGGTCGACGTCGTCGGCAACCGGCTTGTCGCGGGTGTGGACCGCGAAGATGGCCCGACGGGCCGACTCGTCGGGCGCGGGCACCTCGACGTGCTGTTCGAGGCGACCGGGTCGGAGCAGCGCGGGGTCGAGCGCGTCCTTCCGGTTTGTGGCCGCGAGCACTATCAGGTTCGGGTTGTCCGCGGCCGAGTCGAGCTCCGAGAGCAGTTGCGAGACGACGCGGTCGCCGACGCCGCTGTCGCCGCCGACGCCGTCGCGGTCGGTCGCGATGGCGTCGATCTCGTCGAAGAAGACGATGGCGGGGGCGGCCTGCCGCGCCCGCTCGAACACCTCGCGCACCGCCTTCTCGGACTCGCCGACGTAGCGGTCGAGCAACTCCGGGCCGGCGACGTGGATGAAGTTCACCCCGCTCTCGGCGGCGATGGCGCGGGCGAGCAGGGTCTTCCCCGTGCCGGGCGGGCCGTAGAGCAGGACGCCCGAGGTCGGTTCGGTCGCCGCCGCCTCGAACAGCGACCCGTAGGTCAGCGGCCACGTGACCGCACGCTCCAGCGTCGCTTTCGTGTCGTCGAGTCCGCCGACGGCCTCGAAGCCGACGCTCGGCGCTTCGGCGACGTACTCGCGCATCGCGCTCGGTTCGACGCCCGCCATCGCGGCCTCGAAGTCGGCGCGGGTCACTTCGAGTTCGGCCAGCGGGACCGCGGCCTCGCCGCGCCGGGAGCGCCGGAGCGCCGTCATCGCGGCCTCCTTGGCGAGCGATTCGAGGTCGGCGCCGACGAAGCCGTGGGTGCGCGAGGCGAACCGGTCGAGGTCCACGTCGTCGGAAAGCGGCATGTTACGGGTGTGGACCTGCAGGATCTCGCGGCGGCCCGCCTCGTTGGGCACGCCGATCTCGATCTCGCGGTCGAACCGGCCGCCGCGACGGAGCGCGGGGTCGAGGCTGTCGACCCGGTTGGTCGCGCCGATGACGATGACGTCGCCGCGGGCGTCGAGCCCGTCCATCAGCGACAGCAGCTGGCCGACGACGCGGTTCTCCACGTCGCCGCCGTCGTCGCGCTTGCCCGCGATGGAGTCGAGTTCGTCGAAGAAGACGATCGCGGGCGCGTTCTCGCGGGCCTCCTCGAACTTCTCGCGGAGTTTCTCCTCGGACTCGCCCTTGTACTTCGACATGATCTCCGGGCCGGAGATGGTGACGAACGTCGCGTTCACCTCGTTGGCGACGGCTTTCGCGATCAGCGTCTTGCCGGTGCCCGGCGGGCCGTAGAGCAGGACNCCCTTGGGCGGTTCGACGCCGAGGCGGGCGAACACCTCCGGTTCGGAGAGCGGCAGTTCGATCATCTCCCGGACGAGGTCGAGTTCCTCGTCGAGGCCGCCGATGTCCTCGTAGGCGACGCCGGTGGAGGGACGGGACTGCGTCCGCTCGGCTCCTCCGGTCTCCGCTGTGCGCCCCGTTCCGGTCTCGGACCGGTCGGCGGACGGCGTGCTCGTCCCGCCGTCCGGGAATCGCACCGTGACCCGGGTGTCGTCGGTGATGCGGACGACGCCGTCGGGGTCGGTCCCGACGACGACGAACGGCTCGCTCCCCAGTCGCTCGATCCGGACCCTGTCGCCCGACTGCACCGGTCTGTCGCGGAGTTCACCCTTCGCCTCCCGGCGGACCACCTCGCGCTCGCTCGTGGCGAGGTCCCCGGGCGCGCGGAGCGTGATCGAGCGAGCCGACTCCACGGACTGACGCCGGACGTGGACGGTGTCGCCGATCTTCACGCCGGCGTTGGCCCGGGTGTCGGCGTCGACCTGTGCGGTCCGCGCCGGCGTCCCCGCGCTCGCGGGCCACACCTTCGCGACGGTCGCGCGCTCGCCGACGATGACGACCGTGTCGCCCGAGAGGACGCCGAGCGAGCGTCGCGCCGCCTCAGTGAGTCGGGCGATCCCACGCCCCGCGTCGCGTTTCTCCGCACCGCGGACCGTGAGTTCGATGCCCTCGTCGTCGCTCATACCGTGCCGTTCGCGCCAGCGGACCTTGACGCTTTGTCCGAATTCGGATCACGGACGTCGGGGCGCTTCCGGGACAACGGTTTTACCCGGCGGTCACAGATACTCGGGCATGGTTCGGACGGTGCAACGTGACGACATGACGTGGTACGAGTGCGAGAAGTGCGGACTGATGTTCGACTCGCGCGAAGACGCCGAACAACACGAGGAGAACTGCGACGCGGAAGACCCGTCGTACCTGCAGTAGTTCAGAGCTCCTCGAGCAGTCGCTCCGCGTGGGACTCCGACGCGGCCGTCTTCCAGCGCACCTGCGTCGCGTTCGCGTCGCCGTAGGCCAGCGCCTCCCTGAGCTCGTCGGGGAGAAAGCCCGCGCCCGCGGCGACGACGGCTCCCTCGCCGTCGCCGAGTTCGTAGACGCCGTACCGCTGTGGAACACTCGCGACGGTGTCGCGAGACAGCGACTGCCACCGCTTGCGGAGGCTCATTCGTACCGGTCGTCTTCGATCCAGCCGCCGGCCGACGCATCCGACTCGGCCTCGCCCGCGTCGGGGCGATCCTCTGTGTCCGCGTCCGACTCGGACTCGGCGTCGGAGTTCGACGCCGGCGGGTCCTCCTCGGGGACGAACTCGTAGGTCTGCTCGCTCCAGTCGTCCTCGACGAAGACGAAGACCCGGCCCCGGGCGAGTTCGGGGTCGGCGTCGACCTCGGTGCGCTGGTTCTGGAGCCGACTGGCCCGGACGCCCGGGAACAGTTCCTCGGACTCGCCGGGCGCGAGGATCACCCGACCGACGCCGGTGGATTCGAGCACCTCGTCGTGGGTCTTGAGGTCGTTCACGTAGGTCATCACGCCCTCCGTGCCCGACGGGTCCGTGACGAGGATGTGGACCTCCTTGGCCGGCGGGGTGGTCAGCGGCTCCGCGATCGGCTCCGGGACGCCGTGATAGAACACCGTTCGTCCGTCGACGTACTCGACGGCCACGCCCCCGTCCTGCAGTTCGACGCCGAGCGTGCTGGGCGGGACGTCGCTTCGGTGCTGACTCATAGGACTCTCTACCGGTGGCGACCGGAAAAACGTCGCGTTGTCGGGACCGCTGCGTCGTCGAGCGTGCGGACCTGTCGCGTCCTCGGAGTCGCCGACCCGGGAAATTCGGCGGCGACCGCTACACCTAACTGTCCGGTCGTCAGGGATGTGGTATGAACGGGCACGCCGTCGCACCCGGAGCGGGGACCGTCCTCAACGCGCTCGCGACGGGCGTCGGGTCCGCGTTCGCCATCGACGTCGAGACGGAGGCCACCGTCGAACTCGACGACTCCGGCACCGTCGACGGCGAGATCGCGGACGCACCGGACGCCGACACCGACCTGATCGAGCGCTGCGTGGAACTCGTCGTCGAGCGATTCGGCGACCGCGAGGGAGGTCACGTACGAACCGACAGCGAGATTCCGATGGCCGCGGGGCTGAAGAGTTCCAGCGCCGCCGCCAACGCCACCGTCCTCGCGACCTGCGACGCGCTGGGGCTCCGGGTCGGCGAGGGGCCGAGCGCGGACCTCTCGCGACTCGACGCCTGCCGCATCGGCGTACGGGCCGCCCGCGACGCNGGCGTNACCGTCACCGGCGCGTTCGACGACGCGAGCGCNAGCATGCTCGGNGGCGTCACCGTCACCGACAACGCCGCGGACGANCTNCGGTCCCACGACCCGCTNGACTGGGACGTGCTNGTCTGGACGCCCGCCGAACGAGCCTACAGCGCCGAGGCCGACGTCGAGCGCTGCGAGCGCGTCGCCCCGATGGCGGACCTGGTCGCGGACCTCGCGATGGACGGGCGGTACGGCGAGGCGATGACCGTCAACGGGCTTGCCTTCTCGGCGGCGCTGGGCTTCCCGACCGACCCCGCCGTCGAGGCGATGCCCCACGCCGCCGGCGTCTCGCTGTCCGGCACCGGTCCGAGCGTCGTGGCCGTCGGCGAAGCGACACAGTTGAAACGTGCCCGCGAACACTGGACCAATCGAGAGGGAACCACATGGACGACGACGACACAGAACGACGGAGCGAGGATCGAATGACAGACGAGATGCCGCTGACCGAGGAGACGGACCTCGACGAACTCCGCCGGGAGATCGAAGAGATCGACCACGACATCGTGGAACTGATCGCCCGCCGGACCTACGTCGCCTCGTCGGTGGCGAAGGTCAAAGACGAGCGGGGCCTCCCGACCACCGACGAGTCACAGGAGGACGCAGTGATGGAACGGGCCGGCCGCTACGCCGAGAACTTCGACGTCGACGAGAACCTCGTGAAAGCCATCTTCCGCCTGCTGATCGAACTGAACAAGGTCGAACAGCGCGAGTGGCGGTAACGGTACCGTCGACCGTCCGCCCGTCCTCGGCACGGGCTCTCCCGTCCGTCTCGTCGCCGAGCGCGTCGTCCCATTTTTCGTGGATCGCGAGCGACGACCGCGGGCGAGTGCTCGCGTCCGATTCGGGACCGGGGCGGCCACGCCGAACCGAGGACACCCTGTGACCGAAACGGCCGGGTTGTTGTGACGTTTCGAGTTAACTGCCCATTTGTTGTATGTTCACACATAACGTACATTATGGACGGTGTTCTCAACGAGTACACCGGGACGGTCCACAAACACGAGATCGGGGCACCCGATCTCCATACCGTCTGTGGTGCCACGTACAATCTCGACTCCGACCACCTTCGCGAGATCACCGTCGAACAGGCCTTGACTGACTACGACGCCAGCAAGTGTGGTCGCTGCTTCGAGGACGGTGGGAGCTACTGATCGGTCGTCGGACCGCCCGCGGTCGAACTCTCGGCGCCGGTGACGCGGGCGACGATACAGCTACCGAACCGCGTTCCGTACCCGGGTTAGTCCCCGCAATCACATTCCGACGGGACGTAAGCGATCGAGAGACGAATCTGTCGGGGAGGCGTCACCGGTCGCCGCCGAGTCGGGCTCACCCCTCCGCGTAGAAGAGCGTCCGCCGACACTCCGGACAGACGTACGGCACGGGCGTGAGAATCTCGTCGGCGGTGATGCTGCTCAGAAATCCTTCCGAGGGCTCCTCGGACTGGATCGTGATCGCACCGACCGCGTTGCCGCTCTTCAGTTTCATCCGCTCCAGCGACTCGCCGCAGTCCGGACAGGTTCGTTCGGAGGGCACGTCCGACACGTGAGCGTCGTCGTTCAAAACGCTGTCGCGAGCGGCGGTGTCGGTCTCACGGGTTGTTGAACGTCTCGGCCAGCGCGTCGAGCGTCTCGTGGTGCTCGGTCGTGTGCGGGGCGGTCAGCGGCGAGACGCTGACCCGGCCCTCGACGAGGGCCCGGCGGTCGGTCCCGTCCGGGTCCGGAATGTCGTCGTCGCGCATGCGCTCCCAGACGCGGTCGGTGAGGGTTATCTTCTCGCCGTTGCGGTCCGCGGTCATGTCGTACATCGTCGAGGGCGTCGTGATCTCCATCGGCGCGGGGCCGTCCCCGGCTATCGGTGCGTTCACGTTGAGATACTCCGCCTGCTCGAAGACGCCAGCGCCCCGCGCGTGCTTGACCAGGTACGTCGCCGCCCGGGTCGCCTCCCGGTAGTCGCTCACGTCGTTGGCCTGGTCGCGCCAGTCGCCGCCGCGGATCGGGACGTACAGCGAGACGGCGATGGCCGGCACCTCGAAGAACGCGGCCTCGACGGCCGCGCTGACGGTCCCCGACCGCCCGAGGACGTAGGCACCGAGGTTGGCTCCCTTGTTGATCCCCGAGACGACCATGTCGACGTCCGGACAGAGCGATTCGAGACCGACGACCGTGCAGTCCGCCGGCGTCCCCTCGATCGCGTAGCCGAGGTCGTGCTCGACGACGGCCACCTCGTTGGACATCGCCCGGCCGACCGCGCTCTGGTCGGCCGCGGGTGCGACGGCGGTCACCTCGGCGAACTCCGTGAGGGTCTCGTAGAGCGCTCGGAAGCCCGGACTGTCGATCCCGTCGTCGTTGGTGAGGAGGATGTGGGGGCTGGCCATGCCGAGAGGTACTATGGAACCGGCAAAAGCCCGTCGCTTGCTGGGGCGATCGCTCGGACGAACGGGAAGGACTATCTACGGCCGTTCCATACGGCCCCACATGCAGAGCGACGAGACGCCCAGTCTGGTCACGCGCCGAGGCGTGCTCCGCGGCGTGGCGGCGGGGGCGACCCTCACCGCCGCGGCAGGGACGGCTGCCGCGCAGTCGATCGACTACGGCGGATGGCTCGACGACGTCGGCAACTACGACGGGACGACCGTCGACGCCACGGGACAGAGTGAGGTCACGATCGGGGTCGGGACCGAAGGCAACGGCGGGAACTTCGCGTTCGACCCGCCGGCGGTCCAGATCGACCCGGGAACCACGGTGATCTGGGAGTGGACCGGCGAGGGCGGCCAG
>JGI1689J12820_1000208_pt1 | contig 10315 bp, 10 predicted proteins | sample PRCRCaboRojoPR_6_FD_12820 | JGI IMG/M metagenome (IMG submission 12820)
GCCTCTGGCTCGCGGTCCCGTTCGTCGGTGGCGGGGCCGCGTACCTCACGGCTCGCCTGCTCAGAAGCGAGGTCGCCTCCGAACGCGTCGTCGTCCCGCTGTTCGGCGGACTGGTCGGTGCGCTGCTCGCGCACGTCCAGTTCGCCGCGCTCGCGCCGGCGGGCCGATCGCGGTCGGTCGCCGCCGCGACCGCGGCCGCGACGTCGCTCCCGCCGGTGGTCGGCGTCGACCTCGCGCTGGTGGCGACGACGCTTCTCCTCGCGCTCGCGGCGACGGCGGTTCTCGCGCTCGACGTTCGCGCCGACCCCGAAGCCGGCCAGCGGCACTTCCTGCTCGTCCTCGGAGGGCTGGTCGCCTTCTCGGCCGGCGGCAGTCAGGTCGGCCTCGCGATCGGACCGCTCGTGCCGTTGCTGGACCTGGTGCAGTTGCCCCTGACCGCCCTGCTCGTCGGCGGTGGGGTCGGCCTGCTCGTCGGGTCCTGGACCGGCGCGCCGCGCATGATCAAGGCGCTCGCACAGGACTACTCCTCGCTCGGGCCGCGGCGGTCGATCGCGGCGCTCATCCCCTCTTTCGCCATCGCACAGACCGCCGTCGCCCTCGGCGTCCCTGTCTCGTTCAACGAGATCATCGTCAGCGCCATCGTCGGCAGCGGCTACGCCGCCGGCGGTGGCGGCGTCAGCCGCAAGAAGATGCTCTACACCGTGCTCGCGTGGATCGGGTCGCTCGTCGTGGCCCTCGGCGTCGGCTACGGCGCGTTCACCGCGGTGCAGGCGCTCCTGCGCTGAGCGGCTCTCGAAGGCGACCACGGGCCGGTGCGCCGGACGTCGTCCGGGGCGGTGCCCCCGGCGGTCGGTCTCAGTTCCCGACCTCGGCTTCGGTTTCGCCCTCGTCTGCGGGTCGTTTGCTCTCGGCTTCGCGTTCGCGATCGTACTCCTCGGTCCGGGTGACGCGGGCGCGCATGATGCGGGTGTTGTCGACCTGCTCGATCCGGATGGTCACGCCGTCGAACTCGATCTCCTCGCCCTCCTCGACGAGTCGGCCGGCGCGGTTGAAGACGAACCCCGCGAGCGTCTCGAACTCCTCGCCCTCGGGGAGGTCGAGGCCGAGCGCCTCGTTGACCTCGTCGATGTTGACTTCGCCCCGGACCAGCGCGGTCCGGTCGTCGACGAACTCGATGGGCACCTCCTCGTCGCCCTCGAGGATGTCGCCGACGATCTCCTCGACCATGTCCTCCATGGTGATGAGCCCCTCGGTGGTCCCGAACTCGTCGATGACGATGACCATCTGCATCCGGTTGTCCTGTATCTCCTGCAGGAGTTCGTCGACGTTTTTCGACTCGGGGACGTGGAGCGTCGGCTGGACGATGTCGCGGAGCGAGGTCACGCCCTCGCCGTAGTACTTCTCTCTGACGAGGTCACGGATGTTGACGATGCCGACGACGTTGTCGAGGTTGCCGTCGTAGACCGGCACGCGCTCGTGGTCGGACTGGACGCACGTCTCGATCGCCTCGTCGATCGTGGCGTCGTTCGACACCGCGGTCATGTCCAGTCGCGGCGTCATCACCTCCTTGGCGATGGTGTTGTTGAACCGGAAGATGCGCTGGAGCATCTCGCGTTCGTCCTCCTCGATGACGCCCTCGCGCTCGCCGGTCTGGATCATGTTCTGGATCTCGTCGCGCGTGACGTAGGAGTCCTCGATGGTGGTCTGCCCGCCAGTGATGCGGTTGAACACCCGCGTCACCCGGTCGAAGAAGGCGACGAGGGGGAAGAGTACCAACTCGGCGATCTTGAGCGGGCGGGAGATCCGGAGCGCCCACGACTCGGTGTTCTCGACGGCGTAGGACTTCGGCGCGCTCTCGCCGAACAGGAACACGAGCGTCGTGACTCCGAACGTCGCCGCGAGGACGGCCTCTCCCCGGGAGAGGTAGAGCCCGAACAGGGTGGTCGCGATCGACGACATCGTGATGTTGACGATGTTGTTCCCGAGGAGGATCGTGATGAGCAGGCGGTGTGGGTCGTTCTTGAGCGACTGGACCACCTCGGCGCTCGGCACCCCCTCCTCGACGAGCGAGTCGATCCGGTGTTTCGGGAGCGAGAACATGGCGATCTCCGAGGACGAGAAGAACCCCGAGAGGCCGATGAGCACCAGGATGGCGGCGACTCCCGCGATGGTGACGGTCGTGTCGTTGATCGGGAGGAACTCGACGACCTGTGCAGGTGTGACCGACGTGGCGACGGTCGTTACTGGCAGCGACAAACCCATGCAATCAGGAGAACTAGGCCCGGCCCGGAATTAAGCGTTGTCCTCCCGGCCGTCCCGAACGGCCGAACGCGGACCGCTGAGCGAGTCGACCGCGGGTTCCACAGGCGTCCGAGCGCCCCCCGCGATCGGAGACGAGAGACACGCTTTTCTCGCACGCTTTACGACATCCGACCATGCACCAAGACGTCGACGCCGCGGCCGAGGCGATTCACGACGGCGAACTGGTCGTCTATCCGACCGAGACCGTCTACGGACTCGGCGCGGACGCGTCCTCGGCGCGCGCGGTCGAGCGGGTGTACGACCTGAAAGGTCGCCCGCGGGACAATCCGCTCTCGCTCGGCGTCCCCGACGTGGAGGCCGCGCTCCGCTACACCCACCCGACGGAGCGCGAAGAGCGGTTCATGCGGGAGTTCCTCCCGGGTCCGGTCACGGTCGTCGTCGAGCGCGACGACAGCCTGCCGGACGTGCTCACCGCCGGGCGCGACCGGGTCGGCGTTCGCGTGCCCGACCACGACCTCGCGCTCGCCTTCCTCCGGGCCGCCGCGCCGACGCCGGTGACGGCCACCAGCGCGAACGTCAGCGGGTCGCCCAGCGTCACGCGCCCGGCTGCCCTCGAGAATCGCATCCGCGAGGGAGTCGCCGTCGTGCTCGACGGCGGCGAGACGCCCGGTACCGAGAGCACCGTCGTCGACCCGGGACGGGGCGTCGTCCACCGACGGGGTGCGATGGCCGACGAGATAGCCGCGTGGCTAGCCGAGTCCGAGTAGGGACCGCAGCGAGCGCGTCGTGACGCCGCACCGGTCGCGGTAGGCACACGACTCGCACTTCTCCCGGTCGCGGAGTCGCGGCGGCGGTCCGTCGAGCGTCTCGGCGACCCGGAGCGCCGTCCGGTACGCCGCGCGATTCCGCGTCGTCGCCCGGACCGTCCGGACCACGCCGTATGCGGGGTACTCGACCAGCGCCCGCTCGACGGCCGCACCGCGCTCCCACGAGAGCGCCTTCGCGGCCGCGACGGCCTTGACCCGCTGTGGCTCCCAGACGCCCCGGTCCGGGGGGTCGCCCGGCGAGACGAGCGCGGGCGTCGGCGGCCCGTCGTCGCCGAGGTCGAGCAGTTTGTGCGCGACCCCGTGGCAGTCTCGCCCCGAGAGGTGGACGTCGCGGGCGGTGGGGTCGGCGAGTTCCGCCCACTCGTCCCGGGTCGCGAGCGCGTCCAGCGCGGCCCTGTACTCGTCGAGCGGACGCTCGATCGGCAGCGCCGCGAGGGTCGCGTCGTCGGCCTCGCGAAGCTCCGGATAGCGAAAGGCGAGATCGCGGACGCGTCCGACCGACGCCGGCGGGCTGCGGTCGTCCGCTCGCCGGGCGTAGTAGAGCTGTCGCGGACAGTAGGCCGCGACGGCGAGATCCGTGAACGACTGACTCTGGTCGGGCACGCTCGACACTGGTCGCGGCCTCGTACTTGAACTCGCGGGCGCAACGAAACCCTTTACACCGACCCGAACGCACCTTTCAGTGCGGGACCGTGGGTTAGCCTGGTATACTTCGGGCCTTGGGTGCCCGTGACCCCGGTTCAAATCCGGGCGGTCCCACTTCTACGCGGATTTCCCAGCGAGCACCGCGAAGCGTGTGCGAGCGACGCCCGAAATCCGGGGTGTGTGGACGACCGCGGATTCGAACCCTGCAAGACGAGCGAAGCGAGTCTTGCTCCGGTTCGAATCCGGGCGGTCCCGCTATTTCTGTCCGAACGGAGTGAGGACGAAATCGTCACGAGCGACCGGTTTGAACCCGACGAGACCGACCGTAGCGAGGTCTCGGCTCGGTTCAAATTCGGGCGGTCTCACTTCTATGCGGATTTCACCGACTCGCGCGCGGAGTAGCTACGCGCTCCGGGCGGTCTCAGGCTCTCCCGTACAGGAACCCGATAGTCAGGCCGGCACTCGGGACCCCGACCGCGACGAGAATCACGATGGCACCGACCGTGCTGCCGACCGCCTGTTTCCCGAGCGGCGTTGCAAGTCCCCCCGTGCCGCCCGACCCGTCGAGCAGTTGGATGGCCACAAACGCGATCAGTACCGCGACGAGCCCGGTGATCGAGATCGTCGTGAGAGCTTCCCCCACGTCGGACATACGCGAGTGCACGCACCCCACCTTCTTAAAGTACTAGTCAAAATAAACTGAAACTAAAAACTCGTTTAGTTATTATCTTGGTCGAGATGCTCTCGGCGTCACTCCGCGGTCAGCCGTTCACTCGTTTCTGGTCGCGTCTTCGAGGACTCGCTGGCTCACGTTCGCCCGACGCGAGAGCGCTTTCTCGGGACCGTCCCGGCCACGGGACGCTTCGATCCGTCGGGAGAACCGGACGGGCTCTCAGTCGAACAGTCGCGGGAGTGTCCGTATCGAGTCCCGCGCCGGCGTGTAGAAGTCGTTGCTCTCCTCTCGATACCGCTCGCGGTACTCCTCGCCCGTGTCGTGGACCGTCACCGACTTCCCCTCACCGAGCGGTCGTTCACTCTGCGGTTCCGCGTCGTGGTCGTACGCCACGCGGACGTTCTCGTCCGGCGTGTACGACTTCGCCAGATGTTCCGGGTCGAAGATCGCTCCGACGAACGAGCCGGCCTCCCCGGACGTCGTTTCGTACCAGCTCGCGACGAGCAACGGCTCCGAGTGAACGACGTCTCTCCCGACGTCGACGACGTAGACGTCTCCGCTGTGGTCGACGTGTCCGGAGAGATAGTCCAGACCGACTCTCAGACACTCCGGTGGTACGGTCACGCCGTGCAGTTTTCGGACCGGTGTCTTACTCGGCTCGGTCCGCGCGTACTTTCATTGGGACGCTCCGCGTTCACGCTGAGGTGGTCCGGTACTGGCGACTCGTCGCGCTGGTGACTGGCTGGCACGTCGCCGCGAGCGTCTGCTACTACGCCGTCTACGCCGGGACGACGCTCTTTCGCGACGCGTTCTCGCTCTCGGGGGTCGCCGTCGGCTTCGTGATCACGGCGCTCACACTCGGGTACGCGACGTTCCTCCTTCCGCTGGGCGTCGCGACCGACCGGTTCGGGGAGCGACGCACCCTCCCCGTCGGCCTGCTCGGTCTCTCGGCCGGCGCGGTCCTCGTCGCCGCCGCGCCCGACTACGCGACGTTGCTCGTCGCCACGTTCGTCCTCGGGTCGGCGTACGGCACCGCGACGCCCGGGACGAACAAGGCGATCTTCGACAACGTCGCCCCCGCACGACAGCACCGCGCCATCGGGATCAAACAGGTCGGCCCCACCGTCGGGAGCGCGGCGAGCGCACTCCTGATCACCGGCCTCGTGGGGACGTTCGTCTGGCGGGCGGGCTTTCTCGTCGCCGCCGCCGTCGGACTGCTCGCGGCCGGCGTCTTCTCCGTCGCGTACGCGGGCGGAGGCGAATCGACCGCGAGCTATCCGAACGTTCGGGGGTTGCTCGCGAACCGGTCGTACGCCCTGCTCGTGGCCGCGGGCGTCTGCATCGGGGCCGCGTTCTACACGACCACCGGCTACACGGTCCTCTACGTCGAGGAGTCCGTCGGCGTGGCGGTCGCGACCGCCGGCGCCGTACTGGCGGTGCTACAGGTCTGCAGCAGCGCGGGCAAGATACTGGTCGGGTGGCTCGCGGACGCCCTCCCCGGCGACCAGCGCCGCACCGTCGGAACCCTGCTCGCGGCGCAGACGCTCACCGGCGGCGCGCTGTTTCTCGCGCTCACTCGCACGGGGACGTTCCTCGGGACCGCGGCCGCGTTCGCCGCCCTCGGCGCTTTCACGCTCGGCTCGACCGGCCTGTACTACTCCGCGCTCTCGACGCTCGTCGACGAGGACGACATCGGTGCCGCATCCGCCGGCGGCCAGCTGGCGGCGACGGTCGGCGGCCTCCTCGCGCCGCCGCTGTTCGGCTATCTGGTCGACGCGGTGGGGTACGACGCCGGCTGGGGTTTCCTGGGCGCGCTCTCGGTGCTCGCCGCGGGACTGGTCGCGGCCGCGGTCGTCGCGGCCCCGTGACGCGCCGACGGGCCAGACCGTCTCGCTCCGTCGCCAGCGCACCGCCGCGAGGTAGTGGTACCATCCCGTGTTACCACTACAATCAGATTCAAGTTCGCGTCCCCGCTAGGAACTCCAATGCCTACGTTTCGAGACCTGTTCGACGTCGATTTCGACCAACTGCTGACCCCGAGCGTGGTCGCGATGAGCGCGGCCTTCGCGGCCGCGACGACCATCGCGACCATGTTCGTCGCGATCCCCGTCGGCATCGGCTTCCTGAACTTCGGCGAGATCGTCATCTACACCGCGGCCTTCCTCCTCGGCGGCGTGGTCGGTGGCCTCGCCGGCGGCGTCGGTGCGGCCGCCGCCGACGTGCTGCTCGGCTACGCGATGTTCGCGCCGATCACGTTCGTCGCGAAGGGACTCGAGGGGTTCGTCGTCGGGCGACTGGCCGGGAAGAGCACGCGTAGCAAGGCGCTCGCGGTCGCGGCGGGCGCTCCGTTCATGATCGCCGCCTACGTCCTCGCGGTCGCGTACTTCGAGGGCCTCCCGGTCGCCATCGCACAGGAACTCCCGATCGACGTCCTGCAGGCGGTCGTCGGCTTCCTCGTCGCACTGCCGATCTCGCAGGCGCTCCAGCGCCGGTTCCCGCAACTCGAGTGAGTGCGGTGGCGCCGACCGGCGGCTGACGGCATCAGTTTCGACTGCGGTGTCTCAGCGTTCTCTCGGCACGCCGATGTTCTGGAACGTGCTCCCGCACTCCGGGCAGGTGCCGGGATGGTTTTCGGTGCGCACGCGCTTTCCGCACCGGTAACACTCGTACTCGGTCGTCGTTCGATTCGGTGGTGACGATTCTGGCATCCTCATGCCATACCATACCATACTCCGTATTCAATATTTCTCTACGTCTCCAAATACTGGATATCTCACTTCGTATGTGGCAGTAATTGCAAGAAATATGGACGAACGTATTCCTATACTCGATTTCGGTAGTTGTTCACTCATCTACGTCTTCCGGATCGGCGACCGGGACGCGTCCGCGTCGTTCCACCCGAAACCGTCGGGTTCGATATATAGCTCTCCCCGTCTCTCTCGATACCTCCCTGTCGGTAGCACGTCTCTAAATCGTCTCAGAGCCCTATTAGCAGCGATTAAGAGCCGACTGCGGGTAGGCTCCGGTGATGACCGCTGACGCGAGCGGCGACGTGACCCCCCCGCTACACGTGGACACCGGCCGACGCCTCCACTCCGTCGTCGAACGGTACGAGCGAAGCGCCGACCGTCGCACGGTCTACCCGGTCGACGTCGGCGAGGCCGACATCTGCACGCACTGGTTCACCGCGGACGACGAGGCGTTCGTCGACCTCGCGTCGATGCGGTGAGACCTCACGCTGGCCGAAGCCCGAAGAAGAACGCGATTCCGAGCGTCGTCACGACGGTGAAGATCATCTGGAGCGGTGCGCCCGCCCGCACGTAGTCGGTGAAGCGGTAGCCGCCTGGGCCGTAGACGAACAGGTTCGTCTGGTAGCCGACGGGCGTCATGAAGGCCGTACTCGCGGCGAAGGTCACCGCGAGGACGAACGCGAACGGGTCCGCGTTCAGCGCGGGCGACTGGGCCGCCTCGACCGCGACGGGGATCATGAGCACGACGCTCGCGTTGTTGCTGATGACGTTCGTCAGAAGCGCCGTCAGCAGGTAGAAGACGCCGAGCACCGCGATCAGCGGGAGGACGGTCGCGCTCAGCAGCACGGCGTCCGCCAGTAGCGCCGCCGCGCCGGAGGCCTCCATGGCGATGCCCAGCGGGATGACGCCCGCGAGCAGGAAGATGACGTCCCACTGGACCGCGTCGTACAGTTCGGTCGGCTTGAGACAGCCCGTCAGCACCATCGCGAGCGAGCCTGCGAGCGCCGAGACGACGATCGGGAACGCGTCGACCGCGGCGAGCGCGACGACGAGCGCGACGATGCCGAGCGCGACGGGGATCTTCGACTCCCGGTACTGGTGGCGCTCTATCTCCTGTGCGACGATGAAATCGCGGTTGTAGTCGAGCCGCTCGATGCTCTCGACGCTGCCCTGCACGAGGAGCGCGTCGCCCACCCGGAGCGGGCGCTGTTCCAACCGCTGGCGGACGAGTTCGCCGCCGCGACGGAGCGCGAGCGCGGCCGCGTCGTAGCGCTGGCGGAAGTTCACGGACGCGAGCGTCTCGCCGACGAGCGACGACCCGGGCGCGATGACGATCTCGACGACGTTCTGACCGCGCTCTGCGACCTCCAGTTCCGCCTCGTCGACGGTCACCGGCACCATATCCAGCCCCTCGACGTCGAGCAGTTCGACCAGCGTGTCGCGGTCGGTCCGCAGCGCGAACAGGTCGCCGGCCTGGATCTCCTTGGGGCCGAGCGGTTCGAGGAACACCTCGCCGTCGCGCACGAGCATCAGCAGGTCGACGTCGAACTCGGTCTCGACGAGGGCGCGCTGGACCTGCTGGCCGACCAGCGGCGAGTCCTCCCGGACGACGACCTCGGTGAGATACTCCGCCAGCTCGAACTCCTCGGTCAGGTCGGTCTGGGGTTTGATGCGCGCCGGCACGAGATACCGCCCGACCGTCATGAGGTAGACCACTCCCACCAGCGAGACGACGATGCCGAGCTGGGTGAACTCGAACATCGAGAACGGCTGACCGATGAGCCGTCCGGAGAGTTCGCTGGCCAGGATGTTCGTCGAGGTGCCGATGAGCGTGAGCATCCCGCCGAACATCGAGGCGTAGGAGAGCGGCAACAGGAGCTTCGAGGGAGAGGTGTTGCCCCGCTCTGCGAGGTCGGTCACCATCGGCAGGAGGATGGCGACCGCGGCGGTGTTGTTGATGAACCCCGATATCGGGCCGACGACGCCGATGGTCGCCCCGAGCTGTTTCAGCTCGCTGGACTCGGTGACGGCGGCTATCTTGCGCCCGAGGATCTGGACGATCCCCGTCCGCTGGACGCCCTCCGAGAGGACGAACATCGCCAGCACCGTCAGCGTCGCCGTGCTGGAAAAGCCCGAGAGCGCGTCGGCGGGATACTCCTCGAACAGCCGTATCGGGGCGTCGAGCAGTCCGGCGCCGACGGCGAACTCGGAGACTGACCCGACCAGCATCAGCGACACCATGATCCCGATCGCGGTGACGTCGACGGGCACCAGTTCGGTCGCAAAGAGGACGAGCGCCGCGAGAACGACGGCGAAGACGAAGACGATGTCCGGCGTGAGTGCGACCACAGCGAGAGATAGGCAGGGCGCGAGAAAAGTGTACGGGGACGCGTCGGTACTGGCGTGCAGTCTCCGGGTTTGGGCGGTCAGTTCCTCGTAGCCCGGAACGCCCGGAAGGTGTCTCGCTCGCCGACCCGCCGCTCGACCTCGGCGAAGTCGAACCGCGTGAAGACGCGGTTCCAGTTCCGGTAGTAGAGCGGGACCCCCTCGTCGACGTAGTTGACCTCGGGGTCGGGCGACTGCACGCCGGCGTCCCCGGACGCGCCAGACGCCGCGGAGTCGACGCCGCCCTCGTTCTCGACGGTGACGAGGAGGTCGTCTGCGATCCGGGCGATCTCCTCGAAGACCCACGCCGCGTCCGGGTGGACGTGCTGGAGCGTCTCGACCGAGTACACCGCGTCGAACGCCCCGTCGTCGAACTCCTCGACGACCGACTCGATGGCGTCGCGGTAGAACGTCCCGGCGGCGGCAAGATCGGGGTAATGCTCTTCCATCACGTCGAACGCCTCGTCGTTGACGTCGACCCCGGCCACGTCCTCGAAGCCGTGTTCGTAGAGGTGCGAGAGGTGACGGCCCGAACTGCAACCCAGTTCCAGCACGGACGCGTCTCGTCCGACGAACCGATCCAGCGTCTCACGAATCCGCTCGCTCGTCTCGTCGGGGCCGTAGTAGGCGTAGTACGCCGGCGAGTACTCGCCGGAGCGCTCCGCCCACTGGCGGGTGACGTCGTTAGAATCCACGGTACACCACTGGCGCGAAGGCGTATAGGCCCGTCGGAGACGCTCCGCGCCGTCCGGTCACAGCCACCGTTAGGTGGC
>JGI1689J12820_1000210_pt1 | contig 10248 bp, 8 predicted proteins | sample PRCRCaboRojoPR_6_FD_12820 | JGI IMG/M metagenome (IMG submission 12820)
CGGCCGGACCGCACAGTCCGGGCACCGCCCACGCCGATATCGACGTCGACGACGAGGAGACGTCCCGGCTGGTGGGCGACGCGCTCGACGCCGCACGCGCGTTCGATCCCGATCTGCTCGTCGCCTCGGTCCACTGGGGCCCGAACATGGTGACGACGCCACCGGCACGGTTCGAGGCGTTCGCCCACTGGCTCGCGGAGGAGGGCGTCGACTTCGTGCACGGCCACAGCGCACACGTCTTCCAGGGCGTCGAGGTCTACGACGGCTCGGTCATCTGCTACGACACGGGCGACTTCGTCGACGACTACGCGGTCGACGCGGACCTGCACAACGACCGGAGCTTTCTCTTCGAACTGACCGTCGACCCGACGAGAAGAGCGCCGAGTCGGCTTCGGCTCGTTCCCACGGAGATCCGAGACTACGCGGTTCACCCCGCGCCGCCCCCGGTCGCTGAGTGGTCTCGCAAGCGGATGCGCGAGCTATCGAGCGCGTACGACACAACCTTCGAGCGCGACGACGACGCGCTAGTGCTGTCGCTAGACCGGTGAGACGGACCGTCGACCCGGGACCGCGACTACGTCCGGCCGAGTCGGCGGAGCGCCTCGACGAGGCGACCCATGCCGCGTTTGACGTCGGAGTCGAACAGGGCACCGAGCAGTCCGAACGGTCCGACCGGCTCGGGTTCCTCTTCGGTGAACGCGCCGAGCGTCGCCTCCAGTGAGTCGACGACGCGCTCGTCGCCGAGCGTCGTGGTCAGACTCGAGACGTTCGCGATGCTCTGGCCGAACTCGTACATGTCCATCTCGTCGTGCTCGTGGGCGTCGGCGAAGCCGGCCGCCACCATGCGGAGATCCTCGATGGCCTCGCGGTTGTCCCGCGTCACCTCGAGGACCTCGGGGACGAGGTCGTCGGCGAGGTCGGTCGTCGCGTCGAGCAACGACAGCATCTCGTTGAGGTTCTCCACGTTCTCGCCGAGCTTCTCCAGCAGGACGATGGTCTCCTCTTTCTCGTAGACCATCCGGATCCGCTCGAACGTCTCGCGGTTCTCGCGGACGACCGTGAGCAGTTCGGGGACGAGGTCGTCGGCGAGGTCGGTCGACGCGTCGAGCAGTTCGATCGACTCGTTCAGCGTGTCGGTGTTCTCGCCGACCGTCTCCAGCAGACGGAGGGTGTCCTCGTCCTCGAAGACCAGACGGAGGCGTTCGAGGGTCTCGCGGTTCTCCCGAACGACGAGGGTCAGTTCGGGGACGAGGTCCTCGACGAGCCCCTGGGTCGCGTCGAGCGCGTCCAGCAGTTCGACCAGGTCCTCGGAGTTCTCACCCAGCGTCCGGAGCAGGGTGATCGTCTCCTCGCGCTCGAAGGCCAGCCGGAGCTCCTCGAGCGGCTCGCGGTTCTCCTGTGCGGCCTCCTGAAGCTCGGGGGCCAGCCCTTCGGCCAGCTGTTGGACCACCACGAGTTCGTCGAGGAGTCGCTCCAACTCCTCGGCGTTCTCGCTTATGGTCCGAATGAGTCGGGCGGTCTCGGGGTCCTGGAGGACCTCGGCCGCCTCGAACTCTTGTTCTTTGCTCGCCATGGTTGTCTTAAGGGAGCGGGTCGTAGCCGCGGAGCCACGAGTTCCAGTAGACCGCGGGCAGGACGTTGATGTCCATGATCCAGTTCATGCGGCTGTTGACCGGCGCGGAGATGCTGTTCTCGTAGTCGAACTCCGCCACCATCGCCTTGCCCTTCTCGGTCAGGAGCGGACAGGCGGCGTAGCCCGAGTACTCCGCCCGCATGGGCTGGTCTTTGATCATCGCGGCGAGATTCTTCGCGACGACGTGGGACTGCTTGCGGGCGGCCGCGGCCGTCCGGGACTTGGGCGTGTTGTCACAGTCGCCGAGCGCGAAGACGTTGTCGTACTCCGTGTGCTGGAGCGAGTGCTTGTCGACGGTGACGTACTCGCCGTCGTGCTCGTCGTCGCCCTCGGTGAGCGGCGAGTGCTCGGTGATGGCCTCGACGCCGAACTGCGGGGAGACCGGGGCGTACATGTCGTACTCAAGTTCCTCGCCGTCGGCGGAGTGGATGACCTGGTTCTCGTAGTCGACCTCCGCGACGCTGAAGTTGTCCCGGAACTCGATGTCGCGCTCCTCCCAGATCTCTTCGAGCTTGGTCTTGTACGGTTCGACTCCGAAGACGGCGTCGGCGTTCTTGGTCATGATGACCTCGACGTCGTCGCGGATGCCCCGCCGCTGGAAGTAGTCCTCCGCGAGCATCGACATCTTCAGCGGCGCGCCGCCGCACTTGATCGGCGTGTCCGGCACGGAGACGACGAAGGTGCCGCCGTCGAACTCGGGCAGCGCCTCGCGCATCTCCATCGCCGCGTCGAAGTTGTAGAACGGGAACACCGAATCGGTCTGCTCCCAGCCCTCCTTCAGCCCGGGGACGACGCTCTCGTCCGTCCGATGGCCCGTGGAGACGACGAGATAGTCGTAGGAGAGGTCCTCGGACTCGTCGAGGTGGACGACCTCCTCGGCGGCGTTGACGCCGGTGACCGCGTCGTGGACGAACTCGACGCCGTCCTGGAACGACTCGCGTACGTCCCGGCTCTGATCCTCCGGCTCCATGTAGTGGAACGGCAGGAGGTAGTACGACGGCTGGTACATGTGCGTCGTACTCTTGTCCACGACCGTGATTTCGACGTTCGAACGATCCAGCTTACGTCGCAGGAAGTTAGCGCTCATGGTGCCACCGACGCCGGCACCAAGCACAACGATGTGCTCCATAGTCAATTAATATTAGGTGTAGACAATTGTATAACCATGGGATTATGCGCTATTTAAACTGACCCTAGCCGAAAGCGGGAGGTTGGTGCAATATTGTGTCGTTTGTCGCGCTACTCGGGACTGCCCGTCTCGATGGGGACGTCGATCAGGTTGCCCCACTCGGCCCAAGAACCGTCGTAATTTGCGACGTTCCGGTAGCCGAGGAGCTCCGAGAGCACGAACCAGACCAGCGCGGCGCGCTCGCCGACGTTACAGTAGACGATCACTTCGTCTTCCTCCTCGATGCCGCGCTTCGCGAACATCCGTTCCAGCTGGCGGCGGCGTTTGAAGTGCCAGTTGTCGTCGACGACCTCGGTCCACGCGAGGTGAACCGCGTTCGGGATGCGGCCGCTGGCACGCGCGGTCGGGACGCCGTCCTCGGGCGTGCGCTGCTCGCCGCGGTACTCGGCCGCTGTCCGCACGTCGAGGAGAGTCGTCTCGCCCGCGAGCGCGGCCTGCACGTCCGCACGATACGCGCGAATGCTCTCGTGGGGCTCCTGGGCGGTGTAGTTCTGTGGCGTGACCGGGAGCGTCTCGGTCGTCATCCCGTGGCCGCTCTCGGACCAGTACCGCTTGCCGCCGTTCAGGATGCGCACGTCGCTGTGACGGTAGTACTTGAACGTCCAGTACGCGAGCGCGGCGGTCTCGTTGATGCCGTCGGAGTAGACGACGACGGTGCTGTCCTCGGTGATGCCGCGGTCGCCCATCATCTCCTCGAACTGCTCGCGGTCCGGGATACCCGCGTGCTCCGGGTAGACGAGCGACTCCATCGGGTCGAGCGGGACCGCGCCGGGGATGTGACCGTCCTCGTAGGCCTCCTCGACCGCGAGGAGGCGGTACTCGGGGTCGTCGGCCCGAAACTCGTCGATGTGCTCTTCGAGCCACGCGACGTCCACGAGCGCGCGCTTCGCGTACTCTCCGTGGGGACCGGTGCCGTGGCGGAGACTGTAGCAGGTCTGGCGACCGTCGTGGAGCGCCGGGGCGGACTCGATGAGACCGGCCTCCTCCAACTGGTCGAGGCCGTACCGCGCGGTCCGCGAGGAGAGCAGGGTCTCCTCGGTCAGTCCTTTGAGCGTCATCGAACCGTTCTGGGCGAGCGTTTTGTAGACGAACTTGGAACTCGGTGGGAGATCCTTGAGTTTCGCCTCTACCTCGTGCTCGTTCATCCTCTAGTAACTCGGTAGTTGTGCATAATAATGTGATTATCGGTTCTTCTGACCGAGTTGACGGGTTCGACCCACGTTACTGGTCCACAAGACTGCCGCTAGGAGCGGTTCGGGCCGTTCGACGACTCCGGCCCTCACGGCGCGAAGAGGAGAATGCGACAATATTGGAGGGTAGTCGTTATCACCCCATATATTATTTATGTTATCGGAATTTCATGACGCAATTACGTCCGGTGGTCGAACCCTTATACTTGCAAGAGCGGTACAATACTCTGCAATGCCAGAAACGATCACTGCCGAGGGGCTTCGGGATATGATCGACTCGGACGAGGACTTCGTCCTGTTCGACACCCGAAACCCCGAGGACTTCGAGGGATGGCACATCAACGGCGCGAAGAACGTCGAGTACTCCGGTTCCGACGACGAGCTCGTCGGCGACTTCGACGAGGACGAACTCGACGCCGGTGACACCGTCGTCACCATCTGCGCGACGGGCACCTCCGCGTCCCTGTTCGCCGAGTACCTCGAGCGCGAAGGCTACGCGCACGACGTCAAGACCGTCGAGGGCGGCATGGAGGCCTGGAGCATGGTCTACGACGTCACGCCCATCGCGACGTCCAACGACGACCTCGTCATCCTCCAGATGCAGCGCCGTTCCAAGGGCTGTCTCGGCTACGTCGTCGGCTCGAAGGAGGCCGGCGAAGCCGCTCTCGTCGACGTGACGCGTGCGACCGACGAGTTCGTCGGCGCCGCTCGCGACTACGGCTTCAAGATCACCCACATTCTCGACACGCACATTCACGCGGACCACATCTCCGCCGGCCGGCGTCTCGCCGACCAGCTCGGCGTCCCCTACCACCTGGGCAAGCCCGCCGAGACCCGCGAGCCGAACTTCGAGTTCGACGCCATCGAGCCCAACGACGTCATCACCCTCGGTGACGTCGAGATCAANGCCGTCCACACGCCCGGCCACACCACGGGCATGACCTCCTACCTCGTCGAGGACGAGGCGCTGATGACCGGCGACACGCTGTTCGTCGAGTCNATCGGCCGCACNGANCTCCAGTTCGCGGACCAGGACGCCCGCGACGGTGCNCGCATCCAGTACGACACGCTCCACGACGTCATCATGAGNCTCCCGAACTCGGTGAAGATNCTGCCGGGTCACTTCTCGGTCACCGACGACGGCGAGTACATCGACGTCACCCCCGGCGCGCCGATGTTCTCCACGGTCGGCTACATCTGGGAGAACAACGAGATCCTCCGCATGGACGAAGACGAGTTCGTCGAGCACATGTTCGACAACCTCCCGTCGAAGCCGCCGAACTACGAGACCGTCATCGCGACGAACGCCGGCGAGTACACGCCGGAGGACGAGGACGAGGAGAACGAACTCGAACTCGGTCCCAATCGCTGTGCTGCGACCGAAGAGAGCGCCGTCGCGGACGACTAAGCGACCCGCGAACCTCACCGACACCCCACCACGCTACCGCGAACTCCGATCGCGGTGACTGGCTCGCACCCACCGATCTGACGCTGCGTCGCGTCGGCGTCGTCGGTCCGGTCGCGGCCACCATCCCACCCGCGTCCGACTCGTCGCCCTCGCCCCCCTCGACCGGGCGATACGACGGGTGACCGCCGACGCCCACTCTCTTCCCCACCGCTTTCCGCGTCGTTCGACTCACCCCGCGAGCCGACGCTGGCGGCACGCCTCACCGGCGTCGGTCAGTAGGGCGGCGATTCCGCCTCGACGACCGCCGCGAGGTCGTCTAGTTCGTCGGCCAGCAACACGAGCAGGTCGTCGAGCGTGACGATGCCGACCAGGTCGCCGTCGTCGGTGACCGGGACTCGACGGACGCTCCGCCGGCGCATGCGTTTGATCACTCCGCGAACGCTGTCGTCGACGCCGACGTGAAACAGATTCTCCTCCATCACGTTCCGCGCCAGCAGTTCCTCGGCCGGCCGGTCGCTCGCGACGCCGTAGACGGCGACGTCTCGGTCGGTGACGACCCCCCGCGGCTTCCCGTCGTCGAGGACGACGACGCTTCCGACGGTTTCGTCGTGCATCAGCTGTCCGATATCGTGAAGCGGAGTGTCGGGCGTGACGGTGACGACCTCGGTTCGTGCTACGTCCTCGATTGGCATAGCGAATCCCGTCCGAGGAGACGGCCTCCGACGGCATAAGGTTCGATGCCGGTCGAGCCCTGGCAAATCGGTCGCGTCGGGGCGACCTGAACGATTTTGGTCCGTCCCGGCGTAGTGACGGCCATGCAACAGGAGGAGTTCCTCGACAGGGTGCGCTCGAAGAGCGGCGTCACGGACCGAACCGACGCGACGAGGCTCGTCGAGGCGACGCTCGCGACGCTGGGCGAACGCATCGGCGCGGACGAGGCCCGCCAGCTCGCGGCCCAGCTCCCGGGCGAGTTGAAGGAAGCGGTCCCGGAGGGGCCGGCCGAACGGTTCGGCGTCGACGAGTTCCGCGACCGGGTCCGTGAACGATCGGCGCTCGGCGAACGCGTCGGCGACGACGAACTGGCCGTCGTCTTCGAGGTGTTGAGCGCGGCGGTCAGCAGCGGCGAACTCGCCGACGTCCGGGGTCGCCTCCCGGATGACTACGCACGGTACTTCCCCGAGTGAGTTCGGTACGAACCCCCGCGAGTCGCCCGCTGGCCTCACGCGAGTGCCATCAGGATCGCTCTGTCACTCGATGTCGATCTCGTGGCCCTCTTCGGCGGGTTCGGCCTTGGGGAGTCGAACGGTGAGAACGCCGTTCTTGTACGTCGCGGTGACGTCGTCTTCCACGACTCTTTCGGGAAGCCGGATCGAGCGACTCATCGCGCGGCGCGTTCGCTCGTGTCGCAGGTAGTTCTCCTCTTGCTCTTCGGTTTCTGCCTCGTGTTCGGCCGAAACCTTGAGTTCGGTGTCCAGGACGGTGACGTCGATCTCGTCTTTCTCGAAGCCGGGCAGGTCGGCGGTGACGACGAACTCGTCGTCCGTGTCGGCGAGGTCGATGCTCATCGAGCGCATACTCTCGTCGCCGGTCCACTCGAGGGAGGGTTCGTCCTCCCATCGACGCGCCGCGTCCTCGAACTGGTCACTCAGCTGTTCGAACATTCGCTCGATGTCTCTGAACGGGTTCCGTCTGTCGATCATGGCTGTCTCCGGGCGGCTACCCACCCGTTCTGACCTTCGCTAGAAAACCGATTAAAGGTTTCTCCCGTTGCACGAACGCGGGAACGGGCGACGGGCGAACCCCCTCGATCGCGCCGACCGGCCCCGACGACCGGATCCCGGTCCCGACGACCAAATCCAGAGGCGGACGCGAGTGCGACGAAGCCGAGACGACCACTCGAGAGGTCTGACGTATCGACTATTCTCAGTAACTGAGGATGGGGGATACGTCTTTCCCGGGAGGTGACCTACCTTCGGACGGAGGGAGTCTTATGAACATCGCCGATATGATATCTTCCGAGTTTACCAGGTTCGACGTCGACACGCCGGTCTCGAAGCTCTCGGGTGCTTTCGACGACCCGACGTTGAAAGCCGTGATCGTGACCGACGACGGCGAGTACGAAGGGGTCGTCACGCGCCGTCAGCTCACGTCGTCACACCGCGAGCCGAACGCGAAGATCCGGTCGCTGGTCTGGCACGTCCCGACGGTCGAGCGAACCGAGGACGTCCGCGAGGTCGCGAGGCTGATGGTCGGGAGCGACTCGAAGGTGCTGCCGGTGGTCGAGGGGAGCGACCTCGAAGGCGTCATCGCGGCCGACGACCTGCTCGAGGCGGTCAAGCCGAACTTCGGGGTCATCGAGGTCCGGCACGTCTACAGCGACGACCTCGTGACGGTCGATCCGGAAGAGACGCTCGGCGACGTGCTCCACGTCCTCCGCGAGAACAGCATCACCCACGTCCCGGTCGTCGACGGGGACGACCTGCGGGGCATCGTGAGCCTCCACGACATCATGGGGTTCGTCACCCGCCCCGAAGAGAAGTCCACGGGCGGCGAGGGCGACTTCCAGACCGGTCGCTCCCACGGCGGCTTCGGCGCTCGAGAGGGCGAGCGCGCAAAGATGCTCGACCTGCCGGTCAGAGACGTGATGACCGACACCGTCAGCACGACCACGCGGACGACGCCGCTGGACGAGGCGCTCGACGAGATGCTCGAGATGGACGCCTCCTCGCTGGTCGTCGTCGACGGGAGCGGAGCACCGACGGGCATCGTCACGAAGACCGACGTCCTCCAGTCGCTCACGTGGGAAGTCGGCGGCAACCGCTCGGTCAACCTCAATGGGGTGGATCTGCTCGAGGACATGAGCTACGAGGAGGTCGTCGACATGGTCGACGACTTAGAGCGGAAATACCGGAAGATGAACGTGCTGGAGGCGAAGATCCACCTGCACGAACACGACGAGACGCTCCGGGGGACGCCGCTCGTGCTCGCGCGGATCCGGCTGTACACCGACAAGGGGACGTTCATCGCGTCCGACGAGGGCTACGGGGCTCGCCACGCGATCAACCTCGCGTACAACGCCATCGAACGGAAGATCCTGAAGGGCAAGACCTACGGCGAGTCCAAGAAGCACCCGGACGAGGAGTACTGGGAGAAGATCCACGGCTGGTACCTGAGCGGCTGAGACAGCCAGGCGCGACGTTCGAAGACGCTCGCGTTCGGCCCCACCACGCCGCCTCGCGGACTGCACTTATTGTGTTGCTCTGCCAATAGGTAGCCATGGCGACGCTCGACGAGGTTGCCCGGACCGTTCTCCGCGCACGGTATCTACGGCAGGACGCGACGGGAACCGTAGTCGAACGACCCGAAGAACTGTTCGCTCGCGTCGCCGGGAACCTCGCGCAGGCGGAAGCCCGCTACGGCGGCGACGTGGCCGCGACCGCCCGGCGATTCGAGCGGACGATGGCGAACCTTTCGTTTCTCCCGAACTCGCCGACGCTGATGAACGCGGGGACCGAACTGCAACAGCTCGCGGCCTGCTTCGTTTTGCCCGTCGAGGACTCGCTCGAGTCCATCTTCACGGCGGTCAAACACACCGCGCTGATCCACCAGAGCGGCGGCGGCACGGGCTTTTCCTTCTCCCGGCTCCGCCCCGAGGGCGACGTCGTCAAGAAGACCGGCGGGGTCGCCAGCGGCCCGCTGAGCTTCGTGCGGGTGTTCGACGCCGCCACCGAGCAGATAAAGCAGGGCGGCCGTCGCCGCGGCGCGAACATGGCGGTCCTCGACGCGACGCACCCGGACGTGCGCGAGTTCGTCACCGCGAAGCGTGAGGAGGGGACGCTCCGCAACTTCAACCTCTCTGTCGCCACCGACGCCGACTTCTGGGACGCCTACGAACGCGACGCGGCGTACGACCTCGTGAACCCGCGGACGGGGGAGCCGGAGGGGTCCGAATCGGCCCGCGACCTGCTCGAGCTGATCGCCGAGACGGCATGGGAGACCGGCGACCCCGGACTGCTCTTTCTCGACGCCGTCGCGGAGGCGAACCCGACGCCCGAGCTCGGCCGGATCGAGGCGACCAACCCCTGCGGCGAGGTGCCGCTGTACCCCTACGAGGCGTGCGTCCTCGGCTCGGTCAACCTCGGCGAGATGACCGACTGCGGCGCGGTCGACTGGGAGCGGCTCCGCGAGACGGTCCACGTCGGCGTCCGACTGCTCGACGACGCCATCGAGATGTCCGAGTTCCCGCTCCCGGAGATCACGGAGATGGTCGAGAAAAACCGGAAGATCGGTCTCGGCGTGATGGGCTTTCACGACATGCTCGTCGACCTGGGCGTCCCCTACGACTCCGAGGAGGCGGTGTCGGTCGCAGAGGAGGTGATGCGGTTCGTGAACGACGAGGCGCTCGCGGCCTCCCGGCGACTCGCCGCCGAACGGGGCCCCTTCCCGAACTGGGAGCGGTCGGTCTACGAGAGTCCGGTCCGGAACGCGACCCGGACGACCGTCGCCCCGACCGGGACCATCTCGCTGATCGCCGGCTGTTCGTCGGGCATCGAACCGATCTACGGCGTCGCCTACGAGAAGCGAGTGCTCGGCGGACTCGACGTGGTGAACGACCGGTTCGTCGACGTCGCGAGAGATCGGGGGTTCTACTCCGAGGAGCTGATCGACCGCCTGTTCGACCGGACGACGATCCGGGACGTCGAGGCGATTCCGGCGGACGTCCGGCGGCTGTTCCAGACCGCCCACGACGTCCCGCCGTCCCGTCACGTCGAGATTCAGGCCGCCTTCCAGCGCCACACCGACAACGCGGTGAGCAAGACGGTGAACC
>JGI1689J12820_1000211_pt1 | contig 10229 bp, 10 predicted proteins | sample PRCRCaboRojoPR_6_FD_12820 | JGI IMG/M metagenome (IMG submission 12820)
TTATCCCGCACCTTGGAGGATAAGAGGATAAATGTTTATCGCGCATATTCTGGGTGTGTGCGAGGTTCCAGGCATGGACGGAGTGGGTGATTTTGACCTGTTTCCATATCATACTGGTTTCTGTATAATGGAAGTGTAACATATCTCGCACGAAACTGCGAAAGGAGCGGGGAAATGGCCAAAAAGAAACTTCTCGATCAGGTCCGGGAAAAACTCAGACGGCTCAATTACGCCTACAGCACCGAGAAGGCGTATACTTCCTGGATCAAACGCTACATTCTCTTTCATGACAAACGTCATCCGATTGAGATGGGGGAGCCCGAGGTCGAAGCGTATCTGACCCACCTGGCCGTTGAGCGTGAGGTGGCCCCTTCCACCCAGAACCAGGCCCTGGCCGCGATCATGTTCCTATATGAGAAGGTCCTGGATAAGGAGCTGGAGGAGGATATCCTGCCTCAACCCGCGAAAAGGACCAGGCGGGTGCCTATTGTGCTCAGTAAGGGGGAGGTCCAGCGCGTTCTCAGCCGACTCAAGGGAGTGGATAAGGTCATCGTCCAGCTGTTGTACGGCGCAGGCCTGCGGATCTCAGAATGCCTCCGCCTGCGGGTCAAGGACCTGGATTTCGAGCGGAATGAAATCACGGTGAGAATGGGTAAAGGCCTCAAAGACCGGGTCACTGTGCTGCCGTCAACCGTTCAACCCGCCCTGAAACGGCACCTGGAAAAGGTCAAACTTGTTTTCCAGGAGGATCAAGAAGAAGGCTTTGGAAGCGTGTACATCCCCCGGGCCCTGGCTCATAAATATCCCCATGCCAGCCGGGAATGGATCTGGCAGTATGCCTTTCCAGCTTCAAGAAGATCCCAAGATCCACGATCGGGTATTACCCGGCGCCATCACATCCACCCCAGCAGCGTGCGCAGGGCGGTCAGGGACGCAGCCCGTAAGGCGGGGGTTGAAAAACACGTCACCCCCCACACGTTCCGGCACAGCTTCGCCACCCATCTGCTGGAAAACGGCTACGACATCCGCACCGTGCAGGAGCTCCTGGGGCACTCGGATGTGAAGACGACTATGATTTACACTCATGTTCTCAATAAGGGCGGGAGAGGGGTGACCAGCCCGCTGGATGGGGTGTGAGGGAGGAAGGCGAAGCACAGGGTTTCATGCTTCAAGGGATGAGGATCAAGGTCACTTCTGCGGTAAGTACGGATATCAGAATGGATGTTAAGGTCCCGATCAGGACATATTCGGCAAAGGCTTTTCTGTCCATCTCCTTGAACCTGGCGAACGCTTTCGCTGCCAGGATAAATCCGAAGATGGCGTATTGATGGGTGATGATGGCGATGAACGCAAAGGTGCGCTCCAGCGCGCCAATGACCCTCCCGGCCCGGTAATCTTCCGTGGGTGAAACCTGTGAGATGACACTTGCTGCTTCCGGCAGGCCAGAAGGAGGGGAATGCTTGTCCGCTGAGAGGTCCAACTTTTCCAGGAACCAGCGAATGATGAGGTTGGATTCGTTTAACAGAAAGAGGATGCTGCTCAGGTAGATCATCACCGTCGATCCAGACCCGGAACCCAGGCTGCCCAGGAGGGTGTACGAGGTCAGGATCCCAGCAGCATGGGTGGCCAGAGTGTTGAACTGGAGACCAGGGAGAGAGGCAGCAAAAAAGCCATAGAGGATAGAGCCGGCAGCCAGCGTCAAAAGCCGCCAGGTTTTCAAGCGCTTTCCCCGGATTTCTCGCCAGATGCTGAATGCGGCCAGCAGGAGACTTCCCAACACCAATAAGGCCCAGGCCCAGTTCCATTGCAAGAATAATAAACCCAGAATCTGGACCGCCAGATAATATACGCCCTGGTTTTTTCCCATCTTCTGATCATCAAAGATGTAGGGGAATCTGGCTGCCATCATGACGCTGATCAGGAAATAATAAACTGTGTTCATGGCTGTTTGACCTGCGCATCCAGCTTTGCTGCGATCAAGCTGAAAAGACGGATGATTTCCCGGATGCTGCCGTCATAGATATTTGTGTATACCGCGGTCTCTGAGATCCCGAGAGCATCCGCAATGGATTTGATTTTCTCCCCTTCCAACCGGCGGCGCAGAATGGATATCCGGTTGAATTTCCAACCATCAATCAGATTCGAGATCAGGAAGAGGGTGTTGTTGAGCAGTTCCGGCTGGTGTTCCTCCTTGAGACCTGTGATGACGAAACGGTACTTACTACGCTGGTTTTTGACCCATTCCATCCCGTCCCGGGCCCGGTAAAACCCTTCCCCGTCCATCCCCAAAGACTGCTCGCGGTTGATCTCCGTGGAAATTTCGCCGATCCCATAGGAGAAGCGTATTTTATGGGGGTAAACGTTTTCCAGTATGATCAAGGCGTCGTGGAAGAGACTTCCAGCGCTCTGATACACAGCCTGGAATTCATCTCCCAGGGTGAGGGTGTAAGGGGAAATAAGGTGATTTCTCTCCCGGCTGATATCCCGGAAAACACCCTTAAGCTGGTTCTGGAGCCTGTCCCTTTCCTGGACCTCCCGGGAAGAGATCACGTCCCCGATCACGATCAGGTACTGAGGTCGATTTCGTTCTGGCATCTGGTCTGGTTTCCTTGTCTGCATTCGCAATTTTTCTGCAAAGGGATTATACCATAAATTTAACCCATAAGATTAAAAACAGGTAATTTAATGTATATGGTTAAAATCTGGTTTATTAAGCTTAGGGGTTAAAAAGGGTGCCGCATTCCGGTGCAGCCGCTCGGGGCGCAGATGGCCCCGTGAAAGGGGTATCAATTTCGATGTGAGTATGGGTCCAATGTGAATGATAAAAGAAGAAAAGGTCAAAAGGATTACTTGGTTCGACTTGAAGGGGCTGTTTTTATAAACAGCCCCTTTTTTGAGCATTTTGTTATTTGGGGATGGTTTCCTGGTATGAATCATTAGCGGGGTTGGGATCCTCGTAGATGGAGGAATTATCCAATAATTTACAGGAAATTTTATTTGAGTGAGTGTCGGTATTAATTCCTATGCCGGTATTATAGGCTTTGGTTTCACCAGGTATTAAACTGACAACAGCATTCTTTTTTGTGGCGGGGATGGAAAAGTCAGTTGTTGTCCCGGGGAGGGGATCTCCAGTTACACTACAGCTATACTTTATAGATTCGTTAGACAAAGCACTGGGCCCGAAATTTGAAATTCTTATATATACATTGCCAACCGGCATCGAATCGGGATACAGATCTGTGATACCCAGGTCAGTTGTGATCGACATACTTACCAGCAGAGTCACTTCAAAGGGGTTGTCCGCCCGGACATTGTGCCCATCTCCCTGAAGCTTGAAATATCCGGTTTGCGCATCTGAGGGGATATTGACGATCAATTTCTTTCCACCATCGGCCACTTTTTTGGGTAATGGTTGCTCCTGGTAAAGAACTAAAACATCTGCGGGTTCGCTCAGCAGTATCGTGACTTCAGTACCAGGGGGACCCGACTTGGGGGAAAAATCAAAACTTAGTTGTGGGTCTTGTTTCGGCTGTGTCTGTTTTTGTGTCGGGGATGGATCTTGTTTCGATTGCGATTGTTCTTGGGTCGGTTGAGTGGCATCTTGTTGTTCGACCGAGATGGTGATGGTCTCGGACGCAACAGGGTCTCCCTGGGGATCATCGAGGTCCAGTGTGTATTCAGTGTCATTTTTCGGGCAAACTTCTTTGGAATCTTCTGGAGCCTGTTGATGCCCATTCAGATAAGCTGTTCCGCCGGAAGTTTCCCAGTGCACGATTGTACATTCCCCGGTTTCCAGGTGAAGATCATCTGCCCAGAAAAAGAGTTCCGGATCTTCTATGTCCGATGAATCCTCGAACGAGCTATCTGGTTCCTGATTAACGTAAATCGTAAGTTCATCTTCTCCAATCAGGTTGTCGGGTGATTCTTCCAGCTGCAGCAGGTAGGTTTGCGTTTCCCAGAGACATTCTTCAATGGAGTCCGATGCATCCTGCTCAGTACCGTTGATGTAAACGGTCCCAGGCCCGGCATCCCAGTGGATGGTCGTACACTCACCAGGTTCAAGGGATGTATCATCCGCCCAGAGTTCAATCGAGGGGTTCTTAACTGTCGATCCCGAGAAGATCTGACATGACGATACAATCAACGCTGAAAATAGGATCATGCTGAGGATGATAAGTGGGTTTTGATTGATTCTGGACATCGCTCCTCCTGAATTATGACTGACGGGTCGAAAAGTGTAGAATCACTCGATCCATTGGATCGGCTATCTATTCCCAAATAGAAACGAATTAAAGACAGGAGTGGAAACGAAAAAGATGAGATTAGATCGTATTATATCATTCCTGCCGGCATAATCTCACTATTTCTTTGCCGGTTTCATGTTATAGAGTACTGGAGAAGAAACACGATATGGATTAAAACAAAAAGACACACTCACTGAGTGTGTCTGAAAGGGGTTTGATGGAATGGCGAGGGCGGGATTTGAACCCACGGCCAAGGGCTTATGAGTCCCCTGCTCTACCACTGAGCTACCTCGCCTGGACGGCATGTATCTTACTATGGGGAGGTGTTTTTGTCAATAAAAAAAAGGGGTGCACTGGACAGCGAGAGCTCCGGTTGAGTGTCATTCCGAGTGATACAAGGAATCCTTGCTGCCTGGATCTATATCAGGCCAGCGCCTAAGTGCCAACCAGGAGGCAGGGTTTATAAGCCGCGATTGCAGAGAGATGTGGTTAAAAAGGATCCTTCCGCCTGCGGCGTCAGGATGACATCATCCACTGTCATCGCGAGGAGGGCAGGGCGAGGAGGGCAGGGACCGGCGAAGCGATCTCCCCATTAAAAACAAAGTCCCGGCGCGGGGCCGGGGCATTGTGACTGCTGAGGGCGAGCGACGGGACTTGAACCCGCGACGACTGCATCCACAGTGCAGCGCTCTACCAGACTGAGCTACGCTCGCCATACCTTTGGAATTATATCACGCGGAAAGGTCCTTTTCAAGTAAGCCCTGGATGTATTCCGGGGCTTCATCGCGGGGCACCTGAACCTGATCGCGCTCCCGCAAATCCTTCACGGCGACCATGCCCTCCGCCAATTCCTCCGGTCCCAGGATGGTCGCCACCCGGGATCCGATGCGGTTGGCGTGCCGGAACTGCTTCCCCAGCTTCTCCACCTCGGGGTAGCAGTTGACCTTTAAGCCGGCCCGGCGCAGCTCCGCGGCCAGGGAGAATGATGCCATGCGGGTGTCTTCGTCGAAGACGGTCACGATCACCGGCGCCGGGGTCCGGTCCCGTTTCTCGGGCAGCAGACCCAGCTCCTCCAGGACGACGATGAGGACCATGTCGCCCGCCGCGAAACCGACCCCGGGCAGGGGGTCGCCGCCCACATCCGATAGGAGGTCATCATAGCGTCCGCCGCCAGCGATGGCCCGACTCACATCCGCGGTCAGGGCCTGGGCTTCAAAGACGGTGCCGGTGTAATAATCCAGCCCGCGGATGATGTAGGGGGCGAATTCCACATACTCGCTGGCGCCCAGGGCGTCCACGGCTTTGAAAAAGCGGACCAGTTCCTCGGATTCCTCCCAGAGCTGGTCGTTTTCTAAGAGGGCCTGAAGCCCGTCCATCTGGGATAAAGAGAGGCCGAGCTCTTCCGCGTAGGCCTCCCATTCCGGGAACTCCATCTTGTCCCGCTTGTCAATGAGGTGGAAGATGTCATTTCTCTCTCCGGGCGGGATCTCGAGTTTCGCCAATTCGCGGTCCATCAAACGCCGGTTATTGATCAGGATCCGGGTTTGAGCGGGGGCGAGGCCGATTTCCTGGAAGAAAGCGGCCATCACCGCGGCCAATTCCGCGTCCGCCTCCGGGGAATCCGCGCCGATCAAATCCACGTTCCACTGGAAGAATTCCCGCCCGCGGCCTTTCTGGGGGCTCTCGTAGCGCCAGAAGGGGCCGAAGGACCACCAGCGCAGGGGGTAATAGAGGTGCTGCTGGCGCTGGGCGATCATGCGCACCAGGGTGGGGGTGAGTTCAGGGCGGAGGGCGAGCAGGTTGCCGCTCTTGTCTTCAAAGACAAAAGACTGCTCTTTGACCAGCTCCTCCCCGGATTTGGCTGCGTAGAGGTCTATATATTCCAGGAAGGGTCCATCGAACTCCTGGTAGCCGAAGCGCTCGGAGACCTCGCCCATCTTTTCGTATAGCCATGTAATGACCGCTTTGTCCTCCGGGTAAAAATCGCGCGTGCCTTTCACCGGTTGAATGATGTCTGCCATAAGTACGTTCCTTTCAAGTTAATGATTCTCTGCCTATGAATGGGATGAATCCTGCCAGAAAGAGCAGTAGGGACACTCTTCGCCCTCCGGGTAATCCACTCCCTCTACATGGGGACAGCTCAAGACCATCTCACTGGTGATCACCCGCTCCACCTCCTGGCGCTTGAGGAATGAGGCGATCTCGCGGGCTGCCTGGACGTCCTCCGCGATGTCTTCCCCCTGCCAGGTCTGGACCGTGGGTTCTTCTTCAGGGGAGGGGATAATCCCCACGGAAATCTTCGTGGCCTGATCGGGGTGGGGTCCATGGTAGGTGATGGTGGCCAGAGGGTAGGTTTCATTCTCCGCAACCAGGCGGTGGAAAGTTTTCTTCCGCTGGCGGGCTTTTTCCCTCAGGTTGTTTTCTTCAGCCATATTCACGCTCCAAGTCTCAAAACAAAGTATATCAGACCGGAAAGATTGTAGCATTCAGAGAGCAGGGGCGTCAATCCTCTCCCGGGGTTCCACCCCCACAGCGGGGTTCTTGTGGCAGGAAACTTGCACGATTCTCGGTGACGAAGTCCGGTTTGTAGACAATCAGAACAGGATACGAGGAAATTATGAAAGATAAGAAATGGCAGCTGGCGGTGTGGATAACGATTTTGCTTATCCTTTCCGCTTGCTCGGGGATCCCCAAGCTTCCCCCTTTGAACTCCACGATTACCATTGACATCTCCCGGAAAACGGATTTTCCGGAGAAAACCGTCGTGGAAACAACCCCCGTTACGGTCATCTCAGCCACCCGGACTCCGGAGCCTTCTCCGGTGGACACAGCGGAACCTGAACCCACGCTGACTGAGACTTTCACTCCGGAACCTACCCCATCGCCCAGAGCCACAGCTACCCGGGAGGCCGCAGAGCCCCCGGAAGCGACGGAAACCCCGACAGCCACACCTTATCCATTCGGGCTGCAGCAGGGCAGCCCCACGTATCTGGCGAATTTCGCCCATCCGGATCAGGGATGCAGCTGGCTGGGCGCGGCGGGCCAGATTTTCGATGAGGCAGGGGATGTGGTCCTGGATGTGGTCGTCAAAGCGGGCGGCAGCTTGAACGGGGACCCGATCCTGAATACCCTCAGCCTGCCCGGAGCCAACAAAGCTTACGGTCCCGGCGGGTATGAGCTGGTGTTGAGCAGCGCCCCGGCGGACTCCGAAGAGCTGGTCTGGGTTCAGCTTTTCGATTTGAACGGCAATCCGCTTTCCCCCCAAACATATATCAAGACCTATGAGGACTGCGAGAAAAATTTGATCCTGATCCATTTCAAAGAAAAATAGATAGCTTTGGAGCAAAGGCATATATCATCATAAACGCCGCCTTCCACTGGAAAGGCGGCGTTTTTTGTGATGGATATGACCTTTTCGGTCCCGGGAGTGATAAACCTCACCTGTTTAATCGCTGTCAGGGGGCACTTTGGTGGTAAGATTAAGTGTGCCTGAAGATATTCTAAGAAAATATTCGGGTATACCTGATTATGATTGATATAACGAGCGCTTACAGTGAGAACGTGCAGATGTATCTGGTCTCCATCCTGCGCATCCGGGAGGAAGAGGCTCCCGTTTCCCTGCCGGATCTGGCGAAGGAGCTGTCCATCTCCACAGCGGCGGTCAACGAGATGTGCCGCAAATTGGAGGAACAGGACCTGCTCCGCTACCGGCCTTATGCCGGGGTCTCACTGACGAGGGAGGGGGAGAATCTTGCCAAACTGATCCTGCGCAAACACCGTTTATGGGAGGTTTTTCTGGTTCATAAACTGGGATATGATTACCAGGCTGCCCACGAGACAGCCTGCCAGCTGGAGCATGCCACGCCGCCCCACCTGGCGGACCGCCTGGAATCTTATCTGGAAAGACCTGCTGTGAACCCCCAGGGGGAACCGATCCCATACCTCGGGGAAGAAGCGAATGTGGCTTCAAACATGCCGCTGTCCCTGCTTTCTCCAGGGGAGGAGGCGGTGGTCATCCACCTGGAGGGGGATCAGGCCGTGGCGTCTTTTTTGCGCGCCAATGAGATCAAGCCGGGCAGCCATGCTGTGATCCTGGCTTCTGGGAAAGAGAACGTGCTGGTCAGGGTCAACGCCAGGCAGACGACCATTAACAGAGACATCGCAGAACGGATCCGGGTCAAACCGCTCCGTTGAGTTAAGGGATTGGGATCCCAAGAGGTTGAAGAAGACAATGAGATTAGTGGATGTGGAACAGGAACAAGAAGTAAGGATCGTCGACATTCAGGGCGGGAAGGGGGTGGCCCGGAAACTTCAGCAGTTGAGCCTGATGCCGGGGGATCGAGTGCGGGTGACAAAACGGGCGCCCCTGAGGGGACCGCTGCTGGTCGAGGCCCACGGCCGGTCGGTGGCCCTGGGCCGGGGCGTGGCCGCGAAAGTGGAAGTGGAGCAGATATCGTCATGAAGATCGCGCTTATCGGGCAGCCAAACTGCGGGAAGAGCACTTTATTCAACCAGGTCGCGGGATATAAAGCCGAGACGGGCAACTTTCCCGGGACGACGGTGAAATACACGGAGAGCAAAGTCCAGGTATTGGGAGAGAAAGTGGACCTGGTCGATCTGCCGGGGACATATTCCCTGACGGGAACGAATCTGGCGGAGAAAGAGGTCCTGCGTTACCTGGCCTCTCACGAGGTGGATGTGATCCTCAATGTGGTCAACGCCACCCAGTTGATGCAGGGCTTGGAGTTGAGCCTGGAACTCATGGAGCTGGGCAAACCGATGGTGATCGGCGTGAACATGATGGACGAGGCGGGCCGGTTGGGGTATGACATCGACGGTCCTGCGCTGCGGGAGAAGCTGGGAGTTCCCGTGCTGCCGCTGGTAGCCAGGCGGGGCCGGGGGATCCAGAAGCTGTTCACCACTGCGCTGCGTATAGGCGAAAACGGTCAGAGTTCCCAGCGGATCCCTTTTCAAAACCCCTCCCTGGAAGAGGCAATCGCTGACATCGCCCAATATTTTGATGGAAAGATAGAGGGATGGGATCCCGAGGCTCTGGCGATCCGCTTGCTGGAAGATGGGGAAGAAATGCAGGAACAGGTTGAAAAAGAGGTTCCCCGGGTGATCCCGGAGATCGAGAATAAGAAGCAGGCGATTGAAAAAGAGTTGGGCAAAGAGCCCCTGTGGGCTTTCTCCGCGGAGAGGCACATCCTGGCTCAGGAGTTGACAGAGCAAGTGTTGACCAAGGGGGAAGAAAGGATGACCTGGCAGGCCCGGCTGGATAAAGCGTTCCTGCACCCTTTTTGGGGATATGTCCTGCTGCTGATCGTCCTCTGGACATTTTTCCAGGTGGTTTACAAAGTGGGCATCACCCTGGAAGACCCGCTCCTGGCGGCCTTCAATGCCTTGTCCGCCCAATTGTCCCAATGGATCGGATCCGGCAGCCTGCTCGCCAACGTCGTCGTGGGCGGGGTGCAGGGGATCGCCGGCGGGGCAGCCATCGTCCTCCCTTACCTGATCCCTTTCCTGGTCGGGATGGGATTTATGGAGGATGTGGGATATCTTCCCCGGGTCGCGTTTTTGATGGATGCCCTGATGCGGAGGCTGGGACTGCACGGGAAAGCGATTGTGCCCTTTATCCTTGGCTACGGCTGCAGTGTGCCGGCAGTGATGTCGACACGCACGCTGGAAGAAAAAAGGGACCGGTTTCTGTCCGCCACCCTGGCGACCATGATCCCCTGTGCGGCCCGGGTGGCCGTGATATTCGGCCTGGTGGCCTATTATCTGGGTTCGCAGGTTGCTCTGGGCATTTACATATATAATTTAATTGTGATCGCCATCGTCGGGCGCTTGCTTTCCAACCGCTTCCTGAAGGATACCCCGGGCTTGATCCTGGAGGTCCCGCCGTACCGGCTGCCTTCGGGGAGGACGGTATTTCATAAGACCTGGTTCCGGGCCCGGGAATTCATCCTCGAAGCCTGGCCGCTC
>JGI1689J12820_1000212_pt1 | contig 10182 bp, 10 predicted proteins | sample PRCRCaboRojoPR_6_FD_12820 | JGI IMG/M metagenome (IMG submission 12820)
CAAAGTAAATAGCCCCCTGGTCCAGCTTTCAATCGAGAGGAAGGTGTAAGATTGGTTACTAAATGAACTTATGTTCTTTTAAACCGCCAGTGGTATGGATAATGATTGGCTCGATTGACTGCTGGAAGAGAGGGTCCCCGTGCTCTCGTTAGTACAAATTAAAGTTGCATTTCCCCCGCCCTGGTAGCGTGCTGTGGCGTGTAGGACATATACCCAGGCACTGTTGCTCGCTTCGACTCAATTGAATAAGATTTTACGGTGATAATATGGCCGGACACTCCGAATGGTCAAATATAAAACACAGGAAGGAGAAGCAGGACAAGAAAAAGGCAAAGAAGTTCGGAAAGTTGACCAGGGAGATCATCAAGGAAGCCCGGAAGAACCCCGATCCGGACGACAACCCGACCCTGGCCGGTGCAATAGAGCGGGCAAAGGACGCCGACATGCCCAAGGAAAACATAGAGCGAGCCCTGAAAAAGGCAAAAGGCGAGCTGGAAGGTCAGGACTTCAAAACGCTGGTTTACGAAGGTTACGGACCCGAGGGCGTGGCGGTCCTGATAAAAGCCGAAACCGATAACCGAAATAGAACCAGCTCCTACCTGAAAAATACCTTTGCCGATTTCGGCGGGGAGCTTGGCGACGAAGGTTGCGTCCGCTGGATATTCGAACGTAAGGGGCTGGTTAAAATCGATTCGGCGGCGTTGAACGGAACGGACGAGGAGGCCCTCCAGCTCGAAGCAATAGAAGCAGGTGCCGAGGATATTGAAGAGAAGGACGAACTGGTGAAGATATTTTTTGACCCGGAAGACCTCAAGCCGGCTGCAGAAGACCTGAAAGAAATCGTTCCGGGCCTGGAGGCAGAGATTATTATGTCGCCCAAGAACTACGTAAAGCCGAAAGAGGACGCAAGGGAAAGAGTAGAGGGGCTATTGGAAGAACTACGGGACAACCGTGACATTGAAAGAGTGTTTCACAACTGTGGGTCGCTACTGGACTAGTTTAGCCCCCCAGACCGTATTCCAAAACTCATTTTTGTACTCTCGCGGCTCTAAGTCGGGCCCACCCCCACCATTTTTCTGACTTCTTCCATGTTGCGCGAAGCGATGGCCCTTGCTTTTTCGCTCCCCTCTTCAAGTAGTTTTTCCACGTGGTCCCGGTTTTCCATGAGCTCTTCTTTCTTCTTCTGGACGGGGCGGATTTCGTTCATCAGGTTTTCGTAGACGGCTTCCTTGAGATCGATATACATCAGGTTTCCTTCGCGGTGGTCCTCCCTGAACCCTTCAACTGTGGACTCCGGCGCGGTTAACTCGAGTAATGTAAACAGATTATCCACGCCCGGACTCATTTCGTCTCCCTGGGCCTCTCCCGGGTCTGTGACGGCGGACTTAACCTTTTCCCAGATGGAGTCCTCGTCTTCCATGAGCCCGATCGCGTGTTTGTCGTGATCGCTTTTACTCATTTTTCGCTCCGGATCGGCCGTCGACATTATCCTGGCACCCCTACCGACTATTGGTTCCGGTTCCGGAAAAAACTCACCAAACCTGCTGTTGAATTTCCTGGCGATCCTTCTGGTAAGCTCTACGTGCTGTACCTGGTCTTCTCCCACCGGTACACGGGAAGCCCTGTACAGTAATATGTCAGCAGCCTGGAGTACGGGGTAATCGAAGAGGCCCGCGCTGACGAAGTCCGTCTTTTCGGATTTGTCTTTAAACTGTGTCATTCTGGTCAAATCCCCGTAAGACGTCACGGAATTAAAGATCCATTGCAGCTCGACGTGCTCCCTGACTTCGGACTGGATGAACAGAATTGACTCTTCCGGATCGATGCCGCTCGCGATAAGGTCCATTGTGAGGTCGATAGCGTTCTCCCTGAGTACCTCCGGATCGTAGTCCGAAGTTATGGCGTGGAGATCAACGACGCAGTATACGGTGTCGTGCTCTTGCTGGAGCTCAACCCAGTTTTTTATTGCGCCGAAGTAGTTTCCCAGGTGAAGCTCGCCGGTCGGTTGAATGCCCGAAAATAGCTTTGGCATGAAAAGTTTCACTCCTCAATTTTTCTCTTTGAAGTCGGAGATCGTGAATTTCTAACTTAACCTTTAAGCCAGACGGTGAGTATCGTTACGTCGGACCTGGTCACCCCGGGTATTCTTTCCGCCTGCCCCAGGGTCTCCGGGTCCACCTCTTTTAGCTTTTCCCTGCCCTCCGTGGATAGCCCCTCGAGTTCGTCGTAATCGAGGGATTTTGGTATTCGCTTCTTCTCCATGTTTCGGAATTGTTCTATCCGTCTTTCCTGCTTTTTTATGTAGCCTTCGTATTTTGCCCTTATTTCCACTTCTTCTTTGACTTCCGGGGAAGTCCCGTCTTCCAGGGATCCCAGCTCCAGGATTTCTTCCCAGGAAAGTTCGGGCCGTTTTAGCAGTTCGTAGAGGCTCGCCCCCTGGTCCTCGAGGGGGGACGTGCCGTTCTCCTTCAGGATGCCGTTTATCCGGTCTCCCGGTGTGACTCTATTTGATTTCAGTCGATCGAGTTCGGACTGAATCTCGTCCCTTTTACTTGTGTATTTCTCATATCTTTCCTCGGTTATCGTACCCAACTCTCTGGCCAGTTCGGTCAATCTGAGGTCGGCGTTATTTTCCCTGAGTATTATCCTGTATTCGGCGCGCGATGGAAGCATCCGATAGGGTTCGTCGACCCCTTTAGTAACGAGGTCGTCAATCATAACGCCTATAAAACCCTGTGATCTGTCCAGAGTAACCTGGTCCTCGTCTCTTCTCGCCGCGTTGATCCCCGCAAGTACCCCCTGCCCCGCCGCCTCTTCGTAGCCCGTGGTTCCGTTTATCTGGCCGGCAGCGTAAAGGCCCTCTATCTCTTTTATTTCAAGGGTTCTTTTCAGCTGGGTCGGAGGAAGGTAGTCGTATTCGATGCCGTAGCCATACCGTTCTATATGAGCTTCCTCCAGGCCTTCCATGGACCTTACTATACCTTCCTGGACGTCAGGAGGGGACGATGTGTAAATGCCCTGAAGGTAGTATTCTTTCGAGTCCTCTCCTTCCGGTTCCAGGAAGACCTTGTGGTGCTTTCTATCGGGAAAGTCGATTATCTTACTCTCGAGCGACGGGCAGTACCTGGGGTGGGCGCTAACCACGGTTCCGTTGTATCTCGGGTTTCTGTCGATATTGTCTCGGATGATTTCGTGAGTCTCTTCGTTGGTCCTGGTCAGAAATACGGGGTAATCGTCGTCCAGCACGCGCTTGTCCGATACGTAGGAAAACGCAAACGGTTCGTCCGTAGTCAACTGGCTATCGAGACTGGAGAAGTCGATCGTATCTCCGTTCACCCTGGGCGTCGTATCGGTATTCATTCGTTCTACCGCCAGGCCGTGTCTATTCAGACTCTCGGAAAGCTCCCTGGCCGGAGGTTCTCCCGTTCGCCCGGCGGGATAGGAGGTATCTCCCAGGTAAACCCTCCCCGTTAAAAACGTTCCCGTGGTAAGTACTACCGAGTGTGCTAGGTAATCGACTCCCTCCCGGGTAGTTACGCCTTTGATTTTTCCCGATTCCACGATTAGGTCGTTGACCATTCCTTCGGTCAGGGATAGGTTGTCCTCCGCTTCGAGAACCCGTTTCATTTCCCGTCGGTACCTGTCCCTGTCCACCTGAGCCCTCATTATCTGCATTGCCTTGCCCTTGCTGGTGTTCAGACGCCTCATGTGGAGGACGGCGCGATCCGTATTTCTAGCCATCTCCCCGCCCAGGGCGTCTACCTCTCTGACTAGCTGAGACTTGCCCGGGCCGCCGATTGCCGGGTTACAGGACATTCGGGCCGTCTTATCGAGATCTATCGATAAAAGGACCGTGTTCTTTCCGCTTCGGGCTGAAATCAAAGCCGCTTCACAGCCGGCATGACCGGCTCCTACGACTACGACGTCCGAACTCTTCTCCATTTCTTAATCACCAGTGAGATGATAAATTACTGGTTCGGTCTATTCAACGGAACAGGAGACCTCTTGCATCTAAGTCCCGCCGCCAATATAAATTTCGAGAGACGGCCCGTGTTTTTCGAATCGGCTCTCGAGCAGAGTTGCCGGCAAAAAGTTCTCCGGAAAGTTCGTTTTTTGCCGGAGATTTTGATTGTGTTATTCCGGCCTCTTCTACTCAGAACAGCAAGCTATAGGTTTAATGGCCGGGTTCTAAGACGGTTGGGTCGTCGAGCGTTAATTTTCAGGACGAATTCGTCCGACAAAATATTTAACTCAGGTGGTGACTGCAATGATTTCGGTAAGAAAGTCCGGTGATTTCGAAAAGATCGAGATAACTGACATGGAAGGTGCGGAGAAAGTCGAAAAAGAAGTTTTACTGGGGGATCCCGAGGGTGTGGAAACTTTTGCCATGAGGCGGTTTACTTTGGATAGTGGAGGACATACGCCTTATCATTGTCACGAATGGGAACACGAAATATACGTCCTGGATGGCCGGGGCAAGATAAGGACAGAAGAAGGGGACAAGGGTCTGTCTTCCGGGGACGTGGTTTACGTTCCTTCCGACGAGAAGCACCAATTTGTAAGCGAAAGCGAGGGGCTAACATTTTTATGTCTGGTACCGAGACGAGGAGAGCCGACTACGGCGGAAAAATAGACCGCGAGGAGAATAAATCCACGGACAAGAAAGTCCTGGTGGCGATAAGCGGGGGAGTGGATTCCTCGGTAGCCGCACTTTTACTCAAACGTCGGGGCTACGACGTCCATACGTTGACCTTCTGGCTCTGGGATTACCCCAATTCCCCTGAATACAGAGGGAAAGAGAATGCTTGCTGCTCTCTGAGCACCGCCGAGATCGTAGCCGACCAGCTGGAGTTGCCCCACCACGAGATCGACCTGAGTTCGGAATTCGAATCGGAAGTCGTCCAGCATACGATAGATAAGTATATTGAGGGAGTTACACCCAACCCGTGCGCCAGGTGCAACAGATTGGTAAGGTTTGACCTGCTCCGGGATCGCGCAGAGGAGCTGGGGTTTCCGTTAATCGCAACCGGTCATTACGTTCGACTGGAAGAACGGGACGGGTTGAAATACCTCCTGAAGGGAGTGGACGAGAAGAAAGACCAGTCGTACTTTCTTTATGGCCTGGGTCAGGAGGAGTTGACCAGGGCAGTTTTTCCCGTGGGAGGATACACCAAAGACGAAATTTACGCTATCGCGGAAGAAGAGGGTCTCGTGACGGCCGATCTGGATGAAAGCCAGGACCTGTGTTTCGTTCCCGAGGGGGATTACAGGGATTTCCTGGATCGGGAAGTGCCGGAGAGACTGGAGTCGGGAGAGATTGTGGATTCCGAAGGCACCGTGCTGGGTGAACACGAGGGGTTGCCCTTTTACACGATCGGTCAGAGGAAGGGACTGGGCCTTGAGAATAACGAGGCTCTCTACGTGGTCGATCTGGATTACCGGAACAACCGACTTGTGGTGGGGCGGGAAGACCAGCTATATTCTTCGGGACTGGTTGCGACGAACTGTAACTGGATAACGGGTTCTCCTCCGGCAAAGAGGGAACTCGACGTGAAGATTAGGTATAGAGCGAACCCGGCGAAAGCAAAGGTGGAAGCGACCGAGGACGAAATTAGGGTCGAGTTTCGCGAACCTCAGAAATCGGTCACTCCGGGGCAGGTGGCGGCGGTATACGACGGAGAGAAATTACTCGGCGGGGGGGTTATAGCGCGGCGGTTTGATTAATGGTTTGAATCGGCAGTCAAGGATTTACCGGTCCAACGTGGTTGAGTTTTGGTGTGGGTTGACTTATCAATGTAGTAGAATATTAAGGGCAAGGATAAAAGATGATTTCAGAAGACGACCTAAATAACGGCGAGTTCGAAGGCAACGGGAGCGAAGACCCGGGAAGTCGAGGCGGGTCTGCCGGTAACTTATTGGGGCTATACATCTCGGAGATCGGGAAGTACGAACTGCTGGATCGAGCCGAGGAGAACTACCTCAGCCGGAGGATAAACCAGGGGAGCAAGCTTGCCAGGAAGAAGTTGATACTTTCCAACTTACGACTCGTCGTGAAGCTGGCAAAAGAGTACGCAAGTCAGGGTGTAAGCCTTCTGGACCTAATCCAGGAAGGAAATATCGGATTAATGGAAGCGGTGGAGAGGTTTGACGAAACCAAGGGTTACAAGTTTAGCACCTACGCTACCTGGTGGATAAAGCAGAAGATAAGGCTAGCTCTGGTGAACCAGGGAGAAACCGTAAGGGTGCCTCCGCATACATACGACATAATTAGAAAGATAAAGAACCTCAAGCAGAAGGAGAAAGAAGAGGGTAGGGACCAGTTGAGCCGGGAAGAGGTAGCGGAAAAACTGGATATCTCTCTGGAAACGGTAAAGAGAGCGGAGAGGGCGGAAAAGAGGACAGTATCGCTTGACAAGCCTCTCGACGAGGGAACGAACGAAGTGCTGGGGGACTTCATAGAGTCCGACGAGTACTCTTCTCCCGAGAAGGAGACCCTGAAAGCGCTTCTGGACGAGGACCTGGAATCCGGCCTGTCGGAACTCTCCGACAGAAAGAGGGAGATACTGAAGCTACGCTACGGGCTCGAAGGACACGAGCCCGAGACCCTTGCTGAAATTGGCGAAAGGTTTGGAATTTCTCGCGAACGAGTAAGGCAGATCGAAGTCGAAGCTCTGGAGGATCTTGCGAAACCCCGCTTTCTCAACCACTTGAAGCGGTATTTCGCAAAGATTTAAGTTTCCATCCTACCGGTTTTAGCTAATCGAAATAACCTCTCATGATAACAGTTAACGGCCTGTAGTTAATTATGGCAGTGTAGTCGAGGAGCTATGAAAAGAAATACGGAAGACCTCTATTTGACGTTTCAAAATATAAAAGCGGTACACTTCGACCTGGACGGGTCCCTAGTCGACAGCGCGCAGGCCTGGTTCGAGAGCGAGATAGAGTTGCTGCGGTCCTACGGTGTGGAGTTACCGGTAGAAGAGATCAGGGATATTACCCACGACGATCTGGTGGGCAGGGGGCAATGGTTTGCCGCCCAGTTCTACAAGGAAAAGTTTGACCTTTCCGCTTCTGTGGAGGAGATAAGGAGTAAACGGATAGGCCTCGTGAAGAAGTACTACGGCGGAATGAACTTGATAGACGGAGCGGAAGCGTTTTTGAAGACCGTTGCCGGTAGTTCGCTGAAGGTAACCCTCGCAACGAGTTCGCCGCTCGAGCTGACGGAGATCTTTATCAAAAAGCACGGATTCGAAGATTATTTCGACGGCGTCGTCTCGGACGACCAGGTGGACGAGAGCAAACCTTCGCCCGACATATTTTTGAAAGCAGCTCAGTGCGTCGGTGTCAAACCGGAAGAGAGCCTGGTAGTAGAGGATTCGAAAAACGGGCTGATTGCGGCAAAGAAGGCAGGGTCGCTTTGCCTGTTAATCCCCAACCAAAAGTTTTCCCTCGATAGTACCGGGTTGCTGGAACGGGCCGATTTTGTCGTGGAATCGATGTCCGCCATAGATCTGGAGAAGTTGCGGAGCTATTTACCCGGACTCAGGGGATAAAACCAGGCTAATCGATAATTGGCGGGCACGACCCGCCGGGATAACCCGGCAGGAAGTTCTCGAGAAGATGAACTATCCGAGTTAGTTGATTCCAACCGGTTACTTGAATAAGCACTTGAACCTTTTTGTTCTCGCCGATAACCTCACCTCCAAGCTCGGAAAAATATTAAGTCGTAGTATGATAATCCAAATTAGACGATAAGGGAGCCCAATACGATGAAAGATAGCATGGACAAGAGATGTTCCGGTGATCCTCGCAGGATAACGTCCTTTATTGAAATAGAGGATCAGAACGACGAGGGAAAGGAAAAGATAGAAGGTACCGACATACCCGTCTGGAAGATAGTAAAACTGCACCTTGCGGGGTCCGAAATAATGGACATCATTGAACTGTATCCCGAACTATCCGAAGCGGAAATACGAGGGGCTATATCCTATTACTACTGTAATCGCAGGAGAATGGAAAGACAGTTGAGCGAAAGCGAGCAAGGTAGCTCGGATGAGTCGTAAAAAAACCAAATTTTCGGGTGATATCATGTACTGGGAGAAGCCGGGCGGAGAGAACACTGAAAAAACTTTGAAGGTAGCTCTAGAAAGGCTCGAGGGTTCCGAAATCGACGACGTGGTCATCGCTTCAAACAGCGGAGAGACCGTCAAGAAGTTCGTCGAAATGTCGGAAGTCCCCGACCTCAACGTTGTCTGCGTCACTCATCACGTGGGGTTTAAAGAACCGGGACACGACGAAATGGAAGACGAGGTCAGGCGTGAGTTGAAGGCTCTGGGGGTCAGGCTATTAACTACGACCCACGCTCTTGCAGGAGTTTCTAGGTCGATAAGGCAGGAGTACGGCGGACTTTATCCCGCCGAGATCATGGCGGAGGCACTGAGAACCCTGGGCCAGGGCGTCAAAGTCTCGGTCGAAATATCCGTCATGGCGGTCGATGCCGGTTTGATCCCGTACGGAGAGGAAGTGCTTTCCATCGGTGGAACCGGATGGGGGGCTGATACAGCCTGTATAATCAAGCCCGGCCACTCAAATAGGGTATTTGATACCGACGTTCTTGAGGTTCTCTGCAGGCCCAGGGAGTCCTGATCCCGTCTGTTAGGAGAGTTTAGCTACCCCGAACTTTTACTTGAATATTTACCCAGTTGGTGAGATTATTTGTTAGACGTAGTTGATCCGAATTAAAAATAAGTTCGGATGGGCTTGAAAAAGATTAAATTAGTGATATAATAATTAGCAGACTGATGGATAGTCTGCTAATTAACTCTAAAGGAAACTCGCCAGGGATTAGCTTGAAAGATTACTGTAAATAAACTCGGCTCCAAGCCGATTTGATCGATACAGGTACAAAGGGAGGTGGAGTTCATGGTAGATAACATGACAGAGACCAACAAGAACGATAGCCCGGTAAGGCGATATTTTGACGAAGTCGAAGCCGGGCCCTTGCTCTCTCGCGAAGAAGAGAAGGAACTGGCGAAAAGGATTGAGCAGGGTGACGAACAGGCACGAGAGAAACTGGCTTCAGCTAACTTGAGATTAGTAATCAGTATTGCCAAAAAGTACAGGGGCTACGGGTTGCCTTTTCTGGATATAATACAGGAAGGTAACATAGGGCTGATGAAGGCAATCGACAAGTTCGACTGGAGAAAAGGCTACAAGTTTAGTACCTACGCCACCTGGTGGATAAGACAGGCAATACTTAAAGCACTTAATAACGAGTCTCGAACGGTAAGAGTACCTTCACACGTTTCCTCGTTAAATAGAAAGATCGATAAGTTTGTCAAATCTCACAAGGAAGAAACCGGAGAGGAACCCTCGAACGAGGAGATAGCGGAGGAGCTGGACGTAGACGTCGAAAAGGTCCGGAAGGCGTTGAGGGCAAAAAGGGAATCGGTTTCTCTTGATAAACCACTTCGGAAAGACGAAGGTTCCAGCGAGGCATTGGGAGACGTACTGGCGGACGAGAACTCTCCTCAGCCCGAAAAGGAAGCCTTTGGTGATATGCTTGAGGACCGGTTGAAGGGATTGCTGAACCAGGCACTTTCCGATCGGGAAAAGCAGATATTGAAGCTGAGATACGGACTTGAGGATTACCAGCCCCTGACTCTGGAGGAAGTCGGTGACGTCTTCGATATAAGCCGAGAAAGAGTCAGGCAGCTTCAGAATAGAGCGATCGACAAGCTAAAAGACCCGAAGTTTAAAGACCAGCTTGCCGTTTATCGAGAAAACTCCGAAGAAGCTTAGAACTATTTGATTTGAGCAGATACAGGGGCAGTTTCCAGTACCGGAAATTGCCCCCTATTTTTTATTGCAAATGCCTTTCCAGCATGCCTTTCAAGCTGAAACCATCTTTATATGAATTTTGTCAACACCACTCAGTGTGCTCCAGGCTGGGTTGTGGACAGCGCGGCTTATGAGGCTACCTGGTTTCGTTAGTGCACGGTTAGCGGAGCCCGGCGGGGTTCTATAGCCTGGCGTTGGTCAGTTTAGGACTAGCTTATTGGGGGAAATAGCTACGACTACGCGATGGGTTCGATTAAACCGGGGATCAATATCGGATCTCGGCTGCCCTCAACCCTTTCGTTGGTACTCAGTCAAAGCAGGCCGGGTCCCCGCGCCCGGCCG
>JGI1689J12820_1000213_pt1 | contig 10174 bp, 10 predicted proteins | sample PRCRCaboRojoPR_6_FD_12820 | JGI IMG/M metagenome (IMG submission 12820)
TGGGAGGTAGTTTTACTGATAGGTGTCGTTCTCGGTGCATTGATCTCCGCGGGGCTTTCCGGCTCTCTTACCCCGGAGACCGTGCCGGAACTCTGGAAGGCGGGATTTGGGTCAAGCTTCCCATTAAGGGTTGCCGGCGCGATACTCGGCGGTTTTCTCATCGGATTCGGAGCGAGGATGGCCGGCGGTTGTACGAGCGGACACGGCATTAGCGGAACACTCCAGCTCGCCGTAAGTAGCTGGTTGGCTCTTTTCTGTTTCTTCATCGGAGGTTTTGGGGCAGCGTACCTTCTCTACGTAGTAATCGGGGGGATTTAGATGCTTGAGAGATTCAGAAATGAAAGAAGCCTGAGATTTGCGACCGCCCTGGTGGTTGGGCTGTTATTTGGCTTCCTGCTGCAGAAAGGTGGAGCCACGGAATACAGAGTGCTGGTAAACCAACTGCTTCTGCGGGACTTTACCGTACTAAAGATAATATTTAGCGCGATAGTCGTGGGCTCCATCGGGTTTCACTTACTGGTACGAGCCGGATTAGCCGATCCGAGTATAAAACCATTCAAACCAAAACCAATAATTATCGGTGGGCTGATCTTTGGCGTCGGGTTTGCCCTGCTCGGTTATTGTCCGGGAACGCTGGCCGGCGCTGTAGGAACGGGCTCAGTTCACGCTCTCCTGGGAGCCATCGGAATGATTGCCGGGTCCAGTGCTTTCGCAAACCTGTACCCGAAAATCATGAATTTCATCGAGGGAGGGAATAGAGGCGGATTGACGATCCCGGAAATGCTGAACTTCAATGTGGGGACGACGCTTTTCCTGGTCAACTTGTTGCTCATCATTGTCATGATCCTGATTGAGGTCAGCAACCTGTGATATTTCATTTCCCAACCGCGGAGAAAATGTAATTGAATCAAACTGCCCATATCGATGACTATATTGTTCGTTAGCGATCTATTTTTCTGTCCGAATCACTACTCCGGATCTATCGGCCCACTCTTCCGATTGGGTCTGACCTAATACTGTCGCCATGGGGATTTTAAATCTGAAAGATTGATCGTTAATATGATCGACAGCTACTTCGCCGATTTTTTGATTTTCCGAATCGATCCACCAGGCCCTTTGAATACTGTAGGGTAAATTGACCCTTAAACTGAAGCAGTACCCCTCACATGAAGCAACTATCTCGTCTATTTTCTCGTCCGCAATAATTCCTCCCAGGTCTAAGACGATATCCTCCAGTGTATAGACGACGTGGGAACCCTCGACCTCTACTTGAAACCCTCCTTCCGATAATTCATCTCGAACGACCAGCGAATACCTCCCTTCTTCATCGATAGATGTCTGGACCTGGTCCTGTTCCTCCTCGGCATCTTCGCTGTCCTCGATAAAAGAATCTTTTAAAACCTCAAAGGATTCTTCAGAATCAGTGGTGAGGGTGAGTAAAACTTCGCCACTGCCAGATTCGTCCTCAATTTTTATAACTACGTCCATGTCGACACAGCCGGCCGTGAAAAGCCTTTCAACGTCGACACAGCCAGTGAGGAAGAGGCTTAACGAGATTAAGACCACCAATAGCAACCCAAATTTAAGAATAGAACTGATCTTTTTGGTAAACACGACGANTCATCTCCCCGGATTCGCCGATGACGAACCTCTTTGAATAACGGACCTTATCTTACACCTTCCGTTGAAAATTTACAAAAACCCAATTTAGACGATACGATATCATTGAAAATTTTAGTTATCTTCTTAAATTCAACCCTCTCAAAACTCTACCCTCCCCGTTCATAAAAAGAACTCGCAAAGAGTCGTTCTCTATAATTATTTCTAATTGCTTTCACGGGTTTGGGTCTTGTTAAAACCGACCACGAAGAATTAAATTGACTCATATCCCGAACAGCTCGGATTCCCACGCTCGAGCGATATGCCAAAATCACGCTACTCTTTCCCAAATTTGACATTAAAGTAGATCAGTGCTAGTATCATGTCAGTAAATCATAACATTATGTGATTATTTAACATGAAATTCGAAAAATTAGTGGAAAAATTCTCCGAAGCTCCCTTTTTTGAACTCGAAGAGATCCGGGAGATTTCTACGGATTCCGGGAGCCAGCTTAACAACCAGCTTTCGCAGTGGACAAAGCAGGATAAAATTTTAAGACTAAGGAGAAGAAAATACTTGCTTGGCTCTCAATACAGAAAATTTACGCCCTCAAATTACTATATCTCAAACTACCTGTATCGCCCCTCTTATGTTAGCCTGGAAACGGCTTTACAATACTACGACCTTATTCCGGAAGCAGTCGCCACTGTTCATTCAGTAACGCCAAAACACGGAAGAGAGTGGCAAAATGATCTTGGCAGATTCGTCTACCGCTCCGTAAAAAGGGATAGGTTCTGGGGTTATCGCGAGGACCGGCTGGACAGTATTCCGTCCCAGAACAGATTTTTCATTGCCAGGCCGGAAAAGGCGATTCTTGATCTAATATACTTAAACAATGGGGAGTGGACCAAAGCGAGGTTAAGAGAAGCCAGATTCCAATCGCTCGAAATTCTTGACTACGAGATCCTACAGAAGTTTGCAAATAAGTTTGATAGCCCCAGGGTGGAGCGAGCAACAAAGAGGTTTGTCGAGGTTTATAAGAAGGAGTAACAAAAATGAGAGAAAAAGCACTCCAGATAGCTGCGCAACAAGAAAGGGAACAAGACAAGCTTAACTATCTTAGGGAGTATCTCCAGCACCTTGTTCTCAGGGAAATGTTCGAACTTAACTGGTTATCAGGCCTGGTGTTCCACGGTGGCACCGCGCTAAGAATGCTCCATGGCCTAAATAGGTTTTCCGAAGATCTCGATTTCCATCTGGAACAAGTGAACAAGAAATATTCCATTAAACAGAAATTAACCAAGCTCCAGAAGAGGCTCGACTTGAACGGATATCAAGTAGAAATTAGTTCTTCATACGGAGGAAACGTCAAGAATCCGACTATTAAATTTGCTGGAGGGTTGCTTAAAGAAGCTGGCATCTCGCCACACGCCAATCAAAAGTTGAACATCAAGCTGGAAATTGATACCAACCCACCAGAAGCATTTACGACGGAGACTTCCCTGGTAAACGACTACTTTCCAGTGGCATTAACCCATCACGATAAACCAAGTTTCATTGCCGGCAAATGTCACGCAATTTTACAGCGTGAATGGACAAAAGGCAGAGATTTCTTTGACCTTCTTTTCTACTTAAATAGATGGGAAGAAATTGAACCAAATTACCGTTATCTAAACAACGCACTCAACCAGACCGGCTACGATGGGGCTACAATAACTGAAGAAAACTGGCGAACTACCCTACTGGAGAAAGTAAATGAGATTTCCTGGTCCACCGTTGAAAAAGACGTGAAGCCGTTTCTGCTTAACCAAGAAGACTTAAAGGTATTTTCTAAGGAGTTCTTAATTAAGGAGTTAGGTCAATAATGCCGTCAAATCCTTCATTTTTTGTGTATTTTTTTGCAACACGACCGCAACCCATTATTATTGTACAAAGTTTTTCCGCTCCTTAAGTTCCTGGTGGGTCGCTGGAAAGTTTTGCCGTAGCTTTTGGTATCTGAATGGGAGTGATAAATAGCTATGGCTCTTCCCAAAAAAGCAAAAAGAGAAGCACAGGTAAAACTGTCTGCATTTTGCGAAGAGAGAATCCCGGAAAGAGTCCGTGATGAGGTAAGGCTAGATTTTGATTTCTGGGGAAACAACGTCAATCTCATCAAGAAACGGATTCATTGGAAGAATAAGGACGAGTGGATTGATGTCCGCGTAGCCCAGTTTCGATACGACCCCGATACGGAAAAGTGGTCACTTCTCTGGCTAGATAGCAACAATAAACTCCACCCCTACGAGGAACTTGTTCCCGAATTCCCTCCCGAGAAAGACCTATCCAAATTGATCGAAGAAGTGGACGAAGATCCCACCGGAATCTTCTGGGGCTAGTCGTATTATGCTGTAAAATAGTCAAACTTTGACCGGATTTCAGAAAATATGGCTAAAAATATGGCTAAAAGAGGAAATCTGTAATTTAAGATTGATCTTTCTACGAAGTTTTTTATTAACAACTCAGCAGGTACTTTGCGGTCAGTGATAAGTTAAGTAAGTGGGCATAAACTGTGTTCAACCTCGTTTTCCTCGTCTAAAAGAGATTCTTTTACAGGTGGGTATCTGATACTATTTACCTGGGATTAGATTTTGAAAAGATATTTAAAAACGAATTACCGAACAGGGACTACTTTTTTGATAAGGACTAAGTTCTGAGCTTTCAAATCCGATGCCAGGGATTATAATCTTATCCGGGAGGTGTAACCATGCAAGATCCGGATTCGGAAAATTACAGGAAGGCTTGTGAGGCTCACCCCGATTCTTATCAGGATACTTCCAGCGCGATCAACGAGATGGAAGAGGAATGGAACCCAAGACTCCATTTAATGATGCACCAGATGGTATTGAACCAGAAAGAGGAAATTACCGCGGTGAAAGATGCATACGAAGAGTTGACTGAAAAACACAACTTACACCCTCACTCCGCTATTCACGCTTTGGGCAACGTCCTTTCAGAAGAAATATACGACATGCTCCAGACCGAACGAGAATACGAACCGGAGGTTTACGAGAGCAAACTAAGCAACATGTTGAACCGCAACAGCACGGAGTACCGAAAGCTGATAAAACCACTTAAACACGGAAATCCTCCAAGACATCCAGAAATAAATTAAAAACTAAACTTATATGATAATACTTCACGGTTGTTGGGTTCCGGATGGTGGTGAACTTCACGGCGGAGCAACAAAGGGTTCGGAAAAAGAGGTCTCCTTCGGTGGGGAATTTTTCCTATGGGGCGAATCCACCACTCCCAGGGAACGAAGACGATTTCCCGGACCATCCAGAAAGCAACATCCCAAGAAACATCCCTGGCAAGCGGAGCCTTCCGTAATCTCGGATAATTTCAAAGAGCTCTTTTCGAGCCTTGACTTTGACGTCTTTTTCGATCTCGTTGAAATAAACTCTCGTATCCTATTTCTCCCCACAGACGAGGAAAACGGTCGCCCACAACCATCTGCAAATTGGGTAATCGAAGACCTGGACGTTGATTTTAGCCCAGACTCGTGCTCTGTCCTACCTTGGGAGATATGGGGGACCTCGGTGCCGATTGATCCCGGTCTCTCCTTGTTCAGTTCAGATCCGGATTACTTTCGTGGTTCATTTCACCCCGGCAGGGAGTTAGGGTTTATTTACAATACCGTGGAGTTCGCCCGGTCCCTGTTGAATCGACAGCGGTTTATACCAGCACTCCACAGAAACGGGGCGGGAGGTCTGGAGGCCCGCTGGCGACCGTTGTTAGATCTTCCGAGGGACCAGAAGTACTTTGATGACCTCGCCGAATCGGTACCAGCTGTCCTGTTCGCCGCCGTTAACGAGGAAAATAACCCGTTCCAGAAGGCCGGAGCTGAAACTTACCTCCGGGGATTCTTGGGCACGATAATTGACCACAAAATCCGGGAAGTGCTGGCCCGTAAAGGCTGGGGAGACGACTTTCGAACTGGAAAGAAAAACGTTAGAGATGAGTCGGTAGGATTAAAATGGTTGAACCATCTCAGTGATCAAAATAATCCTCAAATGGACCTCTCCCCTCGGGAAGACCGACGCCTGACGGCTTCTTATGGAAACTGGATCAGAGCCATTAAAAAGACTTCCGAGAGTGGACTTCGAACCGGCTTCAAATTAGTTCCTCCCGCCGAGGATTCTGACGGCTCGCCCCTGTTCTCCTCTCAGGAGGGATGGAGACTCGACTTCTTTCTGGAAACCATCGACAGCGAAAGTTTCCACCTGACCGCCAAAGAACTCTGGGCTCGAGATAAGGAGGACCTGGAGCCACTGCAAGAACGCTACGGTTCCCCAAAGGAGAAATTATTGACGGACCTGGGGGTTGCTTCCAACCTCTTTCCAGCCATCGGTTCCGGACTGAAATCCAAACAACCGACGGGATGTAACCTTTCCGTTAACGAGGCCTATGAATACTTGAAAGAGGGCTACTGGCTGCTAAAAGAGGCCGGGTTCCTGACCAGGGTCCCCTCCTGGTGGGATCCAGGCTCCCTGGAGGCGGATGCCGAATTGGGGTTAAAGGCGAGGGTTTCAGCCGGGGAGAAAGGCGGATCAATTTCGATCGGCTCTGCCGGCGGCTGGAACTCTCCGATCGATTTCGACTGGCAGCTCGCCGTCGGGGACAATACGCTGACCGCGGAAGAGTTTGAAAAACTCGCTTCCCTAAAGAGCCCTCTTGTAAAGGTCTGGGGGCAGTGGGTAGAGCTGGACCCGGATGAGGTGGAAAAGACGCTTGAATTTTTAACTGAAGGAAAAGAGGAAAGACTAAATTTAAACGAGACGGCCCAAAAGATATTATCCGATTCCAAGGAGACTCCTTTACCGATAACTGATATCGAGGTGACCGGCGACGGGGAGGAAAGCGAGGGCGAGAAGGAAAATTGGATCGACAGACTCGTATTTGATGGTGAGCACGGAGAAGGGGGCTTGGACAAAGCGGAATTGAGGGAGGCCCCTTCGGAATTTCAGGGTGGTCTCTGGGAGCACCAGGAAAAAGGTCTGGGCTGGCTCTTATCGTTAACCTCCAGAGGTTTCTCACCCTGTCTGGCCGACGACATGGGACTGGGTAAGACGATCCAGCTACTGGCCGCTCTGTTGAAGTATAAACACGGTGACGGGAAGTTTCCGGACCCGACACCTTCATTGCTTGTCTGCCCCACTTCGGTTATTGGGAACTGGGGTCGGGAAGTGGAACGTTTTGCCCCATCTCTATCTTACTTGATCCATCACGGAGGAAGTCGCTCTCAAGGACAGGAATTCACCAAGACCGCAATGGAAAACGATTTAACCATCACCTCTTACGGGCTGTTGAGAAACGACTTTGACTTGTTAAACAAAATTGACTGGACCCTGGTGGCTCTGGACGAGGCGCAAAAGATAAAAAACCCTGAAACGAAAACCGCCCGAAGGGCGAGAGATCTGCCCTCGAAAATCCGGGCGGCTTTGACCGGTACCCCGATCGAGAACAACCTTATGGAGTTATGGTCCATTATGGAGTTCCTCAACCCCGGTTATTTGGGCTCAAAAAGAAACTTCAAAAACGAATACGCGAAACCGATCCAGCAAAAGAGAAAAGGGGCCCGTCAAAAACAGAAGACGTTAAAAAAGCTTGTGGATCCGTTTATTTTAAGCAGGAAAAAGACCGATCCGGAAATCCTTTCCGACCTTCCGGAGAAGATAGAAAAAAGGGAATATTGTTCCCTTACCGCCGAACAGGCATCGCTTTACCAGGCTGTAGTCGACGAAGCCGGGGATCGGCTGGATAAGGCCGAAAAGGACGAGGGTGACATGAAAAAGAGGGGCTGTATACTGAGTACTATCAACAGGCTGAAACAGATATGCAACCACCCCGCCCATTTCCTGAGCCAAGAAGGGTTTGATCCCGAAAGGTCCGGCAAGACGAAAAGACTACTTGATATCTGCGAAACCGTCCTCGACGAGGGGTATTCCGCCCTGCTGTTCACACAGTACGTAGAATTCGGCCGGATGATTCGGGACCACCTCCAGGAACACTTCCACTACCGAGTCCCCTTCCTGCACGGAGGAACATCACAAAAATCCAGAGACGAGATGATCTCGGAATTTCAACGACAAGAGGAGCATCTGCCGTTCTTTCTCCTGTCGCTGAGGGCCGGAGGTCTGGGTATCAACCTGACGGAAGCAAGTTACGTAATTCATATCGATAGATGGTGGAATCCGGCCGTGGAGTCCCAGGCTACAGACAGAGCCCACAGGATCGGTCAAGAGAATAACGTAATCGTTCACAAGTTCGTCAGCTCCGGAACTTACGAAGAAGAGATCGACCGTATGATCGAAGAAAAGAAGGAACTCGCCGAAGAGATAGTCGGGTCGGGAGAAGAAGGGTTGACCGAACTATCCAACCAGGAGTTTATGAACCTGATTGAGTTGAAGGAGGGTTAAGGGCCATGGGGTACTGGAAAAACTTCGAATACACGACACCCAAGCCGGTCGAAGACGGGATAAAAGCCCGGACCAGGCGCGGAGATTTCGGAGAGAGTCAGATAGGTAAACGGTGGATAGAAGTCCTTGAATCATTCGGTAAATCCAATCGACTGCAGCGGGGAAGACGCTACGCCCGCAAAGGTCAGGTGCGGGAAGTAAAGATCGACAAAGGAGAGGTCACCGCCGAAGTACAGGGTTCGCGCTCCGAACCTTACATGGTGATGATAGAGCTAGAACCTTACTCTGAACAATCCTGGAAAGATATAATCGACGAAATATCCTCTATCCCCCTGTACTACGCCGCCTTCAGTTCGGGAAGCGTACCCGAAGATTTCCTCGAAATCCTAACCGATTTCGATCTATCGCTTACTCCGAAGAACAGTGGTGAACTCAATACCCAATGCTCCTGCCCGGATTCGGCAAACCCCTGCAAACATATTGCCGCGGTTTACTATCTACTGGGAGAAACTTTCGACGAGGATCCCTTTCAACTAACTAAGATCAGGGGCAGAACCAGGGAAGAACTCCTGGAAGCTCTTTCCGGATCCGGACCAACACGAGATGCGGAAGACCCAGGCACTCCTCCCCCCGAGACCCCCCTGGATACAGATCCGGAGAAGTTCTGGAAACCGGAACCTGAACTTCCCTCTACCGACTCATTGAACTTAAACCATCGCACTCAAGCTGAACCGGCCATCCTCAAATTGCTGGGAGTACCTCAATTTTTACCGAACAGCAAAAAGTACCGCCGGAGCCTGGAGGAAGCATACCAGACGGTAAGAATTACTACGTGGACCGTCGAATCTTTACCGGACTCCCCAAGCGAGACGAGGAAAAGTGGCTCTATGTGACAGAGGAAGAAAATATCAGTGAGCCAGCCAGCAAGTATCTTCCCCATCTGGAACAGGACTAGTTCTACGAGCTGGGTATCTGATATCCTTCATCCCGGCCAATCCACTGGGACACGGCCCGCTGAATTTCTCTCACTCTACTTGAAAGTATACAATTTAGTACATAATATTGTTACTGTGTCCACGGGGAGGTTTTGTCATGCCAACTACCCGAATTTCTAAAGAAACTCATGAACTACTTCGCAGGTTATCGGAAGAGGAGGGTAGTTCAATGCAGAGCATAATCGAAAGTGCTTTAGAAGAGTACCGAAGGAAAAAGTTTTTGGAAGAGAGCAACGCAGCTTACAAAAAGCTCAGACAAAGAGAGGAAGATTGGGCACAAGAAAAGGAAGAGAGAGAAGACTGGGATAAAACATTGCAAGATGGACTTGATAAGGACGCTCAAGAATGAATCCTTCTCGAGCTGAAATTTGGGGAGTAAACCTGGGAGAAGGAAAAGGTCACGAACAGTCTGGCCAGAGACCCGGATTAATAGTATCCGTAAACGAGTTCAACCATGGCCCTGCAGGACTTGTAGTGATGCTACCCTTAACTTCAGTCGATAAACAAATCCCATGGCACGTAAAAATAGAACCGCCCGAGGGTGGAGTTACTGAGGAAAGCTACATCAAAACAGAAGACATAAGGTCTCTGTCAAAAAGCCGTTTAAATAGTAGATGGGGCGAAGTCTCAAAGACTACAATGGCAGATATAGAGGACAGATTGCGAATTCTGCTTAAGGTGTAAAATCCATTTAAAAAATGCCCCACTTATTCAGGAGGAATATGACACCCCTCTGGTATTCTATCCCCAGAATTTCAAGTTCTCCTTTTTGGCGGGTTTTGCCACCACCTCTTTGATCCGAGACTCAAAGAAGTCCTTGCTGTTGGCAGAGTGAATTAGCAATACGGTATCCGCCCCGCTCCCGGTTCCGGCAATTGAGAGTACGTCTTCACCGACATCAACCAGACCGGCGTCGGCCGCCATCAGCACACACTCCAGTGCCACCTTGGTACCCTGACCAAATAACCTTAAGGTATCGGCCACAAGATCGCTGCTGGAGAAGCCCTCTTTGTCTCCTATCGCCGAATTTATGTTGTGGAAGACCATCGTTCCGACGATGACATTCCCACCGGCCTTCTCGATTTTCCTCACGGCTTCTTCTTCAAGCTCCTGTTCGTTCG